>FWPV01015009.1_pt1 | contig 11233 bp, 10 predicted proteins | sample 2228371 | NCBI WGS metagenome assembly FWPV01 (sample SAMEA103939776, study PRJEB20133) | metagenome | reverse complement strand
GCGAAGGCGAAGACGCCGGTGAGCGGGATCGAGCCGCCGAGCACGATCTCGCCCGTCTCCTGCGCCGCGAGCGGGCTGACGCCGAAGGCCATCCCGGCCAGCGCCGCGGTACCGGCGAGCACCTGCCGTCTGTTGAGCTGCGTATCCGTCATCTTGTCCTCCCTTCGGTTGGCTGCTCATGGCGGCAGCCGTTTCAATGAAGTCCGCGCCGTCTCGTCAGGTTCTGAACGGCCAGAGATGGAAGAAGCGCCGCACCCGCCGCCAGATCTCGGCGAGGCCCCGCGGCTCGAAGATCAGGAAGCCGACGATCAGCGCGCCGAACACGATCGTGCGCACCGGCGACAGCACCAGCGTTGCGTTCTCGCCCAGCGGCAGCCAGCCCACGATCAGCTTGAGCACCTCTGGCACGCCAAAGACGATGGTGCGCACCGGCGCCAGCGCCGCCAGCGCATCGGGATAGATCGGCGTCAGCCAGTTCGCCGCGAATTTCAGCAGCTCGGGTACCAGCGTCATGAAGACCGCGCCGAGGATGCCGCCGAGGATCGTGCCCATGCCACCGACGATGATGGCGGCGAGGTAGAAGATCGAATTGACGAGCGGAAAGCTCTCCGGTGTGACGACGCGGAAGAAGTAGGCCCAGAGTCCACCGGCGAGACCGGCATAGAAAGAGGAGATGGCGAAGGAGTTGCTAGATTGTATATTCAATACATTTATGACTCTATTATTAATTTAGTAAGGAGAAAATATACACCGGATAAAGTTAAAAAAGGAAGCAGAGATCTTAAAAAAGACCTTGAAGAAAGTGGTTTGGAGGATTTGTTAAAAGAAATAAAAAATATTTGGCCACCCGATATCTCCACTGAAGGAATTAAGAGAAAAATAAATGAAGCAAAATCGTTATATGAAAGAATTCATAAAAAAGAAACAAGCGCAGAATAAATTTTTATATTACTCTTTCTGGGTCAATGTCTATTTTCCAGGTTGAGGGGATTTGGCTTAAGATAAAGTTTTTTATCTTTTTATTTTCTTCCTTTTTAGATTTATTTTCCTGAAGTTTTATTATTAATTTCCAGCGATATTTTCCTTTTATTTTTTCAATAAAGTCGGGAGAGGGGCCAAGAATTTTGGCTGTTTTTATTTTATATTTTTCTAAAATGGTTTTTATTTTTTCTTTTAACTTAAACCCCTCGTTTATAATTTTCTCTCTTTTTTTGTCTGACATTGAAAGTTTTATAATTGTTGAGAAAGGAGGATAAGAAAACGACTTTCTTTCTTCCAGGGCTTTTTGGTAGAAAAAAATTTTTTCTTTTTTAATCCAAGATATTGCTTTTGATTGCGGGAAGAAGGTTTGCAAAATAAATTTTTCTTTTGTTAAAAAAAGAAGAGTATCAATTTTTCTTGCAACTTCTTCTTCGATTTTAAAATCTGGCTGGCACAAAAGAGAATCAAGCGAAACTACGGCGACAAGAGGAAATTTTTCAAAGATAGGAAATTTTAAGAAAAGAGAAGTTGTGATTAAAATTGAAGGGCCCGGCGCTAAAAAATTTTCTATAATTTTTTCTTGGTCTTTTTTAGTTTTTGCGATTTTTGAATCAAGGCAAAAAACTTTTTCTTTTCCAAAGATGCTTTTTAGTTCTTTTTCTATTTTTTGGATTCCAACGCCAAGGGTTTTTAAGTTCCAGCTATTGCAGTTTTTGCAAAGGTGAGGAGTTTCATATTTTTTGGCACAATAATGGCAGACCATTTTGGGGGATTCATTTTCTAGGTGGTAAGTTAGAGGCAAATCACAATCTTTGCATTTTTGAATCCAGCCGCAATCTTGGCACAAAAGAGTGGTTGCTGCTCCGCGCCTGTTTAAAAAAAGGAGAGTTTTTCCATTGTTTTTTACGTTTTCTTTTATTGAACTTAAAAGAGGTTCTGAAATTGGCTTCCAGGGTTTTATTTTTCGAATATCAATTATTTCTTTTTTGATTTGCTCTTTATCTTTTTGGGTTATATATTCTACTTTATTTGTTTTGTATTGTGTTTCTATCGAAGGAAAAGAGGATATAATTATTAATTTTGCTTTCCAAATTTTTGCCAAAGCTTCTGCTACGTTAATTGCGTTATATTTTGGTTCCATTTGAGATTTGTAATTTTTATTTCCTTCCTTAGTTACTATAATAAGTCCAAGATTTGAAAAGGGATAGAAAAGCTTTGAACGGGTTCCTATTATTAATTTTTCTGATTTCAGCTCTTTTAGTTCTTTTTTCCAATAAGCTTCTTTGGTTTTTTCTGGTACTAAAAACAAAACTTCTTTTTTATAAAATAAAGCTTTTTTTATTTCTTTTGTGGGACAAAAGTTATTTGGTGCGATTATTAATTTTTTCAAAAAAGAGCCATTTTCGCAGATTGATTGCTTTTTATTTTCAAGCCCTTTTTTAACAAATAAAGAAAGGGTTTTTCCAAAAGACGCCCAATAATAATCTGCTAGCCATTTTGCAAGTTCAATTTGATTTTGGGTTATGACGGGATTTTTTTCTAATATTTTCAATATTGGTTTTAGTTCAAAATCAGCTTTTTTGATTTCCATTTTTACTTCCGAAACTTTTCTTTGAGAAAAAACAATCGCCTTTATCTTCTTTTTTCTTAAGGGAACTAATACTAAAGCTCCTCTTTCTAATTTTTGAGCGGTGAAATATGAAAGTATTTGGGGGGCGGGTCTTGGTATTTTTGTAAGTGGTGCAACTTTTGTTATAAACATAAATAAATTATCTTATAAATGTTATGTTTTATTAACGCAAAGCCATAGTTTGAATATTAATATCGATATATGTTTTTAAGGATTGTCTTTGTATTTTTTTGCTTCAAATCTATAAATTTCAATTGGGTCTTTTGTGGGGTTTATTCCTGCTTTTTGACAGGCGTAAAAAATTTGTTCTTCGGTAGTGTTGATGTCTTTAAGGTCAGGAAGCAAAAGGCCTATTTTTTTGCCACATTTTACAATAATGCCATATTTTTTTGGATTTAGCTCTTTAATTGAGGATATTTTTTGGGGTTCTTTTAGTATGTAAACTGTATAGGAAAGGTGGGGGAGTTCTTTTTCGGTAACGGCGCCAAAGCGATAATCTTGAGTAGCTGCTGAAATTGCATTTGAGATTATTTCTTTTGCGATGTTTTCTTTTGTTGGAAGGTAGGTTCCTATACAGCCCCGAAGTTCTTTTTTGTTGGTGGAAGGGTTTAGTTTTTCGATAGTTACAAAAACTCCTGATTTTTCTTTTAAAAATTTTTCCGGCAATTCCGGCGGTTCTTTTATAATTTTTCTTTCCTTAATAAAAGTTTCAACAGCTTTTCTTGCAAGCTCTGGTAGATTCATAAGTTTACTTAAAACCGATTTAATGATATATTAAATAAATAATAATTTATTTTTGGAATATTTTCAAAAATTAAAAATAAGATAAGAAAAATTATAGATAAAAAATATGGATATTATAGCAATTGTTTGGATGGTTTTTATTTTTTGCCTTTTTGTGATGATTTTTTATTATCTTATAAAAATGATAAAAGGCAAAGAATAAATTTTTATGGAAAGGACTCTTATTAATAAGACACCAAAGTTATTGGATAAAGAAGTTAAGGTTTGCGGTTGGGTAAATTCTTGGCGGGATCATGGCAAGATTGTTTTTATTGATCTTCGCGACAGAAGTGGAATTTTGCAGGTTGTTTTTTTTGGAGATGTTTATAAGGAGGCAAAAAAATTGCGTCCTGAGTGGGTAGTTTCTATTGAGGGAAAAATCAAAAAAAGACCAGAAAAGATGCAGAATAAAGAAATAGAGACGGGAATGATAGAAATGGAGGCAAAAAAAATAGAAGTTTTATCAGAAACAAAAAAAGAACCGCCCATAGATTTAAGTAAAAAAGAGTTGAATCTTAAATTAAAGACACTACTAGATAAGCGTTCTTTAACATTGAGGCATCCTCAAAATAGGGCTATTTTCAAGGTTTTTGAGGGTGTATTAGAAGCTTATACAACGATAATGAGAAAGCTTGACTTTACTGAAATTAAAACTCCAAAGATATTAGGAACGGCGACAGAGGGAGGAGCTAACTTTTTTAACTTTGATTATTTTGGAAAGAAAGCTTTTCTTGCTCAAAGCCCTCAGTTTTATAAGCAAATTTGCGTTGGGGTTTTTGAAAGGGTTTTTGAAATAGGTCCGGTATTTCGTAAAGAACCTCATTTTACAACAAGACATATGAATGAATACATTAGTTTGGATGCTGAAATGGGTTTTATTTCGGGGATGGAAGACATAATGGACGAACTTGAAATGGTTATTAAATATGTCTTGGAAGAAGTTGTCAAAAAATACCAAAAAGAGTTATCTTTTTTTCAAGCAGAAAAGCCAAAAATTCCAAAGAAAATTCCAAGAATTAAACTTTCAGAAATTAAAAAAATTATTAAAGAAAAATATAACTATGAAATTCCAAATGACGATGATATTGATCCCAAAGGAGAAGAATTTGCGGGTAGATACACCAGAGAAGAATATAATTCAGATTTATTATTTTTAACTCATTACCCAAAGAAAAAACGTCCTTTTTATACAATGCCATCTAGTGAAAATTCAGAAGAGACAGAAGGGTTTGATTTATTATTTAAAGGAATTGAAATTGCGACCGGAAGCCAAAGAATTCACGACCCAGTTATGTTAAAAGATAATATTAGGAAATGGAAGTTAAATCCGGAAGATTTCAAATTTTATTTAGAGGTGTTTGAATATGGTATGCCGCCTCATGGAGGGTGGGGATTAGGGGCCGAACGCGTAGTATATAGGTTATTAAATTTATCAACCGTTAAAAGGGCCTCTCTTTTCCCAAGAGATGTAAGAAGGTTGGTTCCTTAATTATAATAATCAATTATAATAATCTAATTATTATTAAAGATGAAGGTTATTAAAGATAAAACGGTTTTTAATAGCAAATATTTAAAATTTAAGAAAAGATATTTTAAAACAAAAAGCGGAAAGACGGGTTGTTGGGAATATGTAGAAAGAAATAATTCAAATGGCCACCCAGTTGTGATTTTTGCAATTACTAGAGAAAAAAAGTTAATTTTAGAGAAAATATACCGTATTCCTTTTAAAGATTGGGTTTTGGAGTTGCCAGCCGGGCTTCAAGACAAAAGGGGAGAAGACGAAAAGGAAGTAGCTAGAAGAGAATTACTGGAGGAGACGGGATATAAAGCAAAAAATTTAATTCGCATTTTACAGGGACCAATGAACCCCGGACAGAGCACCGATGAGGGTATTTATTATTTTGCAAAAGATGTTATTTTTGAAAGAGAGCCAACCCATGAAGATTCGGAAGAAATAGAGGTGGTAAAAATTCCTCTTAAAAATTTAGTAGATTTTATTGAAAGAGAATCTAAGAGGATGAAGGTTGATCCCAAAATATTAAGTATAGTTCCAATTTTAAAAAAGAGAAAATTAATTTAAAAAGATGGATAAAATTATTATAAATACAGATGGTGGAGCTATAGGAAATCCGGGCCCTGCTGGAATTGGAGTTGTTATTAGGGGGAAGGGTAAAGAGAAAAGATATTCAGAGAAAATTGGAATTGCAACAAATAATGAAGCAGAGTACAGGGCGCTTATTTTTGCCCTCCAAAAAGCAAAACTTCTTTTTGGTAAAAAAAACGCAAAAAATCTTGAAATTGATTGTTTTTTAGATAGCGAGCTTGTTGTTAATCAATTAAATGGCAGATATAAAATTAAAGAAAAATCCCTTCAGCCATTGTTTTTAGAGGTTTGGAACTTGAAAATTGATTTTAAAAATGTTAAATTTATCCACGTTCCGAGAGAACAAAATAAAGAAGCAGATGGGCTTGTTGGACAGTCGATAGACAAGAAGCAATCGAAATTAATATAATATGGCGCATTCGTCTAGTGGTTAGGACAGGAGGTTTTCAACCTTCAAACAGGAGTTCGATTCTCCTATGCGCCGCAAGATCATTAGAAATAATAAATAAGTCGATAAGGGAAGGAGAAAAGAAATGGGAACTCGTTATGCAATCTGGGCCGGCGTACAGACTCTCTCTGGCATAACCGAAAAGACCCGCAAATGGATAGAAGAGGGAGATCAGCGCCAGTGTTGTCGATTTATTGGGGGGACATTACCCCTTCCCCCAAAAGAAGATAAGGGGAAGGAGGAGAAAATAAGAGATTGGGAGCAGTTAAAGCTGTTTCCCTAGGGAGGTGATACACTCGCCGGTCTTGCGACTAGCTTTTTTATTTTTGATATTTGGTTTATTAAACTTTTAATAGCTGAAATTTTTTGGTATATTAGCTTAATATGAAATGTCCAAAATATGAAATGTCCAAAATGCGGAACAGAAATTAACAATCCCAATGCGGTCCATTGCCCTCGTTGTGGTATTTTTTATATGAAGATTTACAGGTAGAAATAGACAGAGGCTTTAAAGCAGAAAGTCCCCAAGAAAATACCGCTTCTAAAAAAACCAATTATTGAACCTTTCACCGATGATTATGTTAAAAAATAACGCCCCGCAATTAATTCAAGAGAACGACCAAGGAAATAAGGGGAGGGATCGGTTATTATTTATCATAGGAATAATTTTAGGGTTGATATGTTTTTTTATTACAAAAGAATCATACAAACAAACACATTTTAGCGAATCAAATCCTTTATAATATTTGTAATTCAGAATGCAAACAAAATCCCTATACCCATCGTTGGTATTGTGATTGTTATTTATTACAAACTGATGTTGATTATGACACACTACATGAACTGAGCAATAATCCTTATTGGCAAAATCTAGAGTTGGACACAAAAGATGAATGTATAAGGCGATGTATTATTTATAAAGAAACCAAGGAAAGACTTCTTAATGATCCAAAATAAAAGAGCATTATTAATAACAATTTAAAACGATAACTTATTAGAAAATATGAAGATTATAATAGGAGACAAATCAAAATTCGCTCTTATTTTATTTATTTTTGTTTCTTTTATACTAGAATTTGTTATTTTTAGAGAGATTACCGAAGACTTTTATTGGACTTTATTATCTTCCCTTTTACCAATTTTTTGCATATTATTTTCAGAAGAAATAGGATCTTATAGGGGACGTACTCTTTTTTAGGAACTTTTTGGGTTAGAAGAGATATAAAATCATCTCCGGGATTCCTTTTGAAAATAATAGGTTGGATTGTTTTAATAATATTTTTTTCAATACATTTCTTTGTTCCTTTATATCTATATTTTAAATTAGTAAAGTAAAATTTTATAATCAATAAATTCCAAGGTTTTTTGTATAAAATTTTATTAAAAATTAAAAGGTTTCTAAAATTTATTTTAGTGAATTGTTTAAAAATATTCTATTTTATATAAATCTTTTTCTCTTTAACGAAGAAAGTTTTTTGGTTTTTATTTATCTTCAAGAATTTTTTTATTTTTATCTTTAGTTAAATCGTTACCAAATCTTGCTTTTTGGAAATTATGGATTTAAATGCCCCAAAGGGTCATATTAATTTTTAAAAATATATTTCAAGAATATATGCCATGGTTTTTTGAAGAACGGTTTTTTGAGTATTAACCAGTGTTTAAGGAAAAATCTGAAGAAGATAGAGAATTGAGGGATTACATAGATAATAATTTAAAGGAAGAGACGCTAGCGAAAAAGAGAACCAAAAGGAGAAAAAAGAAAAATAGATCAATTATTTCAGCTTTTTTGAAATTTTTGTGGAGCGAATAACCACTTTTAAATAAAAGTTTAGTTATTTTATTACTATACAAAAATACAAATTAAAAGAGTCTATAATTAGTTTGTTTTTTATTTTAAAAGGGAAAAAACTAGCCGAATATTCCTTTTTTATATTAAAACCAGTTTTTTTTAATGTTTCTTTTAATTCTTCATTTGATGGCCGAAAAATGTGTTCTTTTACATTATAAAGAAATTTATATTGGACCCTTGAAAAAAAATTGCTTTTTGTTGGAAGATACATTACAAAAATGCCATTTTCTTCAAGGGCATCATAAATTCTTTTGAAAACAGAAGGAATGTTTGTAAGATGTTCTATTGTATTTATTGCGCAAATAACATCAAATTTTTCCTTAAATGGAATATTTTCTTTTGAAATATCGCAAATTTTAAAGTTCTCTTTTTTATATTTTTTTTGAATTTCACTTACTGCATATTCTGAAACATCTATTCCAAAAACTTTAAAGTTATCTTTAAATAACTTAATTAAATTATCATCTCCAAAGCCAATATCAAGAAATTTTCCTTTTTTTACAAATTTTAGGATTTCTTTTTTAATGGTTTTGTTTCTTATATCAAGGTATTTTTTATAAAAAAGGTTTCCGATACCCTTACCAGAGAAATGCTTTTTAAAATATTTTTCGTCGTAATTAAATGACATATTTATTCTAAAAATACTTTTTCTTTAAACTCAGAGATTTTCTTTTTAAGAAGGGGATAATTTTTTAACGTTGGATCTTTTTTAAGAATATTTTCAGATTCTTCTTTGGCTTTTTTTACAAGAGAAACATTGGCCAGAGCGGCCATAGCAATATCGGGAAAACCAGCTTGCCTTTTACCAATAAAATCTCCTGGGCCTCTTATCTTTAAATCCTTTTCTGCGAGTTCAAAAGCATCTTTAGCGTTTTCAATTGCTTTTAATCTTCGCCAGGTTGTTTTGGTATTAGAATCGGTAAATAAAAAACAATAACTTTTATGTTTTCCTCTGCCCACTCTGCCGCGCAACTGATAGAGTTGTGAAAGTCCAAATCTATCAGCGCCCTCGATTATCATAACAGTAGCATTTGGGACATCAATTCCAACTTCAACCACTGGCGTTGCCACAAGGATCTGAATTTTTCCTTCTTTAAAATCTTTCATAGCCCTTTCTTTTTCTTTAGATTTCATTTTCCCATGTAAAAGTCCTAATTTTAAATCGGGGAAAATTTCCTTTTTAAGCCTTTCAAACTCTTTTTTTGCTGCAGTAATTTCAAGTATTGCCGACTCTTCGATTAAAGGACAAATTATAAACGCTTGTCTTCCCTTATTAACTTCTTTTTTTAAAAAGTCATAAATATTTTTTCTTTCTTTTGGCGGGATTATTTTTGTTTCAATTTTTTTTCTTCCCCTTGGCAATTCTTTAATTTGAGATATTGAAAGATCGCTATAAAAAACCAAAGCTAATGTGCGAGGAATTGGGGTTGCGGTCATAGAAAGAAAGTGAGGAATTGTTTTATTTTTTATTTTACTATCCATTACTAATTTTGCTCTTTGTTCTACTCCAAATCTATGTTGTTCATCAATAACAACAAGTCCTAATTTTTTAAATTTTACCCCCCCTTGAATTAAAGAATGAGTCCCAATTAATATATCAATTTCCCCCTCCCTTGTTTTTTTAACAAGTTCATCGGTTTTTATATTCCTTTCTTTCTTTTCAGAAAAAAATTTGCTTTTATCACTTGTTAAAAGTGCAACTTTAATTTTAGAGCTTTTAAATAAGTTTATGATTTCTTTAAAGTGTTGTTCTGTAAGAATTTCTGTTGGCGCCATAAAGGCAGATTGATAGTTGTTTTTAGCAGCGATAAAACAACACAAAGCCGCAACAACTGTTTTTCCAGAACCCACCTCGCCCTCCAAAAGTCGTGACATTGGTTTTTCTTTTTGGAGATCATCAAGGATTTCCCTTAATACTTTTTTTTGGTCCGAGGTTAAAGAAAACTTGAGAGATTTTTTAAATTCTTCAATATATTCTTTTTTTGGAAGTAAGCGGGGAGCTTTTTGGGTTTCTATTTTATTTTTTTGGATTTGGATTAAAAGTTGAACTAAAAAGATTTCTTCAAAAGAAAATCTTTCTTTTGCTTTATCGGAGTCTTTTTTTGTTTTTGGAAAGTGAATATTCCAGAGCGCTTTTTTTATTTCTGGAAGTTGATTTTTCGTTAAAATTTCTTTGGGGAGAACCTCCTCAACTTCATTAATATATTTTTTAAGTAGGGGATATATAATAAATCTTAACCACTTTGAAGAAACTCCTTCGGTTTCAGGATAAACCGATACAAGCCCTCGTGTATGTTTTAAGTCTCCGCCATTTTTTATTTTTTCATAAACAGGACTTGAAAGAATAATTCCCCCTGAAGTAGATTTAGCTTTTCCCGCTAAACTTACTAAAGTTCCTTCTTTTAATGAAGTTGCAATATATGGTTGATTAAACCAAATAACCCTAATCGTTCCGGAAGGATCTTTCACCAGCGCTTCTGTTATAAACATTTTTTTCTTCATGCTCCGCCTTACACTAATTTTTTGAATTTCTCCTTCAATTGTGACTTGCTCTCCAATTTTTACTTCGGATATTTTTTTAAAGTTTGTGAAATCTTCGTATCTATGGGGAAAATGAAAAAACAAATCCTTGGGGGTATTAATTCCCAAATTTTTAAGTCTTTTTAAATAGGCAGGGCCTATATTGGGAAAATTCTCTATTTGTTGATTAATTGTCATTTTTTTACTCTTTTCGCTTTGCAAAAAATATGTCAGCTTCCTTTTAATTTAATATTATATGTCATATAATATTTTTAATAAAGTTTATGAGAAAATTTATTTTCGTTTATATTACGTTCCCTAATAAAAAAGAAGCAAAGAAAATTGCTGAATTTTTACTTAACGAAAAACTAGTTGTCTGTTGTAATATTTTTCCTATTGAAAGCATTTATTTATGGAAAGGAGAGATAGAAAATAGTAAAGAAATTATTTTAATTGCAAAAACCTTAGATAAAAATTTTAAAAAAATTAAAGAAGAGACAGAAGAACTTCATTCCTATTCAGTTCCCTTTATTGCAAAAATTTCAGCTCAAATAAATAAAGAATATCTCAATTGGCTTAAAAAAGAATTAAAGCAATGAACCCAAAAGCCATACTAGAAAAATACTATAACCCACGCTCAAGAGAGTATTTTTTATTACTGACTCACAGCAAAAAAGTTACAGAAAAAGCTCTTGAAATTGCAAGAAAAGTAGCTCATCTAAAGCCGGATTTAGAATTTATTAAAGAAGCCGCAATGTTGCATGATATTGGAGTTTTTTTAACAAAAGAATTTGGAGGAAAATATCCTTATATTTGCCACGGATATTTGGGAAGGGAGATTTTAGAAAAAGAAGGTTTACCGCGCCATGCGTTAGTTTGTGAAAGGCATGTTGGTGTTGGAATTACCAAGGAGGAGAT
>FWPV01011690.1_pt1 | contig 11233 bp, 9 predicted proteins | sample 2228371 | NCBI WGS metagenome assembly FWPV01 (sample SAMEA103939776, study PRJEB20133) | metagenome | reverse complement strand
ATAATCGATCCACAAACCGGCAATTTGGCACCAATTTCAGGCGGAGAATTACAAGAGGGGCTTCTTGAAGAAACACTGCCTCCTTATTTTGATCCTTTTGAATTTTTACAAGCTCGAGCAACACATCTGCTTAAAAGACAGAAAAAAATTGGTGATGAACTTTTAATTGTTGATACATCAACACTAATAACTAGTGCTCCTTTAGCAACAAGAATTAATACTGGGCATGATTTGGGAACATATGTTTTTGCTATGCAAAAATTATTACAAGAGAGATATTTTACTTCTAGCGATTCTTTAGCAGAGCAGGTTTTTGCAAAAATATTAAAAAGCCATGATATTGATTCTCATACACAATTAAGACAACTACAAGGTGATATGGCTTATTGGGTGATGGCCGCCTCACACGCCAGTGTTGGACTACCTCATTTAAGGTACAAAGCCTTTGAGATATTTGTTCCTGCCGAAATTGCCATAGCTGTATCAGATATTTTTAACTCGGATTTGGCTACTGTTGCTGAACTTTTAATGTTTTCCAGCCCTTTTATTTTTGGAGTTGGGCCAATAGAATTAAATGGCCAACAAGTTTGGCCACGCGATTACCGCGCTATATTAAGATATCTCATGGACACCACTAATCCTGCTGCCTTTATAGAAACCCTTGAAGAAATGACTGAAAGAATTAAATATGCAATAATTAATGGCTTAAGCCACACAATGGACCGGGCTTCGTATTTAACAGATATTAATGGGGACATAGTCCCCGTAATGCACGGCAGAGTAAGAAATCGGATAGCTAGCACTGAACCATTAAATCAAACCGGCAGAGTAGAATTTACTGGCTGTGGTGCCTCACCTTCGTTAATTGATGAAATGGCAAGAAATTGTTTTTTACAAATTTTAACTGTTGCTGCTCTTGAGGCAGTTGAACATCAACAAACGCCAATGGAGTATTGGGGAAAAGAGTTCCCACACATAGCCACTTGGGAAAGACAAAAAACATTGCTGCAAACAGCTTCGCTGTTTGGTTTTCAAACACCTGAAATAAAAGCTTTAATAGAGGAAAGTTTAAGACTTATAGATTCAGTTGTCAGCAAATATCCTTCCTTACAGCAAATTGGTAGAATTGCCAGAAGAAGAATAGAAAATCTTTTAAGTCCAGCAGCTGGTTCTTTGAAAGAGTATCTAACTAATCCTCAAGGTCCAATATCAGAGGTAATTCAAAACGAGACCAGAGGCGGAGCTGATACTTTAGAAATAGTTAAAAGAATTCACCAATATGAAACAGATCTGGCTATGCTAATTCTAGAAAATGGAATTAAAATATGAATATGAAAAAATATTTAATTAACCTGTCAAAATCTCTCATCTTAATTCCTTCCACCAAAGCTAATCTTTCTATGCTAAAAAAAGTTTTAAATGCGGCATTAAAAGAAGTCAAAGAATATACGATTGAATATTTTGAGAAAAATCAGATACCTTCGGCTTTGGTTTATGCTGGAAAAACAAGGCCAAAAAAGTTTAAGGTGATTTTAAACGGACATTTAGATGTGGTTGAGGCAAAAGAAGAACAATACAAACCATATGAAAAAAACGGCCGGCTTTACGGTCGAGGCGCTTATGATATGAAAGCTTCTGCCGCTGTTGAAATTTTGGTCTTCAAAGAGCTGGCAAAGAAACTCCGGTACCCACTGGCTTTACAGCTGGTTACTGATGAAGAAACCGGAGGCTTTTGCGGCACAAAATACCAAATTGATAGGGGAGTAAGAGGGGAATTTGTCATTGCCGGCGAAAACACCAACCTGAAGCTAAACAACGAGGCCAAAGGCATAGTCTGGGCGGACATAGAGTTCAAGGGCAAAGCTAGCCACGGCGCCTATCCTTGGCAAGGAAAAAATGCAATCGCTGCTGCCAATCAATTTATCGACAAATTATATAAACATTTTCCCATTCCCAAAAAAGCTGTTTGGCAAACTACGGTTAATGTAGCTAAAATAACAACCACCAACCAAACTTATAACAAGGTTCCAGACAACTGCGTTGTTGGCTTGGATGTTCGTTATATTCCCAAAGACAGCAAAACTATTGTCTCTAAACTGCAAAAAATTGTTGCCAAAACCGGTCAATTAAAGCTTAAGCTCAAAGAACCCTCGCAGTTTACCGAAGCAAAAAATCCCTACATCATCAAGCTCCAAGATGTTACCAAAAGTATAATTGGGAAAAAGGCGCCAACAGTTAAACTTCACGGCGGCTCGGATATTCGTCACTATGACCGTGTTGGCGTCTCTGGAGTTTGTTTTGGGGCAGAGGGTGCCGGACATCATACCGACAACGAATGGGTGAGTATTAAAAGCCTGGAAAACTATTACCAAATTCTGAAAAAGTTTTTACAAAGCGTTTAGATCCAGCCAGGGTATCCTTTCTTAAGTTCCTCTCTCATTATTCTGCCTGCCGCAAGATTAACCGGAATCAACAGGCTTGGGTGAGACGGTTCAACTCTGCCGTTAATTTCGTCTTCAAAACGGCTCACTAGAGACCTCTGTAAATCACTAACTCCAATCTCAATGAGCTCTTCTGCTTCCCCCCCTTTGCTTGGGACATCGGAAAACAAAGCAATTTTACCAATCGGAGTTATTTTGGCCGCGTTGCCAACATAACACAAACCAACCACTTCACCGCAACGAATATCTTCTAAAGTAAAGGCTCGCTCCTCACACTTGAATCCAAGCTTTGGCGCCAAATGTTTAACTACATAGTGCAGCGTGGTACTTCGTAGCTGATTTACACTTTTAGTCTCGTCTTCATCTCCCGGAGGGTAAAGAATCCTGTCGTCGCGGGTTATCGCAATTAAACCCTCGCCTGGTCCGTCTGCTAAAACTCCGTGTTTCAATAACAACCGCCGCCCTTCCTCTCCTGATTGCGCTAAAATGTGGCGACGCTCTCTTTCTCCGGACTCGTTTTCAACCTCAATATAAGGCGCCAGATACAAGGCTTCGTCACCAACTCTTCTGGCTTCGTTGCCAACTGCGCCTGCATCACCATAATTTGAGGAGTTTTTACCCATAATTGGGTTAAGCCTCTGCCAACGCGGACAAACAACTGCAGTTAAACCGGTCGATAAGGCTTTTTCCGAATCCAAATAGTCTGGCCAATTAAAGGCAACTACCGACTGTATAATTTCATGCACGCCCGCTTTTATGCCTACTCCCAAAGGGCCATCCCCGGGACCAATACTTGGCCTGATATAGGCACGAGAGGGCCTTCCATTATTATCACGCAAAATTCCCTCGGCATTAACTGCAACAATATCGATAATTGCTTGACGAAGGGCATCGGTGTCAACCAAAGTATCCATGCCTCTGCTTTTTAATGATGTCTGTAGTCGCTTCATGCGTTCGTCCAAAAGAATAATATTTGCCCCAACTATATGTCCCTCGGCGTCAACAACCGGAAACACACTTAAGCCCTCAAAAACGCCGCTGCCGTATTCACCGCGATGGTTAATTTCCGGACTTTGTCTATATGCCGGGTGGTTAATAGGCACAATACTTAGCTTTCCCTGAAATGAGGTCAAAACAAAATCAGCACCGGGTCTGAATATTTGTGCTCTTTCCCTAGCTTGTCTATCTAAATAGGCTGGGGCAGGGTATTCGTCTCTAACTTCTTGAGGAAGCAAATAATTACGTGCTCTCTCGCGGATATTTTCTGGCTCAATGGTTAGGACTTCTGCTATAGAACCCATAATATTTGGAATATTCTATAGGATATACGAAAACTCCTTATTTTGTCAAGCGCAACAAATATAATAAAGTTTATAAGCTTGTATAATAAGCAATATGACGGCTGTAGAAAATAGGGGTTCGCTGTTGAGAACTTGGGAAAGGCTGGCGGCAACTTTTGGTATTCCGGCAAAACCAGAGTTTGTTTTTGGACGGGAAAATATTCCGTTAAATCCTCCCTATATTGTTGCCGCAAATCATCGCGGCTGGGCAGAAATTTTTGCTCTGTGGGAAATTTGGCCGGAGTGGATTCACTGGATGAGCCGAGACTTAAACTTTAAAATTCCAATCTTGAAAGACTTTTGCCGACAAGCCGGTATGTTTCCGGTCACAAGAGGCACAGTTGACAGAAATGCGCTCTCCACTGCTCAAGAAATTTTAAACAGCGGCAAGGTTTTGGGAATGATGATTGAAGGAACACGGGGCAGGGGAGAAACACTGACAAAACTCAATCTTCCAAGAAGAGGCACTGCCCACATCGCTCTAACTGCAAAGGTGCCGGTTGTCCCGGTTGCAGTTGTTGGTTCTGAAAATTATGCTCCGTTGATTGATGTTGAACCTTGGCGATTCCCGTTTGAGATAGTTCGACTTCTCACCAAGACTCCGCATCCAGCGATGCGTGTAGCTATTGGAAAGCCTGTTGTAGAGCACTTGCATAACCATATTAACTCCACAGACTTAACTAATCTTATTTTCCAACAACTAGGCCAGCTTATTGAGCACCTGGAGTTATAAAAAAACTACATCTTTTGGGTTAAACTGACTTATGTAAAGCGTGTTACAATTAAGCCTATGAACCTATCAGTCGGGATTGTCGGCTTGCCAAACGCCGGAAAATCTACTCTTTTTAATGCGCTTTTAAAACGCCAGCAGGCTCTGGCCGCTAACTATCCGTTTGCCACCATCGAACCAAACATAGGCGTTATTCCAGTTTTAGATGCGCGACTGTCGACTCTTGCCAAAATTGTCAACACCAACAAAATTGTTCCGGCACTGGTGGAATTTGTTGATATTGCCGGTTTGGTGAAAGGAGCAAGTCAAGGAGAAGGTTTGGGAAACAAGTTTCTGGCTCATATTAGAGAAACAAGTGCTATTTGCTATGTTTTGCGCTTCTTCGAGGACCCGGAAGTAGTCCATCTTACGGGTAGGGTAGAGCCGTTAGAAGATCTAAACATTCTCAATGAAGAGTTAATTCTGGCTGATTTAGCAACTCTAGAAAAACAAAAAGAACCAAAAGGCAAAAACACTAAACAAGAACAACAAAAGTGGGAAATAATCCTTAAGCTTAAACGACATTTAAATGAGGGCAAACCCGCACGTACCCTAATGTTAAATCAAGAAGAGTTAAGCTTAATCAATCCGCTTAATCTTTTAAGCATAAAGCCGGCAATTTATGTTGCTAATTTAAGCGAGAAACAACTGCTGCAGAGTGGGGAAGTGCTGTCCGATTTTCCCCATAAACCGGTTATTGCTTTATCAGCCAAAACTGAAAGTGAACTTGTTGACCTTTCTGAAAATGAAAGAGCTGAACTTCTAAAATCGATAGGAATTAAAGAACCCGCACTAAATCAACTGATTAAAACTGCCTACAACGCGTTAAATCTTATCTCTTTTTTAACTGCCGGCGAAAAAGAGGTCAGGGCTTGGACCATAAAAAGGGGCACCCGCGCTCAACAGGCAGCTGGGGTTATTCACTCCGATTTTGAAAAGTTTTTTATCAAAGCCGATGTAGTAAAATATCAAGACTTTGTGCAAAATAATGGTTGGCAGGGAGCTCGCGAAAAGGGTTTGGTTAAGAACGAGGGCAAAGATTATATTATACAAGAGGGGGATATAGTTGAATTTAAAGTATCAGCATAGCATCACCAAAGCTGTAAAAGCGATACTTCTCTTTAATTGCCAAGCGATATAAACTTAAAGTTTCACTGCGGTCTCCAATAAACGCCGACACCAGTAATAACAGCGAAGTCTTGGGCAGATGAAAATTGGTAATCAAAGCATCAACAACCTTAAAATCAAAACCGGGTTGAATAAATAATTCCGTTTCCCCAAAAAATTTAGATACCCCCGATTGTCTTGCCACCGTCTCAAGAGTCCTAACCACAGTTGTTCCAACCGCAACTATTGACCTGCCTTGATGTTTTGCCGTCTTGATTTTTTCCCATACATCCGGATTTACTTCATAAATTTCACGGTGCAGTTTGCGTTTGTGAAAATTTTCCTTATCAAGTGGGGCAAATGTGCCAAGACCAACATGTAAGGTTATAAAGCAATATTCAAAACCCTGTCTAAGCAATTTCTTCAACAGCCGCTTGCTGAAGTGCAAAGAGGCGGTTGGCGCTGCGACCGAACCATGGGTTTTGGCAAACACCGTTTGATAGTCGCGCCGCAAACTCCGTTCAGGATGGGTAGTTTTTAAATAATGCGGAACCGGCATCTGTCCGTATTTTTCCAAGTGGTAAAGCATATGCGGGTAGTTAAGCCCCGTTTTGATAAAAAAATATTTTGTCTGTTGCCTTATCACTTTGGCTTTAAGGCCGCCCCGCAAAATTAGTTCTTCTCCAGTCTTAATTTGTCTGGACAGTAAGACTTTATATATACTGCTTTCAACCTCCTGCAAAAACAGCAAAATAACCTTGCCGCCGCTATGGCGGCGAGCCTCAATCCTTGCCGGAATAACCCGGGTATCATTTAATACAAGCAGGCTATTTTTTGCCAAATGTTTGGTAAGGTCAAGAAAAACACTGTTCTTAGACTGTTTGCTTTTTCGGCTATAAACCAAAAGTCTTGCCTTGTCGCGAGGTTTAGCGGGGTGTTGAGCTATTAACTCCTGCGGCAGCTTAAAATCATATTGTTCTAATTCTTGATACTTCATGGCTTTTGCGCTTTGTGTTTAGTTCTTCCTCAATCAGCCGACGGTTGTAAGAAATAAGGTCAGCCACAAACCCCAAAAGCAAAATATTAAAACCAATCGCAACCAGAATTGAGGAGATAACCAAAGACTGAATATGTCCCTTTGGGTTAGCTAAAATTAAAGCAAAATATAAAAAGCGCAGCACTCCAATTAAGCCAGCTAGACTAAACAGCGAACCGATAAAGCTCAACACACGAAATGCTTTATATAACAACACCGTTCTGACAATCGTCTCAGCAGATTTAAGTATGTGGGCAAAAACACCTTCGGAAATAAGACGAGACTGTCCGTGAACTCTTTTCTTAAAAGTTATCGGCACATCAACTACCACAAAATTCTTAAAATGAGCATCAATAATCATCTCGTGCGTATAGGTATGCTGGGAAAAAATATGTATTTTTTCTGCAACTTCTCGGGTAAAAGCACGAAAGCCGGATGAGGCATCGTGTACCGCCGTTCCTGTTAATAATCTGATTATTAAACTACCTAGCATATTGCCGTATTTTTTAATAAGCGGCATATGTTTTAGCTTTTCTACCTGCCTGTCGCCAATAACAAGGTCTGCCCGTCCTTCTAATATCGGCTTTATAAGAGCTGGAATTTGCCTTTGGTCGTATTGATTGTCGGCATCGGTGTTGACAATAAGGTCGGCTCCAAGCTGTAAAGCCTTAGACAGGGCATCTTTAAAAGTCTGCGCCAAGCCAAGATTTTGTTTGTGGCTAAACACATAGTCGGCTTTGGCCTTTTTAGCCATAACGGCTGTTTTATCTTTCGAGCCGTCGTCATAAACCAAAACTTCAACCCGTTTGATACCCCGAATTTTTCGGGGAATACTCGAGATTACTTCAACAATAGATTTTTCCTCATTAAAAGCCGGAATTGTTACAATCAACTTCATAGCTAAGTATTATATCAAGAATGTTCTAATAACCCAACGGGCAGTAATAAATAGATTCGCCGGAGTCAAACTTAAACTGGAGACTACATTCTGACGGCAGCTCGCCCTGAAAATACTTGCTGGTAATTATTTTCTTTGGTTTAGCCGTGGTGTAGCTGTTGCAATTGTAAAGATAATTGCGGGGATATAAGAAGTGATACATATAATAAACCTCTACTGAAATATTGTCGTCATAAAGACAAAGCGGAGTGTCGGTCGGACTGTCTTTAAAGCTCAACTGCCACTCTTTAATTTTTTGAGAATAATTATCAATAACATAACGGGGAACTCCTCGAGTTTTTTCAATGGCCACAAAGCTTTGCCCAAGCATAAACACAACAAAAACTGCCAAAAGCAGCTTGTAGCGACGACTCCACAAAAGATAAGCAATGATAGACAGTGTCGCGCTCAAAACATAAAACCAAGTCCAACCGTCTTGAACCAGTCTATTGAGAAAATACAGCGGCATATTGTTGCCGAATTTATAAGAATCCAGATAAAAACCTTTTCTCAAATAGATTAGTGCCGCTCCCAACAAAATAAAATATAAGAGGTAAAAGCGCTTTGACAGTCTTGGTTTATGAGTATGGATTAGATAATCAAAAAAGTCATACAGCGAGAAAGCAAAAACAACAACCAAAACCGGATCAAGATAACGAGTAAACAATAAGTATTGCTTGTTTGGAGCCCCTTTTAGCATATGCACGAGCGTCAAAGCCAACGAGGCAAACAACAAAAGAATTATAAACAAGCGGCTCAATGCGTCTGCCCACTCTTTCTTTTTGAAAACTTGTATTGTCCCTTTGACAAAAAACAGCGGCAAAAACCAAAAACCAGAGATTAAAATTGCCAAAAGCTCATTTTTTACCAAGACAGACATCAAGTTAACATTCCCTAAGTTTTTAATCAGGGCTTGCCAATAAGGCTTTGTTTCATAGAGCATGCCTGAAGCCAAAAACATATCTTTGCCCAACAGGTTATAAACCATATATGAGCCAACCGTAAGAATAAGAAAAAGCTGCAAGCTCTTATGCAGTTTTTTTGATAATTCGTGTCTGGTTAAATAACAAAAAACCAAAATAGCAACAACAAAAGACGGCAAAAGAATTATTCCAAAAGAACGAATAAGTCGGGTGTAATACATAAAAAAAGCAAATACAAGGCCTGCCAAAATTACGGTTTTCGGGCTGTTTAAGTCATCTCTGACTATCTCACGCAAAATCAAAACCAACAAAAACAAAAAGAAAATATAAGCTGTTTCTGACATAATGCTTGAGGAGTACACAAATAGGGCAGGGTAAATGTTCAAAAAAGCACTAACCCAAAGATTTCTAAAAAACAAATAGGCAATAACCGAGGTCGAAGAAGACAAAAAAATATTAAACAGTAAAACAACCTTGTACTGCAAATAAGGATTGTTGATAAAACCCGAGAGCGCGCTGAAAATCAGCGGCCAGCCGGGCGGATACAACTGATCTCTGGTTAGCTTTGACAAAAAAGAACCGCGAACAATCTGCCTGCTTGTATCTAAATAAACCACTTCATCATACAAAATCCAAGGAATTTTAATAAAACCGTAAGCAATAAGTCGTAACACCACGCCTAATACCACAATAGCACCCAACCAAAAGAGCGGCTTTGAAAACAGACTCTTTTTGGCTCTTTGCACCATAGAATCATTATACAAAAAAAAGAAAAAAGCAAATGTAAAAACCAGCAGGCTTAAACGACTATTTAATATTTGTGATATGATAAAAATAGATGAAAGCTAAAGAGGCAATAAACCAGTTTCTTGAATATTGCGAGTTAGACCGCAATTTGTCGCAGAAAACGGTCAAGATGTACGCCTACTACCTTTTGTTTTTCTACAAATGGCTGCAGGAAAATGTTCAAGAGGCCGCAGAAGATGTTACAAAAATCAACGACCAGCACATTCGCAAATTCAGACTGTTTTTATCCCAACAGTATTTAAATCCATATAAGGGGCCTCTGAAAAGGCAGTCTCAAAATTACTTTTTGATAGCAATTCGCTCTTGGCTTCGCTATTTAACCCGTCAGGAACTGCCAGTTATTCCGCCTGACCGCATAGAACTTGGTAAAATCAGGGACCGTGAAATAAAATTTTTGCCTGCAGAGGAGTTGGGAAAATTGTTTGCAACAGCAAATACCAGAAGAAAAGTTGGGCTTCGGGATCGCGCTATTCTTGAGGTGTTGTTTTCTACCGGGCTGCGGGTATCCGAACTGTCTAATCTAAACCGAGATCAAATAAATCTACAAACCGGTGAATTTTCAGTTATCGGCAAAGGCGGCAAGGCGAGATTGGTTTTCTTGTCGCTTCGTGCCAAAGAATGGCTAAACAAATATCTGCAAACAAGAAAAGACAACGCGCCTGCGGTTTTTATCCGCTATCGCGGCAAAAAGCCAAAAACCGAAGAGGAGTTGCGACTTTCACCGCGACAAATTCAGCGTCTGGTCGAAAACTATCGGCGGCGTGCGGGAATAACACGACATATCACTCCGCATGTTTTAAGACACAGCTTTGCAACAGACTTATTAACTCACGGGGCAGATCTTAGAAGTGTTCAGGAAATGCTCGGACACAAAAATATCGCCACCACTCAAATTTACACCCATGTTACCAATCCTCAACTCAAACAGGTTCACCAAAAATATCACAGCGGAAATAAGTAAAAAGCCGCTTTTAATCAGTAACAACCGTAGTGTTGGGTTGGGAAAAGGGATTAGCAAAAAAGTCTGCATTAAAATCTTCACCCCAGCCAATAACCGTCGGCACGCCCAATTTAGCCAATTTAAACGCCTGCTCCACCTTGTGCTGCATGCCTCCGGTTACATCGTAGCTTGTCGCAGCTTTGCTTAAATAGTCTCTAAAAAGCGCCAAATTACCGCTATTTAGCTCTTTGATAGTTTTGCCCTTATTGTCTAAAACTCCGCGCGTGTTGCCTAAATAAATTGCCACTATATCTTTAAATCCACGGGCTTTAAGATTTTTTACCAGTAAGCTGATAACTTTTTCAGTTGAAAAAATAGTAAAACCGCGCTTTTTATCAATAACAACATCGCCATAAAAAAAGGGGATTAGCGAAAATCTTAAGGCATAGAGTAGGGGAGAAACAAATAATTCTTTATCAGCAAAATTAGAAGACAAAACTAGGCTAGCCGGCGAGAAAGAAAATACCGGTAACCCCACCTGCAAAAATTCATTAAGTACCAGCTCGTGCAGTTTTAAAGCTACATATTTTACTCGGGCTGCACCGTACAGGCTTTCCTTATCAACTATCCCCTCAATAGTCTTATAGTTCTTAGCATCAATATGGGCAAAACTGCCAGCCCCGTGTCCCAACAGCAAGCGTCTTGTTCCTCTAGTATAAACAGTCTTAATAACTCTGGCTAGCTTGCCAATAACTCGTCTTTTGGCAACATAGGGTTTATGTTTATCGGTAATCAGACTGCCGCCAAATTTAACTATAAAAAGTCTAGAGCTGGAAAGCATAAGAGATTATGGTAAACAAAGAGGCCAAAACAATAACTACCGAAGAGACTATTGCCAGATAATTGTGCAATTTATTATTAATATGTAGCTTT
>FWPV01015008.1_pt1 | contig 11234 bp, 6 predicted proteins | sample 2228371 | NCBI WGS metagenome assembly FWPV01 (sample SAMEA103939776, study PRJEB20133) | metagenome | reverse complement strand
AAGATATAGGTTCGTGGAGACAGTATCTATTGACTTACACAAATTCACTCCGTGCTCTCCGTGTTCTCCGTGGTTTTTATTTGTTTCTTGATTTATGATTAGTGTATTTTGTAAAGTAATAGTTGAAAAGATATATTTTTTATTTTCTTCGTGGTCTTCGTGCCCTTCGTGGTTAAACAATCGAAAAATATTGATCTTGCCTGATGGTAACCGGATATATTTCTTTGCGGTGTTTTTTTCTTCATTTTTCCGCTCTCTCTGCGTTTTATTTACTATTGATAATATAAGAATAAGAAGTATAGGTTTTCGGAAAAGATATACAATAACAGTAAAAAAAATGTCCTTATCTTACAAACCCGACAGGTTTTGACAAATAGGATTTTTCTAATGCAACACATTTAAATATCCATTATAAATAACAAGGAGTTAAGCCTTCCCGGTATAAATCATGCCAATGGTAAAAATGTTGTTCTAATGCATAACATGGGATAAAACAGAAAGATAGAATGTATTTTAATAATATGATTTTCTCACAGGTCGTCACCGAGTTTCCCGATAAAACTATTTCCGATAAAACCTTCCGCACCACCATTCGTTTTCGGTTATCTCCAGATTCAGAAGAAATCCGCCAGTCAGCGCATCTTCAACAGCCTCCATCTTTCTGTCGGACAGGATTCCGGACCATATCAAAATGCCAGTTGGTGAAAGTAAAAAGCGGCATTTTGTAAGAAGCGGCGACGCCTCCGAATGAATAATATTCATAACGATAAGGTCGAAGCGGGTATCTTTACATATAGAATCTATGCTGCCTATTACAAAAGACACATTGCAGCCGGCATTAAGAATACGGTTTTCCGCAAGGTTGTCCCTGCACTCCGGATCTATCTCAAGGCCGATGCATCGTTCAGCTCCCGCCATTGCCGCCGCAAAACAAAGAATCCCGGAACCCGTACCTATATCGAGAACCGAACATCGGCCGGCCGTCCGGACCGTATCGATAAGCATTTTTGCAGTAAGACGTGTGGATTCATGGTGTCCGGTACCGAAGGCCCTCTTCGGCTCTATTTTTATCCATTTATCTCCTTTTGATAGAGGAGGCGGCAGCCAGGGAGGCGAAACCCACCATGAAGAGGCGAGTTGTGCAGGCTGCATCGAAGCCCGCCAGCAGAAATTCCAGTCTTTGTCGGGCACCGTTTCGATTCCGACACTATCACTGCTGCGAATGTTTTTTTTCAATTCATCGGCTGCGATTCTGGCTTTTTCCGCATTCCAAAAGAAAACCTTAACCTCTACTTTACAATCGTCAATCGGGGTCTCGATGCACCCCTCGGCGCCGAGGAAATACCACCTGGCGACTTCTATCTCATACTCATTTTGATCAAGAATGCACCTGACGCAGAAATGTTCCTTCAAATGCACTTTCCTGCTATTTACCTGACATAACCGTCTGAGAACGCCTGATAGCGCAGAATTCTCCGCACATACTGCAAAACCGTTCATTGTCGGAAGGAAGAAGCGACTGCCGGTAGGCGCGCGCTTTTTCGGGATCTATACAAAGCGAGAGCACTCGTTCCCAGTCTAGATCGATCTTGGCTTTCGTAATGGCATTGTCCCATTCCATGGCGCCCGGATATCCGCGGGCTATGTCGGCTGCATGCGCTGCGATGCGCGAAGCGATAACCCCTTCCCGGACATCCTCCAGAGAGGGCAGACGCAAATGCTCGGCAGGAGTTACGTAACAAAGAAAATCGGCGCCTGCCATTGCGGCAACTGCTCCTCCGATAGCAGCACTTATGTGGTCGTAACCCGGCGAGACGTCGGTCACAAGCGGCCCCAATACATAGAAAGGCGCATTCCCGCAGAGAGGTTTCTGGATTTTAATGTTCGTTACCACTTCGTGAAGCGGAACATGTCCCGGTCCTTCCACGAACACCCCTACCCCCTTGCTCCGTGCCCTCTTTACAAGCTCCCCCAGAATTACAAGCTCCTCTATCTGAACCCTGTCGGTGGAGTCAGCAAGAGCACCCGGTCTGAATCCGTCGCCCAGGCTTACGGCGACGTCTCGTTTTGCGCATATGTCAAGTACCCTGTCGAACTGTTCGTAAAGCGGATTTTCCTTTTTGTTGTATTGGATCCACTCCATCATTATCGTGCCGCCGCGGCTTGTTGCTCCTGCAACTCTTCCCACCTCCCTGAAACGTTCTACCGTCTGACATGTTACGCCGCAATGAAGCGTAAGGAAATCCACTCCCTGTTCGCAATGCTCTTCGATTACCTCGAACATTTCATCAGCCGATATCTCAACCACCGATTTCTGACGCTCCCGGGCTCTCACCGCCATTTCATAGAGAGGAACGGTTCCCAGAGCCACCCGACACTCATCAAGTATCCGGCGCCGTATGGCTCTCAGATCACCTGCGGTAGAAAGATCCATAACGGCATCCGCGCCGTACCGTATTGCAATACGAAGTTTCTCAATCTCTTGCCTTATATCACATTGCGCGGAAGACGTACCTATATTGGCATTGATTTTAACCCGGGTTGAGCCTCCGAGAACAAGAGGCTTTATGGTTCGTTTGGTATTACGAACAACAACAATGCCTCCCTCGGCAACCGACGCAGCAAACTTCTCCGCTTGCAGCCCCTCACTTCCGGAGGCCTCTCTTAACTCATCGGTGATTATTCCTGCTTTTGCCTTAAGAATTCTTGTCATTTGAAAATATTATGATAAAGTTTCGATTTTGGCATAGATTTCATCCGGTTATAAAAATAAATTAAAGACGGAGAGGGGTTGAAAATATAAAAGATTTATTATTCCTCATTTATAAACAACTTATTATCAAAGACTACAAAAAGGTATTTTTGATTTTTTTGAGATTTTCGAAAGAGAGTTTTTATGCCTACGGAGAAGAAACTTCCTTGTTCACAAAAGAAACTGTTTGAGATATGCAGCAAATATCCTACTCCGTTTCATCTTTATGATGAACGGGGCATAGTCGAAAATATAAAGAGACTCTATAAGGCTTTTCATTGGGCAGAGGGTTTTAAGGAATACTTTGCCGTAAAGGCAACGCCAAATCCTTTTATAATAAAAATTCTCAAATCACATGGTGCCGGAGCAGACTGCAGTTCGCTTACGGAACTGCTTCTCGCCGAGAAGTGCGGATTTTCGGGCGAAACGATAATGTTCACCTCCAACGATACCCCTGCCGAAGAGTTTAAAAAGGCCAGAGAACTTGGAGCCGTCATCAATCTCGATGATATAACCCATATCGATTTTCTCGAAAAATGCGCCGGACTGCCGGAACTCATTTCGCAACGTTATAATCCGGGGCCGCTCCGAAGCGGAAACGCCATAATAGGCCGTCCGGAAGAGGCGAAATACGGCTTTACCCGCGACCAGATCTTCGAAGGATATAAGGTTCTTAAACGAAAAGGGGTGCGCCGTTTCGGTCTGCACACCATGGTGGCGTCGAACGAACTCGATCCCCAGTATTTCATAGACACTGCTGTTATGCTTTACGAACTGGCGGTAGAGGTGTTTCGTGAAACCGGTATCCGCATTGAATTTGTCAATATCGGAGGCGGCGTCGGCATACCCTATAAACCTCAGCAGACCGCGGTGGACATAGAACTTGTATCACGCGGCATTCATGACGCATATAAACGTATAATCGTACCGGCAGGTCTGCATCCCATGAAACTTTTCATGGAGTGCGGAAGAATGATAACCGGTCCGTACGGTTATCTTGTTTCCAGAGTACTTCACATAAAGAAAACATACAAAAATTTCGTGGGGCTCGACGCGTGTATGGCAAACCTGATGCGGCCCGCGATTTACGGAGCGTATCATCACATAACCGTACTCGGAAAAGAAAATCTTCCCTCCAATGTCGATTACGACGTAACCGGATCGTTGTGCGAGAACAACGACAAGTTTGCAATCGACAGGGCGCTGCCGGAAATAGAGGTTGGCGACATAGTGATAATCCACGATACAGGCGCGCACGGCCATGCCATGGGCTTCAACTATAACGGCAAACTGCGAAGCGCCGAAATTCTGCTGCGTAAAAACGGAGATACAGTACAGATAAGGCGCGCAGAAACGCCGGACGATCTTTTCGCGACACTTGACTTTGACAAACTGGCCACCTTTTCATAAAAAAAGAGGAGATTATGGAAAACTGTGAACTTCTTCTTCGTTACGGCTGCAACCCTCACCAAACGCCGGCGCGTATCTTTTCTGAGGAGGGCAGTCTTCCTATCAGGGTGCTGAACGGGAAACCCGGCTACATCAACCTGCTCGATGCACTTAACGGATGGCAACTGGTTTCCGAACTGCGTACTGCACTTGGTCTTCCCGCCGCGGCGTCATTCAAACACGTAAGCCCCGCCGGCGCGGCGGTAGGCGTACCGCTTACCCGGGAACTGAAACGTTGCTATTTTGTAGACGATATGGAACTTTCACCGCTGGCCGTTGCATATGCCCGTGCAAGAGGCGCCGACCGGGTGTCGAGTTTCGGCGACTGGGCTGCGATGAGCGATCCGGTTGACATCCCCACAGCCAAACTTCTAAAAAGGGAAGTGTCAGACGGAGTGATAGCCCCCGGTTATGAACCCGGAGCAATTGACATACTCAAAGAGAAAAAGAAAGGTGGATACGCGATAGTTGAGATCGATCCGGACTACAGGCCTCCTGAAATCGAACGGCGCGAGGTTTTCGGAATCGTCTTCGAACAGCGGCGCAATAATGTCGCAATAACCGCCGATACTCTGAATAACATAGTTACCAGAAGAAAAGAATTACCCGCCGAAGCGGTACGCGATCTTATCATAGCCCAGATAACGCTCAAATATACTCAGTCCAATTCGGTTTGCTTCTCGCTTGGAGGCCAGGTAATAGGAGTAGGCGCAGGTCAGCAGTCGCGGATTCACTGCACCCGGCTGGCCGCATCCAAGGCGGACAGGTGGTTTCTCCGACAGCATCCGAAAGTTATGGGGCTTTGTTTCAAAGAAGGCATTGCGCGGCCCGAACGCGACAACGCGATAGACGGATTTCTGGAAGACAATCTTACGCCCGCGGAACTTTACCACTGGCAATCAAACTTTACAAGCGAACCCGAAAGGTTGTCGGCCGACGAAAAACGGGAATGGCTCGGCCTTCTGAGCGGCGTTTCGCTGGCGTCGGACGCATTCTTTCCTTTCCGCGACAACATCGACCGGGCCAGACAAAGCGGCGTTGAGTATATCGTCCAGCCGGGAGGATCGGTTCGCGATGACGCCGTTATAGAAGCTTGCAACGAATACGATATGGTAATGGCGATGAGCGGAGTAAGGCTTTTTCATCATTAATTATAATTCGGAAAATTTTTGTTGATATAATCTTCAAAGAGTTATATCTTTATTAAGTAAATTCCGTTACGATTATTCCGGGAGTTATTTGACTATGAAGAACCGTTGGTACGACAAACACGAAGATCTGGCCAAGCATCTTGAGGCATTAAAGACGCTGCCTAAAAAGCGCCTGAACGAAATTCTGAAGGATCTTATTACGTTTGCAAGGCTTTTGCATCCTACGCTATTCGAAGAGCACCTCCTGGAATATCCTCTGGATATGAAACGCAGGCGCTGGTATGACGACGATCCCTATCTGTGGATTGTAGTCAACGGACTCCGGTTTGCGGATGACGAAATTATCAAAAAAATAGTTGCTTTTTTCGACAAGCAACTCGGCTTGAAACCGATGAAACTTACCGGTAGCTCAAAAAAACAGGCTGCAAAGAAGAAAACACCAGCAAAAACAAAGAAAACTTCCACAACTTCGAAAGCCGTAAAAAAGAATTCGGCAAAAGCTTCCCAAAAGAAACCGCCGAAAAAGTCGGAAAGAGTGAAAAAGTAGGTGTAGCATTCAACAACCGACACATAAAAGGAAACGCCCGAGCCTTTACCTGCTGTATCTAAAGGCCTATAACATATAAGCCCGACCATCGACTACCGCTAATTTAAACAGAACCGCGTATAAAAAAATTCCGCCCGTATCTTAGCTTGAACTCCAAGTAAAAGGATCGCTGTTTTTACTATTGACCTTCAACAGCAGAAAGCCTATATTTCCTAATGGTAACATAGAAAGCACGGTCGGCGGGCCACGAGAAGATGAGAATCCGTAAAACAATTTTTTGATACATCCGCATGCTCCCGGAAAAAACTACTTATCAGTAAAATTTGTAAATCAAAACAGATAAGAGAGGGAATAATGAAATCGTTATCACCACTTATAATTCGTTTTCTGGCATTCGTTTTTATTATCACAAATGCCGCTTCCGTAGAGGCAGACTATGAAATCAACCTCAATATTCCCATTGAAGGAATGATCGGCGAAGTGGGTAAGTGTGAATTCCGGATTCTTGACCCGGAAGACAATGTCATCGACGAATTTGTTCGCTGGATAAATGTGAGCAGCGATTATTATTCACTACCTGTAAGGCTGAAACTCAAGGAAGATATTAAGGATCCTGATGTTCTGCGCATCAAAATCAAATTCAGGAAATTGGAAAAAATTTATTCGCTATTTCAGTTGCATGACAAAATGGTTGTTACAATCCTGGGGCAGAATAAGTTCATTGCCGGAACGCCGATTAATTACCGTATTATCGTAAAAAACAAACGAACGGACGAGCCGATCAAAGGCGCAAAAGTCAAGGTTATTATGACTGGCGGCAATACCGAAAAAGAAATATTTGAGGGCATAACCGATAATTCGGGAACCTGTCAGACTAACTTTGCTTTACCGGCTTATATCACAAATGCCGAATTAAAATTTGTTGTTAATTCCGGCCTCGGAAAAGATGAATACTCGACGAATATTACATTCGTAAGCGGCAACCTTACATATCTGGTAACAGACAAACCGATCTACCAGCCGGGCCAGACAATTCATATAAGGACACTATCGCTGCAAAAACCTCATTTGAATGCGGTCAAGAAAAAAGAGGTTACCCTTGAAATTGAAGATGCAAAAGGAAACAAAGTTTTTAAGAAACCGGTCAAAACCGATGATTTCGGCGTCGCCTATACGCCGTTTTTGCTCGCTGATGAAGTGAATTTTGGCAACTGGATCGTCCGGGCAATCCTTGATAGCGAAAAAACCGAAAAAAATGTAAAGGTAGAAAAATATGTTTTACCGAAATTCAGAATTTCACTCAAGACAGACAAAGAATTCTACCTGCCCGGAGAGAAGATTGAAGGTGATATTGACGTCCAGTATTTCTTCGGCAAGCCGGTTACAGGCGCAAAGGTAAAGATATCAATGTATAAGTTTGATGTTGGATTTAATCAGGAAGCAGTCGTCGAAAAGCAGACCGACAAAGAAGGATTGTGCCGTTTTGTGTTAAACCTTCCCGGGTATTTTGTAGGTGAACCGTTGGAAAAAGGCAATGCATTTGTTCGTCTTGACATAGAAGCAACGGACAATGCGAATCATACCGAGAAAATTTCTGTAACAAAAAAAGTCGTACGGAATTCGATAATTATCGCCGTCGTACCCGAAGGTGGCTCTCTTAAATCAAATCTAGAAAACAGAATCTATGTTCTTGCAACCTATCCGGACGGATCTCCATGTACTGCCAGGACAGAGATGTATATAGACGGACTCAAATTTACCGGTAAGACTGATGACTACGGAATTGCCGAATTCCTGTATACACCCGGAAAAGATAAAGTTGAAATTGCTGTTAAGGTAACCGACAATAAAGGTGAAAAGGCCGAGATCAAAAAGGATTTTAGTCTGGAAACGGAAAAAGATCAGTTGATAATGAGGATGAAAAAAGGTATCTACAAGGTGGGTGACGCCGTTAATCTGGAATTCCTTACCACAAAGAACACAGGCAGGGTATATCTGGATATTATAAAAAACAATCAGACAATACTTACCAAAGCATTTAAGATAACAAACGGAAAGGGTTCTTACCAGCTACAACTTACACCGGAACTCACCGGGTCAATCTGGCTACATGCATATATTGTCACTCAGGGGTCGGATATTATCCGCGATACAAGACTCTCCTATGTTCATGGCGTAAATGATTTGACAATTAATGTCAAACCGGACAAGAAAGAGTATTTACCCGGTGAAAACGGAGAAATACTCTTTACAATAACAGACAAAAACGGTAAGCCGAAGATTGCAGCTTTGTGTCTTGCTATAGTGGACGAAGCGATATTTGCGGTAAGTGAATTACAGCCCGGCCTTGAAAAGGTTTACTTTACACTGGAAAAAGAAATTATGACTCCGCGCTATGAAATTCACGGATTTGAACCGGTAAATATTGTAAAGAACCAGGCGATTGATGAACGGGCTGAAAATGTTATGTTCTCCACGCTTGAACCCAAAGACCCGTTCCCGGTTCACTATACGACGCCAACGGAAATCAGCGACAAAATTGTTATGGCATTCGATTATAAACTAAAAAATCTAAAAGATAAATTAAACGCTGCCGTCAACAAATACTACGACCGGTATAAACAACATGCAAAAACAAGCAATGCCATTGAAACATTTATTGAAGAAGGATTGCTAAAGGAAAAAGATCTAATTGATCCCTGGGGAAAAAAATATCGTGTGACCTGCGATTATGATTATTTCTCTTATTTCAAAATCACATCGGCCGGTCCTGACGGCATATTTGATAATGAGGATGATCTGGAATTGTTGGATAGGCGCAGGTTTGTAAAAGATGAAATTGAATTCAGGAAGGAACTTCTAATGCCAAAGTTGGCTGAAGAAAGACTCACTCCCGGGCCGGTTAAATCTGCAACAGCTATGGTCAAAAGTAAAAAGGAAAAGGCAAAACCAGAAGAGCCGCGCATCCGGGAGTATTTCCCTGAAACATTTATTTTTGAGCCTGCTCTGGTCACTGATGCACATGGCAATGCCCGGCTCTCAGTAACAATGCCTGACGCCATTACCACCTGGCGTATGACAATGTTTGCTTCAGCACAGAATGGTGAACTTGGTTCAGGTCTTGGACAATTGAGAGTTTTTCAGGATTTTTTTGTTGACATCGACCTTCCTGTTGCCCTGACCCAGGGCGATGAAATTTCAATTCCCATTGCCGTTTATAATTATCTGCCGAGAGAACAAAAAATAAGATTGGTAATGGAAAGCGGTGATTGGTTTGAATTTCTTGGTAGTCACGAAGTTAACAGAACCCTCAAAAAAGATGAGGTTTCGGTTGCCTACTTTCCGGTAAGAGTAAAAACACTGGGCAATCATGCAATTACTGTCAAAGCTTATGGTGAGGTTAAATCAGACGCCATTAAACGACAGATTTCAGTATTGCCTGACGGTAAACGGTTTGAAAAAATCATCTCCGATCGGCTTGAAGGAAATGTAGTAAAGAGAGTGAGTTTTCCGGACAATGCTGTTTCCGGCGCGAACTCACTCGTTTTGCGGCTTTACCCTGGAATATATTCTCAGGTTGTTGAGGGCCTGGAAAAGATGCTTGGTATGCCTTATGGCTGTTTTGAACAAACATCTTCAACCACCTACCCCAATATCCTGATTCTGAACTACCTCAGACAAACGGAACAGATCAAGCCCGAGGCCGAAATGAAGGCTGAAGAATATATCAGTATGGGTTATCAGCGGCTTTTATCATTTGAGGTAAAAGAGGGCGGTTTTTCCTGGTTTGGTGATCCGCCAGCAAATAAAATCCTTACCGCTTATGGTCTGATGGAATTCAATGATATGTCAAAGGTCTATAATATTGACGAAAGACTTATTGAAAGAACTGCTCAGTGGTTAAAGAATCAGCAAAATTCGGATGGCTCCTGGTTCCCCGATAAACAGTATCTTCATGCTGAGGCATGGGGCAGAATCCAGAATAACGAGATAATGCCTACAGCATACATTGTCTGGGCACTTGCCGAAATCGGACACAAAGAGGGGCCGGCACAAAGGGGATTCGATTACCTGAAAGGCAAATGGGAGAAAGTTCAGGATGCTTATATTCTGGCGCTTGTCGCCAACGCCTTTGTGTCGATGGAACCCAAATCAGAAATTACGTTAAAAGTATTACGGAAGCTTCTTGAGCTGGCAAAAGAAGACAAAGGTGCACTTTACTGGGAATCAGGCCTGCCTTCAATCACTTTTACCCGCGGTAAAAGCGCGGATATTGAAGCAAGCGGTCTGGCAAGTTATGCGCTTGTAAAGTCAGGTAAATTCTCAGACGCCGCGACAAAAGCATTGACCTATCTTATTCGTTCGAAAGACGCCGGCGGCACCTGGTATACAACGCAGGGCACAATCATTGCCTTACGCTCACTTGTCGCGGCACTCGGCGGAAAGGGCGAAGACGTCAATGCTACGATTGTCGTAATGCATAACGGCCAAAAGGTTGGCGAAATAAAAATCGACAAGAACAATGCGGATGTAATGCAACAGATAGAATTGAACGAAAACCTCAAGAATGATAATACGGTGGAAATCCAACTAAAAGGCGAAGGCAATTTTCTTTATGAAATTACAAGCGTCTATTACATTCCGTGGAAAGACCTCCCAAAACCACCTATGCCAGTGTTTGCTATTGACCTGAATTACGACAAAAAATCGCTTTCAATCAACGACCTTGTACAGGTGGATGTCTCAATAAAATTGCTTAAGAGTGGAACCGCCCAGATGGTGATGATTGACCTCGGCATTCCACCAGGTTTTGAGGTCCAGACGCCTACCCTTGACGAGCATGTCGGAAAAGTAATCCAGAAATACAACCTTACTCCTCGCCAGATAATTATATATCTGGAATCGATCTCGTCCGACAAACCGATTAAATTTTCCTATAACCTCAAAGCAAAATATCCTGTCAGGGCTAAAGTCCAATCATCAAGAGTGTATGAATACTACAACACAGACAAAGAGGCAATCGCCGAACCGTTTGAGATTAAGGTGGCGGAGGAGAGCGGGCATCTTTACAAATAACTATTTATTTTCTTCCTCCCGTGTCCAGCTTTGAGTCGGGCCGAGAGCGCTGAAGCCGATATGTCCTTTAAACTGAAGTTTTTTTCCTCCATCAAGAAGCCTGCACCCAAGTTCCGCACTTTTAGTGACGAGTTTTATATAAATCAATGAGCTATGGAGGCAGTTTGTCACTATGAAACTTATATGGTTCCAGAAATTACCAACTGATGAATTAGTTGATCCGACTTGGGTTCAATATATCGAATATACATTTGTAACT
>FWPV01015007.1_pt1 | contig 11234 bp, 9 predicted proteins | sample 2228371 | NCBI WGS metagenome assembly FWPV01 (sample SAMEA103939776, study PRJEB20133) | metagenome | reverse complement strand
GGGCCGAGGTGTGGCCGGCGGGCTTTGCGGGCGTGCTGTCGGTGCAGGGCGATGCGCGGTGCGGTCCGGGCCTGTGGTCGCACCTCGGGTTGCCGCACGCGGCCTACGGCGCGGCCCCCGCTGTCCCCGGCCACCCCGGTGTCGCCGGGGCGAGCGCGGCGGCGGGGCACCTCGCGGGGATCGTCGCGCGGCTCAGGGCCGGGGGGCTGGAGGGCGGCGCGCTGGAGTCTGCGCTGGCCGAGGGGGCGGCCTGGACTGGACGGGAACGGCGCGGCGCGGCAGTGTGAGGCGGACGGGCGCGAGAGCCCGGAGGGAGGAGAGATGACCCACGACCTGAGCCCCATCGGGGGCCTGTCGCATGTGCGCGGACCCGAGGCGCCGCCGCTCTGGGACCGGACGATCCCGGACGTGCTGGCCGAGACCGTTGCCGCGCGGGGCGGGGCGGAGGCGGCGATCTTTGCCGACCGGGGCCTGCGCTGGACCTGGGAGGACTTCGCCGGGGCCGTGGACCGGCTGGCGACGGGGCTTCTGGACCTCGGGGTCGAACCGGGGGACCGGGTGGGGATCTGGGCGCCGAACCGGCCGGAATGGCTGCTGACGCAGTTTGCGACCGCGCGGATCGGGGCGGTGATGGTCAACATCAACCCGGCCTACCGGCTGGGCGAGCTGGAATTCGCATTGGCCAAGGTCGGGTGCCGGGCGCTGATCCTGGCGGATGCGTTCAAGACCTCGGACTACCTGGGCATGATCGGGGCGCTGGCGCCCGAGCTGGCCACGGCCGCGCCGGGCGACCTGCATGCGGCGAAGCTGCCGGCGCTGCGCGCGGTCATCCGCATGGGGGCGGGGCGGACGCCCGGCATGCTGAATTTCGACGACGTTGCGGCGACACCCGCAGACACCGCGCGGCTCGATGCCGTCACGGCGGGGCTGAGACCGGACGATCCGATCAACATCCAGTTCACCTCCGGCACGACGGGCCTGCCCAAGGGGGCGACGCTGACCCATCGGAATATCGTGAACAATGCACGATATGTCGTTGGGACGATGGGGTTTTCGTCGAAGGACCGGCTGTGCATTCCGGTGCCGCTCTACCACTGTTTCGGCATGGTGATGGGCACGCTGGGCTGCGTGACGACGGGGGCCACGATGGTCTTTCCGGGCGAGGGATTCGACCCGCTGGCGACGCTGACCGCGGTCGAGGCCGAGCGCTGCACCGCGCTTTACGGCGTGCCCACGATGTTCGCCGCGATGCTGGATCATGCGGAGTTCGACAGGTTCGACCTGTCCTCGCTCAGGACGGGGATCATGGCGGGCTCGCCCTGCCCAATCGAGATCATGCGCCGCGTCGTCGCGCGGATGCACATGGAGGAGGTGACGATCGCCTACGGGATGACCGAAACCTCGCCCGTGTCGTTCCAGTCGCATACCGACGACCCGCTGGAAAAGCGCGTCACGACGGTGGGGCGCATCCATCCGCACCTGGAGGTCAAGCTGATCGGACCCGACGGCGCGACTGTGCCGGTGGGCGAGATGGGCGAGCTGTGCACGCGCGGCTATTCGGTCATGCTGGGCTACTGGGACGAGCCGGAGAAGACTGCCGAGGCGATCGACGCCGACGGGTGGATGCACACCGGGGACCTGGCGACGATCGACGCGGAGGGCTATTGCAACATCGTGGGCCGGGTGAAGGACATGCTGATCCGGGGGGGCGAGAACGTCTATCCGCGCGAGGTCGAGGAATACCTGTTCCGCCATCCAGCGGTGCAGCTGGTGCAGGTCTTCGGCATCCCCGACGAACGCTATGGCGAGGAAGTCTGCGCCTGGGTCGTCCTGAAGCCCGGGGCGAGCGCGACCGAGGAGGAGATCCGCGACTTCGCGCGGGGTCAGATGGCGCATTACAAGGTGCCTCGACACGTCCGCTTCAAGACCGAGCTGCCGATGACCGTGACCGGGAAGGCGCAGAAGTTCCTGATGCGCGCGGCGATGATCGAGGAGCTGGGCCTGCGCGAGATCGAGACCGCCTGAGCAGGTTCCTAACCCGCGATGACGACGCGCGTGCCCCAGGCCGCGCAGCGATCGGCCAGCGGGTCGGGCAGGGGGTTGTCGGTGAAGACGGTGTCGAGTTCGGCCAGCGAGGCGATGCGCGCGGGCGCGGAGCGGCCCAGCTTGGAATGGTCGGTGACCAGGAAGGCCTGCCGCGACTGGCGCAGGATCGCGCGGCTGACGCGCACCTCGGCCAGGTCGAAGTCCAGCATGTCGCCGTCGAGATCCAGCGCAGAGGTGCCGATGATCGCGTAATCGACCTTGAACTGTTCGATGAACTGGGTCGTGAGCTCGCCGACGAGACCTCCGTCCGACCGCCGGAGCGCGCCGCCCGCGACCATGATCTCGCAGCCAGGGTTGGCGACGAGGATATTGGCCACGTTCATGTTGTTCGTCACCACGGTGATGTTCCGGTGGTGGATCAGCTCGCGCGCGACGGCCTCGGTCGTGGTGCCGAGGTTCAGGATCAGCGAGCAGTTGTCGGGGATCGCGGCCGCGCAGGCCTTGGCGATGGCGGCCTTGGCGGCTTCGTTCATGCGCCGGCGCTGTTCGTAGCCGATGTTGACGACGCCGGTGCGCGCCACCGCGCCGCCGTGGACGCGGTCGAGTAACCCCGCCTCGGCCAGGTCCGAGAGGTCGCGGCGGATGGTCTGGAGCGTGACGTCGAAGCGGTGGGCGAGCTCGTCGACGAGCACGCGGCCTTCGCTGCGCGCGATCTCAAGGATCTCGGTCTGCCGGATGTTCAGCGCCACGGGCAGGGCCTCCTTCCCCACGTGTCGGCCCGGGTGCGGTCTCGGCGGCGCGTTCCAGGCTGGGCCGAGTGTAATGCGCGCGGTTTTTCGGTTCAATGGCGCGTCGATGTTCGTTTCGTGCGAAAAAGGCGCAAAAACGAAAATAGATGTTGACCAACTCCGGCCGCTGCGGCACCAATGGAAAAAAAGGCCTGACCTCCGGGGGGAAATCGCGTGGCGCAGGACGAACGGCCCGAAGTGGCCGATCTGTTCATCATCGGTGGCGGCATCAACGGATGCGGCATCGCGCGCGACGCGGCGGGTCGGGGGCTTTCGGTCGTGCTGGCCGAGCAGGGCGACTTGGCGCAGGCGACATCCTCGGCCTCGACCAAGCTGTTTCACGGCGGGCTGCGCTACCTGGAGTTCTTCGAGTTCCGCCTGGTCCGCGAGGCGCTGGAGGAGCGCGAGACGCTGCTGGTCGCGATGCCGCACATCAGCTGGCCGATGCGCTTCGTCCTGCCGATCAGCCCGGACATGCGGTTCGACAGCGACACGCCGACCTCGCGCCTGCTGGCCCGGGTAATGCCCTGGATGAAGGGGCGGCGGCCGGCCTGGCTGATCCGGCTTGGGCTGTTCCTCTACGACACGATGGGCGGGCGGAAGATCCTGCCCGGCACGCGCAGCCTGGACCTGTCGCGCGACCCGGCGGGCAAGCCGCTGAAGCCGGGATTCTCGCTGGCCTACGAATATTCCGACTGCTGGGTCGAGGATTCGCGTCTGGTCGTGCTGAACGCCCGCGACGCCGAGGCGCGGGGTGCACGCATCCTGACCCGGACCCGCGTCGTCAGCGCCGAGCGCACGGGCGATCACTGGACGGTGACCGTCGAGGGGCCGGAGGGCCGGCGCGCGCATCGCGCGCGGGTCCTGGTCAACGCCGGCGGGCCCTGGGTCGAGGACGTGATCCGCAACGTGGTGCGCATCAACTCGTCCGAGGGCGTCAGGCTTGTCCGGGGCAGCCACATCGTCACGCGGCGGCTGTTCGATCACGACCGCTGCTATTTCTTCCAGGGGCCGGACGGGCGGATCATCTTCGCGATCCCCTACGAACAGGATTTCACGCTGATCGGCACGACCGACAAGGACCACGACGCCAGCCCCGGCGACGTGCGCTGCACGGACGAGGAGCGGGACTACCTGATCGCCTTTGCGAACCGCTACTTCGCCAGGCCGATCACGGCGGACGACGTGGTCTGGACCTATTCCGGCGTGCGGCCGCTTTACAACGACGGGGCGAAGTCGGCGACGGCGGCGACGCGGGACTACGTGCTGAGCGTCGATGCGAACGGGGCGCCCCTGCTCAACGTCTTCGGTGGCAAGATCACCACCTACCGGCGCCTTGCGGAAAGCGCGATCGAGAAGATCGCGCCGTTCTTCCCGGGGCTGAAGGGCGCCTGGACGGCGCGCGTGGCCCTGCCGGGGGGCGATTTCCCGCATGACGGTTTCGACGCGCTGGTGGAGCGGGTGCGCGCGGCGCATCCCTACCTGCCGCAGGCACATGCGCGGCGTCTGGTGCGGGCCTATGGCACCGAGGCGCTGGAGCTTCTGGGCGACGCGACGTCGATGGCCGAGCTGGGCCGGGACTTCGGCGCGACGCTGACCGAGGCCGAGGTGCGCTGGCTGATGGAGAAGGAATACGCCCGACACGCGGCCGATGTCGTGTGGCGGCGGACGAAACTTGGGCTTCGGCTGTCGCCCGACAGGGTTGCGGCGCTGGAGGCCTTCATGGCGGGGCAGGCCGATGTCGCGGCCAGTCCGGCGGCGGAATGACGGAGGGGGCATGGCTCTCGAACTGAAGGGGGTGTCGCGGTCCGTGGATGGCCGGGTGCACATCCACACCACCAACCTGCGGCTGGAACGGGGCACGATGAACGTGCTGCTGGGTCCGACCCTGTCGGGAAAGACCAGCCTGATGCGGCTGATGGCGGGGCTCGACCGGCCGTCGACGGGCCGCGTGTTCTGGGAGGGGCGGGATGTCACCGACGACCGCGTGCAGGATCGCGGCGTCGCGATGGTCTATCAGCAGTTCATCAACTATCCCGGGCTGACGGTGTATGAGAACATCGCCTCGCCCCTGCGCATCCTGCGCCGGCCGGCGGACGAGATCGACCGCCGGGTGCGCGAGACGGCCGATATGCTGCGCCTTGGCCCGATGCTGCAGCGCAAGCCGCTGGAGCTGTCGGGCGGGCAGCAGCAGCGCTGCGCCCTGGCGCGCGCGCTGGTCAAGGGCGCGGGGCTGGTGCTGCTGGACGAGCCACTGGCGAACCTCGACTACAAGCTGCGCGAGGAGCTGCGGGTCGAGATTCCGCGGATCTTCGAGGCTTCGGGCGCGATCTTCGTCTATGCGACCACCGAGCCGGAGGAGGCGCTGCTTCTGGGCGGGAACACCGCGACGCTGTGGGAGGGTCGGGTGACGCAGTTCGGGCCGACGCCCGCCGTCTACCGTCAGCCCAAGGACGCCACCACGGCGCGCGTCTTTTCCGACCCGCCGATGAATTTCGTGACCTGCATGAAGGAGGGACACCGCCTGCGCTTCGGCGCCGAGGTCGTGGCGCCGGCGGACGGGGCGGCGCAGGCGCTGCCCGACGGGCGTTACCTGGCGGGCTTCCGGGCCAATCACCTGGAGATCAACCGCCACAGCGGGTCGGCGGTCGAGTTCCGCTGCCGTCTCGGGGTGAGCGAGATCACCGGGGCCGAGACCTTCCTGCACGTCGATCACGGGCCCGACCGCTGGGTCGCGCTGGTCCATGGGGTGCACGACATGGCGCCGGGGACGGAGGTGGGCATCTGGCTCGATCCTGCGCATGTGTATCTGTTCGCCGAGGACGGGCGCCTGGCCGCCGTCGCCCCCTATGCCGCGGGCGAGATGAAGGGAGCGGCCTGAGCATGGCAAGGATCACGCTTGAGAACCTGGCGCACAGCTACCTGCCGAACCCGACGCGGGACGAGGATTTCGCGCTGAAGGAGATGACTCATGTCTGGCAGGATGGCGGTGCCTATGCGCTGCTGGGGTCGTCGGGCTGCGGGAAGACGACGCTTCTGAACATCATCTCGGGCCTTCTGACGCCCAGCAAGGGCCGGGTCCTGTTCGGCGAGCGTGACGTGACCGGCGCGCCCACGGCCGAGCGCAACATCGCGCAGGTGTTCCAGTTCCCGGTCGTCTACGACACGATGACGGTGCGCGACAACCTGGCCTTCCCGCTGCGCAACCGCGGCATGGAGGCCGGCTACATCGCCGACCGCGTGCAGACCATCGCCCGCATGATCGGGATGGAGGACGTGCTGAACCGCAAGGCCAAGGGCCTGACGGCGGATGCCAAGCAGAAGATCAGCCTTGGGCGCGGCATGGTGCGCGAGGACGTGAACGCGATCCTGTTCGACGAGCCGCTGACCGTGATCGACCCGCACATGAAGTGGGAGCTTCGCACGCAGCTGAAGTCGCTGCACCGCGAGTTCGGGCACACGATGATCTACGTCACCCACGACCAGACCGAGGCGCTGACCTTCGCTGACCGGGTGGTGGTCATGTACGATGGCCGCGTCGTTCAGATGGGCACGCCGAAGGAGCTGTTCGAGACGCCGGCGCATACCTTCGTGGGCTATTTCATCGGCTCGCCGGGGATGAACCTCTTCGACGCCAGGATCGACGGCAGCGTCGCGCACATCCAGGGCGTGCCCGTGGCGCTGGGCGCGGCCTATGGCGCACCCGCGGGGCGCACGCAGATCGGCGTGAGGCCCGAGCATGTCGCGCTGACGCGGGGCGAGGGGGTGCCGGTCACCGTGCGCAGGGTCGAGGACGTGGGCCGCCAGCGCATCGTGCGCGCGCAGGCCGCGGGGGCCGAGGTCAACATCGTCCTGCCCGAGGGGATGCCGGTGCCGGCGGACGCCACCCACATCACCTTCGCGCCCGAACGGATCAACGTCTATGCCGACGACTGGCGCGTCGCGCCCGCGGGAGGGGACCGCTGATGGACAAGACGCAGAACAACAAGGCCTGGTTCCTGGTCCTGCCGGTTCTGGTGATCGTCGCCTTTTCGGCGGTGATCCCGCTGATGACGGTCGTCAACTATTCGCTGAACGACACATTCGGGAACAACCAGTTCTTCTGGGCGGGCCTGGAATGGTTCGAGGAGATGGTGACCTCGGACCGGCTGCACGACGCGCTGGGGCGGCAGATCCTGTTTTCCGCGATCATCCTGGCGATCCAGGTGCCGCTGGGCATCTACATCGCGCTCAACATGCCCAAGAAGGGCTTCTGGGCCAGCGTGTGCCTGGTGCTGATGGCGCTGCCGCTGCTGATTCCGTTCAACGTGGTGGGCACGATCTGGCAGATCTTCGGCCGCGTGGACATCGGGCTTCTGGGCCATACGCTGGAGGGGCTCGGGATCGACTACAACTATACCAACGACCCGCTGGATGCCTGGATCACGGTCATCGTGATGGATGTCTGGCACTGGACGTCGCTGGTGGCGCTTCTGGCCTATGCGGGGCTCCAGTCGATCCCGCAGGCCTACTACCAGGCGGCGCGGATCGACCAGGCCAGCCGCTGGGCGGTGTTCCGCTACATCGAGCTGCCGAAGATGAAGGGCGTGCTGCTGATCGCGATCCTGCTCCGGTTCATGGACAGCTTCATGATCTACACCGAGCCCTTCGTCGTCACCGGCGGCGGCCCCGGCAACTCGACCACGTTCCTGTCGATCGACCTGGTCAAGATGGCGATCGGACAGTTCGACCTGGGTCCGGCGGCGGCGTTCTCGATCATGTACTTCCTGGTGATCCTGCTGGTGTCCTGGGTGTTCTACACCGTGATGACCAACCTCGACCGCGAGGAGAACCGCTGATGCGCCTGAAACCCTCCGCCGTGGTGATGACGCTCTACCTCGTCTTCCTTCTCCTGCCGATCTACTGGCTGGTGGGGATGAGCCTGAAGACGAATACCGAGATCACGTCGACCTTCACGCTCTGGCCGCAGGACCCGACCTTCCGCAACTACATGGTGATCCTGACAGACCCCAGCTGGTACATGGGCTACGTCAACTCGATCATCTACGTCACGATGAACGTGGTGATCTCGCTGACGGTGGCGCTGCCGGCGGCCTATGCCTTCTCGCGCTACAGGTTCCTGGGCGACAAGCATCTGTTCTTCTGGCTGCTGACCAACCGGATGGCGCCGCCGGCGGTCTTTGCGCTGCCGTTCTTCCAGCTCTACTCGTCGGTCGGCCTCTTCGACACGCATATCGCGGTGGCGCTGGCGCACTGCCTGTTCAACGTGCCGCTGGCGGTGTGGATCCTCGAGGGCTTCATGCGCGGCGTGCCGAAGGAGATCGACGAGACCGCCTATATCGACGGCTACAGCTTCCCGAAGTTCTTCGTGAAGATCTTCATGCCGCTGATCGCGAGCGGGATCGGCGTCGCGGCCTTCTTCTGCTTCATGTTCTCATGGGTGGAGCTTCTGCTCAGCCGGACGCTGACCTCGGTCAACGCCAAGCCGATCGCCGCCACGATGACGCGCACCGTGTCGGCCAGCGGCATGGACTGGGGCGTGCTGGCGGCAGCGGGGGTGCTGACGATCATTCCCGGCGCGCTCGTGATCTATTTCGTGCGAAACTACATCGCCAAGGGCTTCGCCCTGGGCCGCGTGTGAGGAGGCTGCCATGACCGATGCGACCCCCCGGGCCCCGCGCGCCAACTGGCCGGCGATCTATGTCGGGACGGCGGTCGTGCTGGGCGCGATCCTGGGCGCGATCCTCTACGCCGCGCCGAAGAAGGACGGCGCGATCGACTGGTTCGCGCCGATGATCCCCGGCGGCTGGATGGCCTGGACGCTGCCCGTCGCGCTGTTCTTCTACACGATCGGCTGCCTGCTGGTCGTCTTCACGATCCTCGCCATCCGCTTCCCCGAGACGCCCCGCGTGGGCATCTTGAGGATCGAGACGACGCGCGGGGACCGGCTGTTCATCAGTCTGCTCGGCTCGGCCTTCATCTGCCTGGCCTGGCTGTTCTTCGCGGGCCCGCCGCTCTGGGGCGCGCTCGCGGTCTGCCTGATCTATGCCGGGGTGGTCTTCGCCCTGGTCTAGGCGGCACTGAAACGCCGGAGGGCAGGGACGCGACCCCAGCCCCCCGGCACGAACGCGAAAACGGACGTCTCACATTCGGGAGGATAGATAATGAGACTACGCCATACCTCAACCGCCATCGCGCTTGCGCTCATGGCTTTCGGGGGCAGCGCCGCCTTCGCCGACATGGAGGCCGCGAGGGCCTTCCTGGACGCGGAGATCGGCGACCTGTCGTCGCTGAGCCGCGAGGAGCAGGAAGCGGAGATGCAGTGGTTCATCGACGCTGCCGCCCCGTTCCAGGGCATGGAGATCAAGGTGGTGTCGGAAACGATCACCACGCACGAGTACGAATCCAAGGTGCTCGCCCCGGCCTTCACTGCGATCACGGGCATCAAGGTCACCCATGACCTGATCGGCGAGGGCGACGTCGTCGAGAAGCTTCAGACCCAGATGCAGACGGGCGAGAACATCTACGACGCCTACATCAACGACTCGGACCTGATCGGCACCCACTGGCGCTATCAGCAGGCCCGGATCCTCACCGACTGGATCGCGGGCGAGGGCGCAGCCGTCACCAACCCGAACCTCGACCTGGAGGACTTCATCGGGCTGAAGTTCGTGACCGCGCCGGACGGCAAGGTCTACCAGTTGCCGGACCAGCAGTTCGCGAACCTCTACTGGTTCCGCTACGACTGGTTCTCGCATCCCAAGAGCCAGGAGGACTTCAAGGCCAAGTATGGCTACGACCTTGGCGTGCCGCTGAACTGGTCGGCCTACGAGGACATCGCCGAGTTCTTCACCGGGCGCGACATGTCCTATGCCGGCGGCCCGTCGTCGGGCGTCTATGGCAACATGGACTACGGCAAGAAGGACCCCTCGCTCGGCTGGCGCTACACCGACGCGTGGATGTCGATGGCCGGCATGGGCGACGTGGGTGAACCGAACGGCCTTCCGGTCGACGAGTGGGGCATCCGCGTGGACGAGAACAGCCGTCCGGTCGGGTCCTGCGTGGTCCGCGGCGGTGCGACGAACGACGCGGCGGCGGTCTATGCCGTGACGAAGGCGATCGACTGGCTCAAGCGGTTCACCCCGCCGGAAGCCCAGGGCATGACCTTCGGCGAGGCGGGTCCGGTGCCGGCGCAGGGCAACATCGCCCAGCAGATGTTCTGGTACACCGCCTTCACCGCCGACATGGTCAAGGAAGGCCTGCCGGTGATGAACGAGGACGGCACGCCGAAGTGGCGGATGGCCCCGTCTCCGCACGGCGCCTACTGGGTTGACGGCATGAAGGTCGGCTACCAGGACGCGGGTTCCTGGACGCTGATGAAGTCGACCCCGGTCGATCGCGCGCAGGCGGCCTGGCTCTATGCGCAGTTCGTCACCTCGAAGACGGTGGACGTGAAGAAGAGCCACGTCGGCCTGACCTTCATCCGTGAGTCGACCATCCAGCACGAAAGCTTCACCGAACGCGCGCCCAAGCTGGGCGGTCTGGTCGAGTTCTACCGCTCGCCCGCCCGCGTGCAGTGGTCGCCGACGGGCACGAACGTTCCGGACTATCCGAAGCTCGCGCAGCTGTGGTGGCAGAACATCGGCGACGCCATGTCGGGGGCCAAGACCCCGCAGGAGGCGCTCGATGCCCTCTGCGAGGAGCAGGAGCGCGTGCTTGAGCGTCTGGAGCGTGCCGGCGTGCAGGGCGACATCGGCCCGAAGCTGAACGAGCCGCGGGACGCCCAGTACTGGCTGGACGCCCCCGGCGCCCCGGTCGCGAAGCTTGAAAACGAGAAGCCCGCGGGCGAGACCATCTCGTACGACGAGCTGATCAAGTCCTGGCAGAACTGAGCCCAGGGGCCTGACACTTCGGACGGGGCCTTCGGGCCCCGTCCTTCTACCTCGGGGGGAGACGCCATGACTCATATCCTTGCCATCGACCAGGGCACGACCTCGTCCCGTGCGATCCTGTTCGACGCCGGCCTCAAGGTGACGGCCGTCGCGCAGGAGGAATTCCCGCAGCATTACCCGGCGCCGGGCTGGGTCGAGCACGACCCGTCGGACCTGTGGTCCACCGTGGCCGCCACCGCCCGCGCCGCGATCGAGAAGGCCGGCATCGATGCCGCCCGGATCGCCGCCATCGGCATCACCAACCAGCGCGAGACGACGCTGATCTGGGACCGCGCGACGGGCCAGCCGATCCACAACGCCATCGTCTGGCAGGACCGCCGCACCGCCGACACCTGCGCCGCGTTGAAGGAGGCGGGGCACGAGGCGACGATCACCGCGCGCACGGGGCTGCTTCTGGACCCCTATTTCTCGGGCACCAAGGTCAAGTGGATGCTCGACAACGTCCCTG
>FWPV01015004.1_pt1 | contig 11236 bp, 7 predicted proteins | sample 2228371 | NCBI WGS metagenome assembly FWPV01 (sample SAMEA103939776, study PRJEB20133) | metagenome | reverse complement strand
TGTGTACCAAGCCGTCTTTGCCGGGCAGGAAGTTAACGAATGCGCCGAAATCTACGATGCGCACTACAGTGCCTTCGTAAATTGCACCAATTTCTGCTTCGGCAACAATGCCTTGTACGCGATAAATTGCAGCGTTCAGTGCATCGGTGTTGTCTGCGTAAATCTTCACGGTGCCGTCATCATCGATATCGATAGAAGAACCGGTTTCTTCGGTGATTGCACGGATAGTCGCGCCGCCTTTACCGATAATGTCGCGAATTTTGTCCGGATGAATCTTGATGGTTTCAAAACGCGGCGCATTTTCGCTCACCACATCGCGTGATTTCGCGAGCACTTTGTTCATTTCACCGAGAATGTGCAAACGCGCCGCCAGAGCTTGCTCCAGTGCGATTTCCATAATCTCTTCGGTGATGCCTTCGATTTTGATGTCCATTTGCAGTGCAGTTACACCGCTGGTGGTACCCGCTACTTTAAAGTCCATATCGCCCAGGTGATCTTCGTCGCCGAGGATGTCGGTCAATACCGCAAAACCGTTGGCTTCTTTCACCAAGCCCATCGCGATACCAGCAACCGGGGCTTTCAGCGGAACACCAGCATCCATCAGTGCCAATGAAGAACCACACACAGATGCCATAGAGCTTGAACCATTAGATTCAGTAATTTCACTCACTACACGCAGGGTGTAAGGGAAATCTGACTCTGCAGGAAGAACGGCGGCAACACCACGACGCGCCAAACGGCCGTGACCAATTTCGCGACGGCCAGTTGCACCCATGCGACCACATTCGCCTACCGAGAAAGGTGGGAAGTTGTAGTGCAACAGGAAGGAATCTTTTTTGGTGCCTTCGAGGAAGTCGATGATTTGTGCATCGCGCGCATTACCCAGAGTCGCTACAACCAACGCCTGGGTTTCACCGCGAGTAAACAACGCAGAACCGTGGGCTTTGCCCAACACGCCCACTTCTACTTTAATTGGACGCACAGTTTTATTGTCGCGGCCATCGATACGTGGCTCGCCCGCTACGATGCGTGAACGTACCAAACGGTATTCAACCATACCGAATTCGGCTTTAACGTCATCAGCAGAGAAGCCGGTCGCTTCAGTTGCCAATTCTGCGACAGCTTGTGTGCGCAGCTCGCCCAAGCGGTCATAACGTTTGGCTTTGTCGGTGATGCGATAAGCCATGCCGATTGAATCGCCAAAGTTTTTCACCAATGCATCGGTCAGAGCGGTGTTTGGCGCTGGTGGCTGCCAATCCCAACGCGGCTTGCCAGCATCGCGCGCCAACTCTGCACAGGCTTGCACAACTGCCTGCATTTCCTGGTGAGCGTAAAGAACAGCGCCGAGCATGATGTCTTCCGGCAATTCTTTTGCTTCGGATTCCACCATCAATACTGCGTCTTTGGTACCCGCAACTACCATGTCCAACTCAGAGGTTTCGAGTTGTTTGAAGCTTGGGTTGAGAATATAACCTTCGTCCTGGGTGTAACCCACACGCGCAGCACCAATCGGACCGTTAAACGGGATACCGGAGATCGCCAATGCTGCTGAAGTACCAATCATGGAAACGATATCGGGATCGTATTGCTTGTCGGTAGATACCACCGTACAAACCACTTGCACTTCGTTCAGGAAACCTTCGGGAAACAGCGGACGGATTGGACGATCAATCAAACGCGAGGTCAGGGTTTCTTTTTCAGAGGGGCGACCTTCGCGCTTCAAATATCCACCGGGGATACGACCAGCGGCGTAACTTTTCTCTTGATAATGCACAGACAGGGGGAAGAAATCTTGGCCGGGTGATGCTTGTTTTGCACCTACAACGGTACAAAGCACAGACACTTCACCCATGGTTGCCAGTACTGCACCGGTCGCTTGACGCGCGATACGGCCAGTTTCGAGGGTTACGGTTTGGTTGCCGTATTGGAACTTTTTAATAATCGGATTCACTCTTTTATCCTTTCATTTTCAATTTAATTTGCGTTCGATTTTTTACTCTAGGAACGCACCTTCTTCATACACTTCATTTACTACTGAACTGTTTGTTGCTGCACTTTTTAACTTAACACTTTATTACTAACTCTTCGGCTTTTTAGCCGTTTACTGCTGAACTGCAATGATTAAAACAATCTCACACAAAAATTCTGTCGCCAGGCATTTTATGGCTGGAAAATAAAGTGCCCGCCAAGTGGCGGGCACAATACACGCTTAGCGGCGCAGACCCAGTTTTTGGATCAGGGCAACATAGCGAGAAGAGTCCTTACCTTTCAGGTAGTCCAACAATTTACGACGGGCATTTACCATACGGATCAGGCCGCGACGTGAATGGTGGTCAGCCTTGTGGCTAGCGAAGTGACCTTGCAGTTTGTTGATGTTGATAGTCAACAAAGCTACTTGAACTTCAGGCGAACCAGTATCGCCTTCTGCTTGTTGGTACTCTTTAACGATTGCAGCTTTTTCTTGAGCACTCAGTGCCATGATGTTTTCCTCAATGAATATGCAAATTAATTACAGCCCAGCCGCGCATATTTACAGGTGGGTTGTTGCGGTGATTATCCCCGAGGGATGTCAGCCGCGGCTTTTTATCGATTGGCGACTTGCCGTATCGATAAATTCTTTGCCCCCTCAAGCATAGATTGGATAAGAGGTGAGTTTACGAACTTCGCCATCCGACACCGTTGTCGGATGGCATTGCTCGCGTAACTCGCACTTTATCCAACCTACAAACCTAGGACTCGTTGGATGAGCGGTTGGCCAAAATACGTTTAGGGGCGACGCCGCCCTCATCATTAATACTGCCCAAACCGAGAAACGCACGCGGCGATTGGTCGGTTTCTGCACAAAAGACGCGCACAATATCACCTTGCTGCCCAAATCGGTAGACCTTGGACACCATCACCGGATTGCCCAAGCGGAAGTAATAAGCACTGTTGGCCGGCAGGTCTATGGCGGGCAAGCTCGCAACTGGCGCATCGGCGCTGAGCAAATAGCTATCCAGTGCAGCGTAGGCTGCCGCATCGCCCGCTTCCGCTTGTACCTGAGTAAAACGCGCCTCCAACTCCTCCAACGTCACACACTGGGCTTCATCAAACAGGCCTGCCAATGAGCGGTGCAGGGTTTTGACGTGGGCGCCACAGCCGAGGGCAACCCCCAGGTCCACGGCGATTGAGCGAATGTAGGTGCCTTTGGTGCAGCGGATATCCAGTTCAACTTCGGCCTCCTCGCCGGCGCGAAACGCCAGAATCTCCATTTTATGGATAGTCACCGGACGCGGCTCACGCTCCACTTCAACCACTTGGCGCGCCATTTTATAAAGCGGCTGACCATTGAGTTTAAGTGCGGAGTACATGGGAGGCACTTGCAGTATGTCGCCGGTCAGCGGTTTTAGGGCCGCTTCAACTTGCGCGCGGGTGATACCCGCGGCTGATTTTTGCTCCAGAACCTCACCATCTGCATCACAGGTGTCAGTGGTAACACCCAGACGAATGCAGGTGCGATAGCCTTTGTCGGCATCTAACAAAAATTGCGAGAACTTGGTCGCCTCGCCAAAACACAGCGGCAGCACACCGGTGGCGAGTGGATCCAGCGCGCCGGTATGACCTGCCTTTTCCACAAAAAACAAGCGCTTGGCGCGCTGCAAAGCATGGTTAGAAGTCATGCCTGCGGGTTTATGTAACAGCAATACGCCATCCACCGGACGGCCTTTTCTACGTGCCATGAATGATTACTCGCCCTTGGTGATATCGGGCGGAGTGTCATCCGCTGGCTCATCGTCATGCGGGTGCAGACTGTCTTCTTTCAAAGCGCGATCAATCAGGCTGGATAGATGCTGTCCTTTGACCGAAGTTTTGTCATAAATAAATTGCAACTTGGGCACAGTGCGCATACTCAGCTCTTTCGCCAAAAATGTGCGCAAAAAACCACTCGCTTTATTCAACGCAGCCGCTGCTGCAGTGCTTTCCTGCTCGTCGTCGACGCCGACAAAAGTCACATAGACCTTGGCATAGGCCATATCGCGAGTCACAGTCACTTCATTGATGTTCACCAAGCCAATGCGCGGATCGCGAATTTCACTGGGAATCACCTGCGCCAAAATACGCTGGATGGCGTCGGAGACGCGGTCTGAACGGGTAAATTCTCTTGGCATGCGCCACTAACCTCTCAAAAATAACAAAGCCCCACTCCTGTGACAGGAATGGGGCGTGAGTGTTGCAGCCAGCTTAGAGCTGACGCGCCACTTCTTTCACTTCGTAGACTTCAATCTGATCGCCGACTTTCACGTCGTAGTTCTTCACACCGATACCGCACTCGAAACCATTACGCACTTCGCTGACGTCATCTTTAAAGCGACGCAGGGATTCAAGCTCACCGGTAAAGATCACCACGTTATCGCGCAGTACACGGATAGGCTTGTTACGCGATACAGTGCCTTCAATCACCATACAGCCAGCCACTTGACCGAACTTGGGTGAATTGAACACGTCGCGCACGTTGGCAATACCCACGATGGTTTCCACGCGCTCTGGATCCAACATACCGCTCAGTGCTGCTTTCACTTCGTCCAGCAATTGGTAGATGATGCTGTAGTAGCGAATGTCCACACCTTCGGTTTCCGCCAAGCGACGGGTTGCGCCATCGGCACGCACGTTGAAACCAACAATAATTGCACCCGAAGTAATCGCCAGGTTCACATCGTTTTCAGTGATGCCACCGATACCGGAGGAGATGATGTTCACTTGAACTTCATCGTTACCAATTTCGTTGAGTGACGCCATGATCGCTTCCAGAGAGCCGCGCACATCCGCTTTCACTACCACGGTCAAAGTCTTCTTCTGGCCGGCTTCCATATTGGAGAACATGTTTTCCAACTTGGATGCCTGGAAGCGCGCCAACTTCTCTTTGCGCTCTTTTTCCGCGCGGAACTGTGCTACTTCACGGGCTTTACGCTCATCAGTCAGCACCACAAAATCATCACCAGCACTAGGCGGATTATCCAAGCCCAAAAGTTCTACCGGTGTTGATGGCCCCGCTTCCTGCACCTGCTGACCGCGCTCGTTCATCATAGCGCGCACGCGGCCATAACTTTGGCCGGCAAGAATTAAATCGCCGTGTTTGAGCGTCCCCTGTTGTACCAGCATGGTAGCAACGGTACCGCGGCCTTTATCGACGCGCGCCTCAATCACCACACCCTTGGCTGCGGCGCTCGGTACAGCAGTCAGTTCAAGCACTTCTGCTTGCAGGGAGATAGCTTCCAACAGCTCATCAATGCCCTGGCCAGTGTGTGCCGATACCTGAATAAATTGGGTATCGCCACCGTAGTTTTCAGGGATAACGCCTTTCACTACCAACTCGTTGGTAACACGATCCGGATCAGCCGATGGCTTGTCGCATTTGTTAATAGCTACAACGATGGGCACACCAGCAGCACGCGCGTGCAGAATGGCCTCTTCAGTTTGCGGCATGACACCGTCATCCGCTGCGACTACCAGAATCACCACGTCGGTCGCCTTGGCACCGCGGGCGCGCATCGCAGTAAAGGCGGCGTGACCGGGGGTGTCGAGGAAGGTGATTTCACCGCGTGAAGTCGATACACGATAAGCACCGATGTGCTGGGTAATACCACCCGCTTCACCAGCGGCAACCTTGGCTTCACGAATGTAATCGAGCAGCGAGGTCTTCCCGTGGTCAACGTGACCCATCACAGTTACCACTGGCGCACGATGTACCAAATCACCCTCGGTTTCGAGGGATTTTTCCAACGCGTGCTCGATGTCGTTCTCGCTGACTAATACCGCCTGATGTCCCATTTCCTCAACCAATAACACCGCAGTATCCTGGTCGATAGATTCGTTCATGGAAGCCATCACGCCCATTTTCATCAAACGCTTGATCACTTCGCCAACCTTAACGGTCAGACGCTGCGCTAATTCCGACACCGCAATGGTCTCGGGAATATTCACTTCGTGAACAATCTTGGTGGTCGGCTTTTTAAAGGCGTGTTTGTTGTTCTTTTTATGGCTTGCACGAAGGTGGCTGCGACGCGCTAATACATCGCTGTCTTCACCATCTTCTGCCACAAAATCCAACAACTCCAAACGCGGGTTCTTTTTCGGTACAGCGCCTTTCTTGACCGCCTTACCAGCACCGCGTTTGTTGCGCTCTGAATCATCATCAATATCATCCGTTTTGTGATGACTTTTCTTGTGGCCGTGGCCATGGCCGTGCTTGGTATCTTCTTTTTCAGCCGGTGGCGCGATAATCGCTACTGCAGGCTTACCCTTGGAAGGCCCGCGTGTATCAGGACGCGCCTGCTTGGCAGGAGCAGCCGCAACGCTCTCGGCAGGCTTCTCAGCACGAGTCGCATTGCGCTTGGCTTCTTCTGCCGCACGCTTGGCTTCTTCTTTGGCTTTCAATTCTGCTTGACGCGCTGCTTCTTCCGCCTGACGGCGCTCAATCGCAGCGCGACGCTTCTCTTCAATACCATCGGTAAAGGAGATACGGTGTGATGGCGCCTCAACAGCAGCCTCTACCTCAGCCACAGGCTCAGGTTCAGGAGCAACAACTGGCTCAGGCTCGGGCACTTCTATTGGCACCACAACAGGCTCAGGAACAGCTTCAGCCACTACCGATTCCTGCTCTGGTTCAGGCATTTCTACCGCAACCGTTTCCGCCACTTCATCCTCGCGCTTGATGTAAGTGCGCTTTTTGCGCACTTCAACATTCACGGTTTTCTTTGCATTACCCGTACCGGTTTTAATGGTCGTGGTGATTTTGCGCTGTAAGGTGATCTTGGTAGGCTCATTGGTGGCCTCACCATGACTGGTTTTCAAAAAGCTCAGCAAGCGCTGTTTTTCTTCATCAGAAACTTTTGCATCCGCGTTCTTGTGGTGCAAACCAGCCTCTTGCATTTGCTTAAGCAAACGCTCTACCGGTGCACCTATCGATTTGGCGAGTTCGTTAACGGTTACTTCTGCCATTGTTTTTCCTCGGGAATTGTTCGTTGCCTACAGGGTTTTGCTCACAGGGTGGCTCACACTTAGGCAAACCAGGGCTCGCGCGCTTTCATAATCAGTGCGGCGGCACGAGTCGCATCAACACCTTCAATATCTACCAATTCATCAATCGATTGCTCGGCCAGATCTTCCATAGTCACAATACCGCGGCGCGCCAATTCGGCAGCCAGCGCATTATCCATACCTTCCATATTCAACAAGTCTTCAGCGGGAGCAACACCTTCCAAACGCTCTTCCGATGCCAGCGCCTGAGTCAGCAGTGCATCTTTGGCGCGTGCGCGCAACTCTTCCGCAATAGTTTCGTCAAAACCGTCGATGGCGAGCATTTCTTCCAGGGGAACATAGGCCACTTCTTCCAAAGTGGTGAAGCCCTCCTCAACCAACACGCCAGCGATGTCCTCATCAACATCCAACGCATTCATGAACATGCTGATGTAACTACCGGATTCCGCTTCCTGTTTGGATTGCCATTCTGCAACGCTCATGACGTTAATGTTCCAGCCAGTCAATTCGCAGGCAAGGCGAACGTTTTGACCGCCACGCCCAATTGCCATGGCCAAATTATCTTCGTTAACCGCCAGGTCCATGGAGCCTGCATCTTCATCTACTACGATCGACTCGATTTCCGCTGGTGACATGGCATTAATAACAAACTGTGCCGGGTTATCGTCCCACAACACAATATCAACACGCTCGCCGCCCAGTTCATTAGATACGGCTTGCACGCGCGAACCGCGCATCCCAACACAAGCGCCCACCGGGTCAATACGACCGTCGTTGGTCTTTACCGCGATTTTGGCGCGCAAACCTGGATCGCGTGCAGCGCCTTTGATTTCAATTACCTCTTCAGCAATTTCCGGCACTTCAATTTTGAACAGTTCCACCAACATTTGTGGATTGGAACGGCTCAGCAAAAGTTGTGGCCCGCGCGCTTCAGTACGCACCTCTAATAACAACGCGCGAATGCGATCACCCATACGGAAAATTTCACGACCAATTAATTGATCGCGCGGCAAAATACCTTCAGCGTTATTACCCAAGTCCACAATAATGCTATCGCGTGTTACTTTCTTCACGGTACCGCTAATCAACTCACCCATACGGTCGCGATACTCGTCAACCATTTGCGCGCGTTCGGCTTCGCGAACTTTCTGCACGATTACCTGTTTTGCCGTTTGCGCCGCAATACGACCAAACTCGGCATTTTCAATTTTTTCACGATATACATCGCCCACTTTCAGGCTGGCATCCATATCGCGTGCTTCATCCAAATAAAGCTGTGTGCCCAATTCAGCCATAGCATCATCAGCAACCACTTCCCAAATACGATAAGTCTCGTAATCGCCATTTGCACGGTTAATAGCAACTTCGATGGTCGAATCTTCTTCAAAACGTTTTTTGGTTGCCGTAGCAAGTGCAGTTTCAATCGCTTGGAAAATTAATTCCTTATCGACGCCTTTTTCATTTGATACCGCATCAGCGACCAGCAAAATTTCTTTGTTCATTGGTTTGCCTCTGTTAACTCCTCAAGCCAGTGAGATGCACACACCCACCAGTAAATGACGTTTTCCATCTGATTAAGCTGCAAAAGAATTCTTGCAGCGTTTTATGACAATTACTCTTTATCGTCGAGCAAATTATGTTGGCGCATCAACTCATCATAACGAGGCTCAACATTTGCCTTATCAATCGTATCGATAGGCAATTGCACCTCGCTATTATCAACCAGCAAAAACACATTACCGCTTTCAACTTTGTTAATAACGCCCTTAAAACGGCGACGACCGTCGCGCGCTATACGCAAACGCACACTAATAGTTTCACCCACATAACGCAGATACTGCGATTCTTTATAAAGTGGGCGATCCATTCCGGGAGAAGAGACCTCAAGGGTGTACTCGCCATCAATAGGATCTTCTACATCAAACACACTGCTAATTTGGCGACTGACGCGCTCACAATCTTCCAATGACACGCCATTGGGTCCGTCAATAAAAATACGTACGGTGGTGTAGCGCCCTTGGGTTAAATACTCCAACCCCCAGAGCTCACAACCCAAAGCGGTAGTGACAGGAACAATTAACTCTTCTAACAATTCTTGCTTGGATGCCATGCTTAAATCCGCAATAAATCAGGCTGCAAAAACCAACAACCCAGAAAACAAAAATGGGCTCAAGGCCCATTCAAACGATAACTTCACCTGCCGCACAGGCCAGTGTGCGAGGTTTGATTCTGCGAGAATCAAACCGAAAATCATAAAAACGACAAATACAAAAAAGCCCCATAAAGGGGCTTCTCGACTTGAACCCGCCATTCAACAAGGCAGATTCAATACTTCTTGTTATCGGCGAGAAATGGGACACCCTATCTCAACCTGTTTCTTGCTTAACAATAAACAAGAAGCAAAGAATTTTGGTTGCGGGGGCTGGATTTGAACCAACGACCTTCGGGTTATGAGCCCGACGAGCTACCAAGCTGCTCCACCCCGCGACTGAAACTCACATTTGCTAACCGCTCAAGTGAGGCCGCGAATTATAGGGACGCTACCTGTATAGGTCAAGAGAAAAAACAAATAAAAAGCGACAAACCTTGGGGCAGCTGAATTATTGAGCGACATGATCAAAAGATGACAACAACTCAACCTAGACCCTTTGATTCAACAGACCCCCTACACCGGGACTGGAATCAAACACCCCTATCTCCAACAAGCGGCGGTTAATATCAATATTACGTTTGGCGAACTCATTGAACAGTTCAGCGCGCGCTTGGCGCTGATCCAACTGACGCTGCTCAGCCTCAAAACGCTGTTGATCCTCCTGCAAACGCTGCTCCTCTTCGGCCAGCCGCGCTTTTTTCTCTTCCGCCTCCTGAGCAGCAGCTTCGCGACGGGCCTCGGTGTCAAGCTCACGATTAGGCTCACTTGAAGTTGATGAGGTTTCGCCAGCCGGCGCCACAGCAGCAGTGCGCTCCTGCGCCTCAATTGCTTGCTGCTCGCGCAATTCGATTCTGGCCTGCTGCTCCATTTGCGCAGCTTGGGCGGCAACACGAGCATCCTGGGAGGATGGCTCCGCCGGTGCGTTGGCAGCGCGGCGCAGCTGCTGTGCTTTGCGCAAGGTTGCCTCAGGGTCACCGGGAATGGGGCTGGTGTCGATTTGCACTTCACCACCAATCGCATAACTAACACCATCGGGGCCGCGCTGATAGGTATAGCTGGTGCCGCGAGCATACTGGCCAGCCACTGAAGCATGGGCCTGCTCGTGTGCGCGCACCTCGCGATCGCGAGCCGCCAGCGCCTGAATTTGTTCAAGCTCAGCTTTTATTTGCACATCATCACTGGCGCTTTTGGCGCGCGCATCACGCTCAAGTCGATCACGCTCCACATCATCATTGGGGCGCTCATCGGGAAAGCGGCGATTCAGGGCGCGCCCCGCTTCAGCCAGCTGCTCCGCCGGGCGAAAACTGGAGGATTTGAGATCTTCACTTTCCTGACTAACAGGCGCACGACCTACCGGCGCAAAAGGCGCTATGGTATTGGCGTAGTTAGAAGGAATGCTGCTAATCACTTAAATCACCTCTATAACTTTCGGGCGCTATCAGGCGCGCACATCCAATAGCGTTCCGATAGTTTCATCCGCCGTTTTAACGACTTTGGCAGAACTATCAAACACCTGGGCTTGCACCTTCATATTGACCATGGCTGAGGCCAAATCTTGCGATTGCCCGGACTGAGCGACAGTATCACTGCGCGGCGTGGTATTCATCTGCGCAACTTACTGCGCCGACTGCAACATAGATGCCTGACTTTTCTGCATGCCAATCAGGCCTTGGTTGACAACTGAACCTACGTCCATCCGCTTACCCTCACAGAATCATGGATGACCGGCGAGCCGCATTTACAACTCGCCCACTATTGATAATAAGTCTACGCCAAGAGCGCACAAAAAACAGCCAGAATTGCCGCTTTCATACTGTGTTTTTAAGATGAGTTAGCTGTAAAAAGCAAAACCATATAACCAGTAATTATTCCGGCTGGGGTAGCGAATCTTTGCCAATCAAACCAATAGCTTGCTGATGCAGAGAGATTTGCTGCGCCTGCTCAAACACGCTTTGGGCCGTCAGCTTGAAGGCGCTGCGTACCGGCAATCCGGCCGCTTGCAGAGCGCGACCGCTCCAGGTATTGCAGTTGGCGAACAGGCCGTAATCGTGCTGGGACTGATAGAAC
>FWPV01015003.1_pt1 | contig 11237 bp, 9 predicted proteins | sample 2228371 | NCBI WGS metagenome assembly FWPV01 (sample SAMEA103939776, study PRJEB20133) | metagenome | reverse complement strand
TCAGATTCAACCCAAGCGTAATCCGGCGGTTTTTACCGGCAGTCTTTTCAATATCTTCCAGCAGGCTGGAAAGACGGTAGGGCGTATCCATCATAACCAGCGGTAAATTCATGCGTAAAAAGCGTTGAAGTTGCTGGCGGCGTTCCTGCGGAGAACGCGGCAAAAAGCCCACATACACAAACTGTTCCAGTCTGGTATCCAGCAGGCTGAGCAGAGCCATCAACGATGAGGCACCCGGCACACTGGTAACCTTAATTCCCATTTCAACCGCTTGCCGGATTAATTCGGCGCCGGGGTCGGCAAACACCGGTGTGCCGGCGTCACTGATTAAGGCCATGTTTTCACCCAGCAGCATTCGTTGAACCAGCGCGGCAGCCTGCTCGGCTTCATTATGCTCATTCAGAGATACGAGTTCCTTCGGTGTGATGCCCAACTTTTTGAGCAATGTGCTGCCTTCGCGACGTTCTTCGCAGATGACAACATCCACCTCACCCAGAATGCGAATCGCCCGCAGGGTGATGTCCTCCGGGTTTCCAATCGGGGTTGCAACCATGTATAATTGACCCATATTCATATCGAGGATTATAAAGCATTCCGAAAAGAGTATGTTGAATATGAAAAGTTACCCTTTTGCCATTATAGAGGTTTGAGATGATTGCAGCATTGGAGAATTTCAACCCGGTTGTTCAAGCCTTATTTGCCACTTTGTTCACCTGGGGCGTAACCGCACTTGGCGCTGCCGGTGTATTCCTGACCCGTGAAGTAAACCGACGACTGCTGGATACTTTACTGGGTTTTGCCAGCGGTGTCATGATTGCTGCCAGTTTCTGGTCGCTGCTGGCCCCGGCGATTGAAATGTCCTCCGGGCTGGGTGTGCCCGGCTGGATTCCGGCGGTGATTGGCTTTCTACTGGGAGGTGCGTTTCTTTATCTGGTTGACCGCCTGCTACCGCACCTGCATTTTCGAGAACCCCTGAGTGCGGCTGAAGGTATAAAGACTTCGTGGCAGCGCAGTGTGTTATTGGTGCTGGCGATCACCCTGCATAACTTTCCAGAAGGTCTGGCGGTTGGGGTGGCTTTTGGGGCGGCTGCCAGTGGTATCCCGGAGGCTTCCATTGCTGGGGCGGTTGCACTGGCGATTGGAATCGGTTTGCAGAATTTCCCTGAAGGTCTGGCCGTTTCGGCCCCTCTCCGCAGGGAGGGTATCTCTCGCTGGAAAAGCTTCTTAATGGGGCAGGCTTCGGGTATTGTAGAGCCGTTGCCTGGTGTTATTGGAGCGGCGGCAGTGTTATTCATTCAACCAATATTGCCCTATGCCCTGGCATTTGCTGCCGGGGCGATGATTTACGTATGTGTCGAAGAGTTAATTCCGGAGGCTCAACGGGGAGAGCATTCGGATATGGCTACAATCGGGCTGATGCTCGGCTTTGCAGTGATGATGGCACTGGATGTAGCCCTTGGATAAGCCTTCCCGCTTTTCACGAGTTACCCGCATCACCTTCCTGCTGGTGGTGTTTTTTGCGCTGGATAAGGTGGTAGCCTTCATCCGCCAGGTGATCATCGCTCGCCAGTTCGGTCTTTCGGCGGAGCTGGATTCTTTCAATGTGGCCAACAACCTTCCGGATTTGCTGTTTGCCCTCATCTCCGGCGGCGCACTGGCGATGGCTTTCATACCGGTATTGGCAGAAGAGATCACCAAAGGCGGAAGACAGGCGGCCTGGAATCTCTTTTCAAAAATTGCCAATCTGGCGTTTCTGGTCACGGCCGGTCTGGCGGTGCTGGTTGCCCTGTTTGCCGACCCGATGGTGCGCTGGGAACTGGGTATTGCGCCGGGTTTTGAAAGCAGCCAGCAGGATCTGGTGGTCAACCTGATGCGGTTGAACTTGATCGCTACCTTGATTTTTTCCATCAGCGGCTTGGTTATGGCGGGTTTGCAGGCCAACCAGCATTTCCTGCTGCCGGCTATGGCTCCATTATTGTATAACTTCGGACAAATTTTTGGCGCGCTGATCCTTTCGCCGCAGGAAGGTTATCGTTTGGGCGGAGTCAGCCTGCCTTCCTTTGGGCTTGGGGTGCACGGTCTGGTTTATGGTGTGATTATTGGAGCCCTGCTGCATTTGGGGATTCAGGTGCCGGGTTTGATCCGTTACCAGTTCCACTGGAATAGCGGGCTTGGGCTGAACACCGAGCCGGTTCGTAAGGTGTTACGCCTGATGGGGCCGCGCCTGATCACGATGATGTTTATTCAGTTGATTTTTATCGTCCGCGACAATCTGGCATCGCGTCTGGAAGAAGGAGCGGTTACAGCGCTGACGTATGGGTGGATGATTTTTCAAGTGCCGGAAACCTTGATCGGCACAACCATTGGGACGGCTTTGCTGCCCACCCTATCCGAGCAATCCGCCCGAGATGAGCGCGAGGCGTTTTTTGCCAGCATTCAGCGCGCGGTGCGGGTGTTGATTGCCATCACCCTGCCCGTGGCGGTGATTCTTTCCTTCGGCCTGCGTCCTTTACTGTTACTGGCATTTGATTTCGATCCCGCCGGTACAGACCTGTTGATGTGGGTTACGCGGGCTTATCTGGCGGGGTTGATGGGGCAGAGTCTGGTAGAGGTGGCCGTGCGCTCATTTTATGCGCGCCAGAATGCACTGATTCCACTGCTGGGAGCGGGATTTACCTTTGCCGTCTACGTTCTGGTGGGCACTCAGTTGTATCGGGTAGTTGGGGCTGCCGGCATCAGCCTGACCGACTCAATTGCTTTTACGGCCGAGGCGGTTTTACTGCTGCTCATCCTCAATCGGAGGCTGGTGCGGTCGCTTCAGGTTGGGGGCAGTTTGCTGCGCGGTTTTCTGGCTGCGGCAGTTGGCGGGGGTGTGGTCTGGCTGGGTATGGCCCTTATGGCGGAGTGGAATCCGCTGTTGCAAAGCCTGATTTCACTGACTGGCGGAGGGTTGGTCGCGATTCCTATCCTTTTACCTGAATTGCGCGTACTGCTTAAATTATGAGGATGAGGTAGGGTATAATTGCCCTCATGACGGAAAAGGCAACCATCAACGAACAATCCATTCCATCGGCTGAAAATCAAGAAAATCCCGCAGAACAGGCCGAAACAAAACCACGAAAACGAATCCCTGTCTGGGTGTTTTTGGTTGGATTTTTAATCCTGCTGGCAGGGGCAGCGCTGGGAGTGTTTTTGGGATACCGGGCCGGTATTGAACTGCGCAAACAGGCCGAGTTGAATCAGGTCATTACGGAAGCGACCTATCAGTATCAATTAGGGCTGGTGGATTTAGAAGCCGGACGCTATGAAACGGCGCGGAAGCGGTTTGAATACGTCATTTCACTCAAACCGGATTTTCCGGGTGCGGCGGAGAAATACGTTGAAGCCAATATGCTTTATTCGATTGCGCTGACACCAACCGCCGCGCCTACCCCAACGTTAGAACCCACCCCCGACCTGCGCGGGGAGGAAGAGATCTTCAATCAGATCTCCCAGCATCTTATGAACAAAGAATGGGGGCAGGCGGTTGAGGCCATTCAACGACTGCGGGATAAAAACGTCAATTACCGTTCGGTAGATGTGGATGGAATGTACTATATCGCCCTGCGCTTTTTGGGTATTGAAAACGTCAGCCGCGGGCAACTGGAAGTGGGTATTTATAACCTGACTCTGGCAGAACGGTTTGCGCCATTGGATGTGGAAGCCCAGAACTACCGCAACTGGGCGCGCATGTACCTGTCGGCTGCCAGTTTTTGGGGGGCGGATTGGGCGCGGGTGGTGCGTTATTTTGCCGATATTTACCCGTCATTGCCTAATCTGCGGGATGCTTCGGGAATGACGGCGGTTGAACGCTATCGGGTGGCTTCCATTCGCTACGGCGATCAGTTGATGACGCAGGGATTGTATTGCGATGCGGAACTTCAATACCGCAATGCCCTGACCATCCGTCCAGATCCAGCGGCGGAAAGCGCGGCTGCTCAGGCGGCGGAATACTGTGCCAACCCGCCTAATCAGGAAGTACCGGAAGAGACAGCCCCTCCATCAGAGATTACCCCGACACCCCCTGATGCAGGTGAGACACCGGTGGAAACTCCAGCCGAGACCCCCACAAACGGTTAGGTAAAGTATGCAAAATTTGCCGGATTGGGGATTGGCTTTCGCGTACTGGCTGCACATGCTGGCGACGGTTACATGGCTGGGTGGCCTGGCGGCTCTGGCCATTCTGGTTATTCCCAATGCCAGAAGGACGCTCAGCCCTGAGAATTACACCCTGTTTTTGGAAAAAGTGCAAAGCCGCCTTCAACAGGTTGGCTGGTTCAGTCTGGTGGTGCTGACGGGTACGGGAATGTTTCAGATGAGCGCGCACCCTGCTTATGAAGGTTTTTTAGCCATCGAAAACAGCTGGTCGGTGGCAATTCTCGCCAAACATGGGGTTGTGGTGCTGATGATTGCCGTGAGCGCCTATAATACGTGGGGGCTGACCCCTGCCCTGCGCCGCCTGGCTTTGATGCGCACCGCCAGCAAAGAATTGCAGCCGGAAACAACAGCAAGGCTGCAAAAACAGGAAGACTTCCTGCTCATGCTGAACGGTATTCTGTCCGTTGTGGTTTTACTGCTGACCGCAGTGGCACGGGCTTCTTCTTAAATTCATCACGGGCGCGGTGAAGCATAAAAACGGAACGGTTCATCGGGGTAATAATGCCAGACCTTGCGCCCCGGAAAAGCCTGAATCACCTGCTGGTTATCTTCCTCGCTGCGGCTGAAGACAAATACAAACGGCGTGTCCAGATAGGGGGAACTCAGTTCTAACAGCGTGGCATACTCACGCCAGTTTGTCTGGCGGTGAACAAAGACCAGTGCAGGGGTCAGATCGGCGACATTCTGGCTCTGAAAGGGAAGCAATTGCTGACGGCTTGCTCCATATAAATGTACCATTCCACCCAGCCTTGCTGGCAAATAAAACCACAAATTACATGCTGTCAGGGCGATGACCACTGCGCTGATCACGGCAAAACGAATACGAGAAAACCACCAGTGTTTGGTAAACCGCTGATCTGCAGATAACTTGCCCGCCAGCCAGACAATGCCGGCAGCGGTCAGCAAGGTAACACTGATCAGGCCTTCAAAGTAATAACGCGGGCCGTAAAGTTGTGCCCCAATCCAGTAGAGCATGTAGAAAAGCATCAAAGAGGGGGCTATGGCAATGGTTGACCAAAGCGGTTTGTGATGACGGAGGGCAAGCAGTCCAAACGGCAGAAACAGCCACGAAATTCGCCCCCACCCAAACAGGTCACTCACCCCGCTGTGCAGGCTGTGTTTCAGGTTCAGCCTGGCCCAGTAAAGATTGTGTCCGCCTTCCTGTACCCCAATACCCGGCCCAAAGCCGATTTTGTCATATTCCCACCACAGGGTATATGGGTTGAGGAAAAAATCGCCGGTAACAGCGTATTGCCAGACGAAGAGCAAACCGGCCAGTACTGCCGCCACGAAACCCATTATCAGGATAGAAGTTCGAACGACGGGCGGAGATTTGAACAGGCGGATGATGCCTTCTACAAAAAAGGGAAAAGCCACTGCTACTGCTGTGAGCGGGCGGGTGAGCGCAAGCAGCCCCAGCGAAAATCCCCCTAATAAAACACTCATCCAGCGGGGTGTAGCCGGTTGAGAAGCGGTGATTTCCAGCCATGCCATCCAGAAGGCTAAGGTGAGGAAAAACGACCAGATGTGGGAAAGTAAAGTTCCGCCGTTCAAAAGAAAAAATGGCGAGGTGAGGGTCAAGACGGCCGCCAGTAATCCGATGACAGGATTGGTTGTGCGACTGACCAGCCGGTAAGTCAGCCAGATACATAAAGCCGCCAGCAGCGGGTTGACCCAGTCCCGCAGGTTCAGGCGGGCACCTAAGGAGAGCATGGCCGGCCAACCGGGAGGATACTTGGAAAAACGCAGGCCGTTATAATCCACTACAAAGGGCGTCAGAAAGCAATGCGGGCAGGGTGGGGATTCGATTGCGAGGCGGTTGCGGGTATAGAGGGCGGCCTGCCACGAATAGGCTACCTCATCCTCAATGTGAGGCACACCTTCATATACCCGGGTGGTAACCTGATAAACCGCCACAAGCGTGATCAGTGCCAGAAGCAAGGCGGTAAGGTCAGGCAGGCGTTTCATAGAAGTTGGGGCTGGTTAATCTCCGAGTGGTATGGCGGTAAGGTCATGGGGCAGGGCGCCGTTGATCTGCACCGGCACGATACTGCCGATAGGGAGTTTACCCTCTACAAATACCAGACCATCAATTTCCGGGGCATCACGGTAAGTTCTGCCGATGCTCAGGTTGCGGTCAACACCTTCTACCAGCACTTCAAGGTGTTTGCCGATGAGACGCTGGTTGCGCTGAAGGGAGATTTTTTCCTGCAGCTTCATCAACCGTTCAAGGCGTTCTGCCTTTACCTCGGCAGGGATGGGATCTCCGAGCGGTTCGCTGGCCGTGCCGGGCTCGAAAGAGAAAGTAAATGCGCCTACGCGGTCGAGTTGAACATCCTCTAAAAACCCTAAGAGTGTCTGAAATTCCTCTTCGGTTTCGCCCGGATAACCGACGATGAAGGTGCTGCGAATGGCCAGATCCGGCATGGCGGCTCGCATTTTTTCGAGGGTGCGGTAAACCCAATCCATGTTTGCCGGGCGGCGCATCCGTTTGAGTGTGTCCGGGTGGGCATGCTGGAGCGGCATATCCAGATAGTGCAGCACGCGCGGGTTGGATGCCATCATTTCGATCAAACGGTCGGTAACATAACCCGGAAAGGCGTACAGAATGCGAATCCAGGGGATGGAAGTGGCTTTTAACACTCCCTCTAACAGAACTGGCAAACCGTCCCGGATGCCGAGGTCATGTCCGTAATCGGTCGTATCCTGAGCAATCAGGATTAATTCTTTGACCCCCTGTTGTTCAAGCCGTTTGGCTTCTTCAATGATGGTTTCGGCGGGACGGCTGACGAGAGTGCCTTTAATAAGCGGAATGGCACAAAAAGCACACGGTCTGCGGCAGCCATCGGCAATTTTCAGGTAGGCACTGCTGCCCTGAACTGCTGCCCTTAATACTCCCTTTTCATCCCGACCGATGAGGCCGTCTTCGGGGATGTGATAAACTGGCTGGGGGGGTGACTGGCGGATTTTCTCAATGACATCCAGAACATCCATCCAGCGGCGGGTGCCCATGATTCCATCAATACCGGGTACTTGCTGAAGTACCCATTCGCGGTAACGCTGAGTCAGGCAGCCGGCGGCGATTAACATCTGTCCCTGCCGTTTGCGGCGGGCCAAAGCGCGCAGTTCGCGGATTGATTCATCCCGGGCCGGCTGAATAAAACCGCAGGTATTGACGATCAAAACGTTGGCTTGTGCCGCTTTTTCGGTGGGTTGGTAACCGGCGCGTTGGAGCAATTCCGCCATGGATGTGGAATCAACCGTATTCTTGGAACAGCCTAATGAAAGCAGGTAAAAACTTTTCGACTTCATTCAACCTCTAAGGAACAAAGGGAGTAACCGTGGGGGTAGGTAATTGAGGAGTGGGTTGGGGAGTAAAGGTGGGCGGCAGGGTGGGAGCCGGTGTGTTTGTAAATAAGGGGGTTGGGACGAGCGTACCCTCTGCAGTAAAAATCATGCGCAGCACATCCCCTGAGCCGCCCAAACTGCCCAGATTGTTCTGGTTATATACAATTTGAATGCCGGCTGCATTTCCACTGGTCAATTCAATGGACTCTTTACCCGTAAAGGGATAGGCACTGCCGGGTATGGTGCGTCCTTCAAATGCAACCCGATTATCCACCACCACCCTCAGCCAGACGCGTTGATTGGCGATGACGTACACCTGTACCGGATCGGTGCTGAGCGGCGGCTGGCCGGTGGGTGAAGCCTCTTCACCCTCTGCGGGTGATGGGGGCAAAACAAGGCCGTTGCTTTGCGCAGAGGATGGTGTTGGGGAGGGTGTGGGGGTTTGAGCAGTGGAGTTGCCAATTTCGGCTGTGTTGAGCAGTAATTCAGAAATGGATGGAGGAGTAGCCTGTGGTTCCTGGCCTTGTAAACCTGACACCCGCGCCGTACCCCAGATGACGAATACCAGAAGAATCAGAAATAACAGACCACCAACCAGAAGATCTGGCGTCATCCATCTTCGCAAGAAAAGCGAGAGGCGATTGGGCAGTTTTGCCTGGCTACCAGCAGGAGTGGTTCTGGCGGGCGCCGTTGCAGCCAGATGTTCCAGTCTGCGGCGCTGCAGCCCATCAGCAAATTGCAGCAAGATGGCTTCGCTATCCAGATTCAGGAACTCGGCGTAGTTGCGCAGCATCCCTCGTCCTTGAACGAGCGAGGGGAGTTGATCCAGACGGCCTTCTTCAATCGCTTGTAGATAACGGGCTTTCAGGCGGGTAAATCGTTCGGCGTCTTGCAGAGAAATCCCCAACGCTTCACGTTGAGAGCGGAATTGCTCACCGATTTGGGAAAAGACAAATGAGGAACTTCCCTCAAGCGGAGGCGGCGTAACGGCAGCCTCGTCGGTTGAGATTGCAGTGACCTCAGAAATCGTTTCAGGGATGATTTCTTGCTCTTCCTCTCCCGATGATTCTTCTGTTTCGGAAGGCTGAGCAGTGACGGACTGTTCGGTTGTTTCTGGGGTGGGTTCTGCTTCTGGTTGGGAGGGTAGGATGACTTCCTTATCCGGAAAAGCGGCTAGCAAGGGCTGCGGATCAATATTGAATGCCCCGGCAATCAGGCGCAGGTAACCACGTCCCTGCACCGCGGAGGGCAAGAGAGACGGTTCATCATTTTCCAGCGCCCGCAGGTAAGTGGGGTTAATGCGGGTTGCCTGAGCGAGTTGTTCAAGAGTGATACCACGCTCTTCCCGCAATTGACGCAGGTATTGCCCGATGGTGAGTTTCATTGCCGTATTATACCCTCAATCAAAGACCGGCCTGCCGCCGGATTTCTGGCTGTGGCCGGTCTTGATGACTCGAACGATCAAACCTTTTAATTTATTCCGCCGGGGTTTCTTCGGCAGGCTTCTCAGGTTCAGTGGAAGGAACCTGTACCACCTCGCCTTCGCGGTGAACGACAATGTGGATTTCGGGTACAAGGTCAACCGTCAAGCGGACATGGGCAACGTGTTCACCAAGATTACGAATTGGTTCGCATTCGATCTGATGGCGGTCAACTTCAATGCCCAGATTTTGTTTGATGGCGTCGGCAATCATCTGAGTGGTGATAGAACCGTATAATTTGCCTGTTTCACCGGCTTTGGAAGCGAAAGTGAAGTACTTGCCATTTAATTTTTCGGCAACACTGCTCATTTCGGTGTTCAGTTCCTGACGGCGGGCTGCCGCTTTGGCGCGGATTTGATCCACCTGTTTGAGCGTGCCGGGGGTGGCCAGCACCGCCAGGCCTTGCGGGATCAGATAATTGCGGCCGTAGCCGTCGGCTACTTTCTTGACATCGCCGGCGCGGCCCAGTTTATAAACGTCCTTAATCAGTAAAACTTTCATGGTTCAAGCCCTTTCATACAACAAAAATGGATTGGTAGCAGTGAGCGAAGGGTACAACGCTCAAAGCCCGATGATTTTACCAGACCCTTCCCGTTCCGTCAAATCGAACCGGCTCACGAGCCGTTGACGTCTGGAATGCGGTTTAGACCGTAACTGCGAACCACCGGTAACACGGAAAGAATGCCGGTATTGGGCAGGTTCAGGTCACCGGTCACCTGTTGAGTTGCGGCTACCACTCTATCCACCATGGCGTCGTTTTCTACGATGGTGATCAGAGTACGGTTCAGATTTTGCAAGTGTTCTTGAAAATCTTCCAGGCTTGGAAACAGGGGGATGTCATCCCGCCACGTTCCTTTGGCACGGATGCGTGCCAGACCTGTGCTGGGCAAAATGGTAACCCCCCCAACTCCGGCTTCTTCCCAGGCATTCAGCACCTGTTCGAGGAGTTCTGGGTTGTGTAAAACAAAGAAAATCATGTACATTTTTTCCTCCCGTCCAAAGTCGGGAACTTATATTTATTCTTGAGCAGGTGTAATGGCAGGAGTGGCGGCTTTTCTAAAAGATGCGCGTAATAGGGGTGGTGTGACCAGGGTAGTAATCAGTACCATGCCTATAATAGCTGAAAATACCGTTTCGTTTATATATCCTTCTGCCAGACCAATACTGGCAACAATTAAGCCCACCTCTCCGCGCGAAATCATGCCGATGCCAAGTTGCAGTGATTCCAGCCAGTTGAATCCACCGATTTTTGCACCCAACCCGCAGCCGATTACCTTACCCAGTATAGCATAAGTGCTGATAATCAGCATAAGCCAGAGGGCATTCAGGTTAAGCAGGTGGGTGTCTACACTCAGGCCAATGTTGACAAAGAAAATAGGCACAAAGAAACTATAAGCCAGTGAGCGTAAGCCCGGTTCAATCTGGTTTTTTTCCGGCGTGCGGGCAAACATCAGCCCCGCCAGGAAAGTACCGGTAATAGCTGCCATGCCGCCAATTAATTCAGCAGCCAGGCCATAAATCATCATAATAATCAAACTGAAGGTTAACATGCCCTGACTGATGGGCATCTTGCTGATCCGGCGGGAAAGTTTGGGTAAAACCCACAAACCAAATGCAGCCGAAAGGCTGAGAAAAGCAATCATTTTCAGTAGAACCAGAAAAATATCCAACGCAGAACCGCCGCCAGAAAGTGCCAGGAAGGTGGAAAGCAAAAGGATAACAAGGATATCATCGAACACGGCTGCGCCGAGCAGGCCCAATCCAACCCGGCTGCGCAGGACTTTTAACTCCATCAGAGTTTGAGCAGAGATACTCACACTGGTTGCTCCGAGCGTCAAACCGATGAAGGCTGCGTTAGTAAAGGAGTAACCAAACATTCGCCCGGCTAACAAACCCAGACCCACCGGGGTCAAGACCCCCAGAATACCGCTGAAAGCCGCCACGCGGGTGTTGCGGGTCAATTCCGAAAAGTGAAGTTCCAAACCAGCCAGAAACATCAGCACCAGCACACCAATTTCGCCAAATTCGGCTACAACCTCACCCAGATGGCGATCGGTAATGAAAACCAGATGGGTCAGGTCTATCAGGGAAGGGCCGAGCAGCAAGCCGACCAGCAATTCACCCAATACCGCCGGTTGACCAATGCGGCTGGTCAAATAACCGCCTAATTTTGATGCGAAAAGAATAATGGTAAGAACGAAGAGAACGAAG
>FWPV01015002.1_pt1 | contig 11240 bp, 10 predicted proteins | sample 2228371 | NCBI WGS metagenome assembly FWPV01 (sample SAMEA103939776, study PRJEB20133) | metagenome | reverse complement strand
GGCTGCGGAAGCGCGGAAAGCAACCCGTCTCCAGGTGCCGTCGGAATCCCCGGCGGGCGGGGAGCCGGCCGCCCCAGCCTCCGCCTCCAGCGTTGTCTCCAGCGGAGCCCGTCTGGTCCCGGTACCCGCCGCCGCGGCGGCGGAGGACGACGCCGAGCCCGCCGAGGACTTCACTCCCGGCAGCCAGGGAACTGAGAGCCCCGAACTGCGCCGTCTCCTGGAGGAACTGAAGCACGGATTCCGGGGTGTCTACGAGTCGCTGCAGTTGGCGTCGCGGATCACCCTGTCGGAAGGCCGGCTGCGCATCAGCTTCCCCAAGGACCAGGAGATCTGGGCCCAGATGCTGGAGCGGGGTGAAAGCCGCAACCGCCTGTCGGAAGCGCTTGCTAAGATCACCGGCGACGCGGCGCAGATCGAGGTCAGCCTGGAGGATCCGCAGGCTGGTGCGTCGCCGCCGGCCAACCCGTTGGAGGATCCCAAGGTCAAGCAGTTTCTGGAACGCTTTCCAGGCAGAGTCTCGGTGCGAAAGGACAGTTGACCGCGCGGCGGTCCCGGAATGCAGTTATGAACATCAAGCAGATCCAGAAGATGATGCAGCAGGCGCAGACCCTGCAGAAGAAAATGGAAGAGGAACTGGGCCGCCTGTCCGTCGAAGGTACCAGCGGCGGCGGAATGGTGACGGTGGTGATGGACGGACACAAGAACGTCAAGTCGTTTGCCATCCGCAAGGAAGCAGTGGATCCCGACGACGTCGAACTGCTGCAGGACCTGCTGGTGGCGGCCTGCCACGATGCGGCCCGTCAGGTGGACAAGGCTGTGCAAAGCCAGTTGAGCGGACTGATTCCGCCGGGCATGGCGCCGGGGATGTAAGCTATGGCTTCGGAGCGGGACCCCATCCAACGGTTGACCGATGCGTTCCGGAAGCTCCCCGGAATCGGCCCCAAGTCTGCCCAGCGCATGGTGTTCCACCTGCTGCGCCAGCCGGAGGAGCAGGTTCGCGAGCTGGCTGAGGCGCTGATCGAACTGAAGACCGCCATCCGGTTGTGCAGCATCTGCAACCACGTCACCGACCGCGATCCCTGCCGGCTCTGCGACGACCCGAACCGCGACGTCCGGACGCTCTGTGTGGTGGAGGAACCGTTCAACGTGCTGTCCATCGAAAAGAGCGGCAGCTATCGCGGCCTGTACCACGTACTGCACGGTGCGATTTCCCCGATCAATGGGATCGGCCCTGAGGATCTGAAGATCCGCAACCTGCTTCCGCGCCTGGCCGACGGCAGGGTCCAGGAGGTCATCATCGCCACCAACCCGACGGCGGAGGGAGAGGCCACCGCGCTCTACCTGTCCCGGCTGCTGAAGCCGCTGGGAATCCGGGTCACGCGCATCGGCTTGGGAATCCCGATGGGCAGCGACCTGGAGTACGCCGACGGACTGACCATCACCCGCGCCCTGGCGGGCCGCAGCAACCTGTGAGGAGACTTGCCGGGTCGGAGTGAGGAGTCGGGCGTCGGGAGGTGAGCCGGGGGCAGGAGTCGGGAGTCCGCCCCACGCGGCGTTTTCCCTTCTCCCGTTTCCTGACTCCCGACTCCTGACTACTGCTTCTGCAGCGACCGCAAATAGGCGAGGATGTCGTTGAGTTCAGGCTCGGCGACGCCCCGTACGGCCGCCATCTTGCCCTTGCCCTTCAGAATGATGCTTTTCAGCTCCTCGTCCGACTTCTTTTGGACGTATTCGGAATCCATGGCATGGAATTCCACTTTCAGCATTCTCGCCATGGCGGGATTGCCCTTGCCGTCGGCTCCGTGGCACATCTTGCAGCGTTTCTGGAACGCCGCCTTTCCCTGATCCGCATTGCCGGCCGCCATTCCCAGCAGGACCACGGGGAAGACCAGCAGCATCGCCGGCACCATCGCTTTCCACACTCGACGAACGATCATTTCACCTCCCTCGAAAACCTGACCTGCAACAGCCTACCTCAAATCCCAGCCGGCGTAGGGTCGCGGGTTTCGCTCAGCACACCCGCCCAGGGTTATCGCCGGATTGCGGGCTGAGCGCCGACGGCGCCCGCCACCTCCGGTGAGACCGCCTCCCGGTAGCCGCAATCCTGGTTGGGACAGGTCCTTACCGTCCCCTCCCGCTTGGTGGTCTTCTCCACGAGGTAGGGGTGAGCACACCGGGGGCAGGGCACGGGAAGGGGTTTGCTCCACAGAACAAACCGGCAGTCCGGGTAACGGTTGCAGCCATAGAAGATGCGCCGCCGCCGGGTTCGTTTCTCTTCCAGCTCGCCCTGTCCGCATTCAGGACAGCGGACGCCCGTGGTTTCCCGGTGGACGTACCGGCACTGGCGGTTGGTGCAGCCGACGAATTCTCCGTAGCGGCCGTGTTTTCTGGCCAGCGGCGAACCGCACTTGGGGCAGGATTGCTCGAGTACCACATCGGAGTGCGCCACCGTCTTGCCGCCCGACTTGATCAGCCGCCGCCGCTCCGTACACTGCGGATAGCCCGAACAGCCCAGGAACTCCCCGAACTGGCCCCAGCGGACCACCATCGGCCGGCCGCAACGGGGACACTTCTCCTCGGAAGGTACCTCCACTCTTCGTCGCTCCCTCAAGGAGGCTTCCGCTGCCTGCAGTTTGGCCTTGAATCCGGCGTAGAAGCGGGTCAGCGTGTCCACCCACTTTTCCTTGCCCTCTTCGATCCGGTCCAGTTCTTTCTCAAGTCCGGCGGTGAAGTCGTAGTCGAAAATCTCACCGAAGCTGGCCACCAGCAGGTCGTTGACCACTTCGCCGAGGGCGGTGGGGTGGAAGCGTCCTTCCTCGCGGACCACGTACTGGCGGTTCTGGATATTGGCCAGAATCTGCTGATATGTCGACGGCCGGCCGATCCCCTTCTCTTCCAGAGCCTTGACCAGACTGGCTTCGTTGAACCGCGGCGGAGGTTGGGTAAACTTCTGGTCCCGCAGCAGTTCCTCCAGCCGCAGCACCTGTCCCGGCTCAACTTCAGGCAGCGCACCGTCCGTTTCCGATTCTCCCTCGGCGGGTTCTTCCCCCTCGTCCGAACGGTAGATCCGCAGGAAGCCGTCGAAACGCAGGATGGAACCCACTGCCTTGAACTCCACCTCGGCCGCCTTGACCAGGATTTCAGTCTGGTCGAAGCGGGCGGGGTTCATCTGGGATGCCACGAAACGGTTCCAGATCAGCGAATAGAGTTTGAACTCGTCCCGGTCCAGGAAGGGTTTGACCGACTCCGGGTCCCGCATGACCGAGGTGGGCCGGATCGCCTCGTGAGCGTCCTGGGCGCCCTGCCGCGACTGGTAGCGGACCGCCTTGCCGGGGAGGTACTCCTCCCCGAAATGGGAACCGATGTAGGCCCGCACCTCCTCCAGTGCCTGTTCGGACACCCGGGTAGAGTCGGTGCGCATGTAAGTGATCAGGCCGACTGCACCCTCCTCGCCGACCTCGACGCCTTCATACAGACGCTGGGCGACCGACATGGTCTTCTTGACCGTGAACCCCAACCGCCGCACCGCCTCCTGCTGCAGCTTGCTGGTGGTGAAGGGAGGGACGGGGCGCCGCTTTCGCTCCTTCTTCTCGACGGAGGTCACCACGAAGGGCACACCCTGCAGCTCCGCCAGAATCCGGTCCGCGGTCTCCTGGTTGGGAACCTGGAATTTGGCGCCCCGGTAGCGGACCGCCTTGGCCTCAAAAGGAGGGGGGGCGGCAGCCTGGAGGCGGGCCCGGAACTCCCAGTACTCCTCAGGCACGAAGGCCCGGATCTCGCGCTCCCGCTCGACGATCATCCGGACTGCAACCGTCTGGACTCTTCCGGCGGACAGTCCTTTGCGGACCGACTTCCACAGCAGCGGACTCACCTTGTACCCCACCAGCCGATCCAGGATGCGCCTCGCCTGCTGGGCTTCCACCTTGTTGGAATCGATCTCGGAGGGGTGTTGAAACGCTTCGAGGATGGCGGCACGGGTGATCTCATTGAACAGCACCCGGTGGATCTGCTTTCCCGAGGATCCGTCCAGCAGCGCGGCCAGGTGGTAACAGATGGCCTCGCCTTCGCGGTCGGGGTCGGCGGCCAGGTAAATGGCGTCGGCGCGTTCAGCCTCCTTGCGGAGCGCCGCCACGATCTTCTCGCGTCCGGCGATGATCCGGTAGGCCGGCTTGAAACCGTTGTTGATCTCCACGCCCAGGGCCCGGGTGGGCAGGTCGCGGACGTGTCCCTGGGAGGCCAAGACCTTGTACTCGGCTCCCAGGTACTTGCCGATCGTCCGCGCCTTGGCGGGCGATTCCACGATCACCATCTTCTTCAAGCGTTCCCCTCCACTGTCCCGAAACGTGCCCCAGTCTACAGCACTAGATGCGGCCGGTTCAGGGACGGTTCCGGCCGCCGGCTCCCGCCCGGCTCTCACCCAGCACCCGACTGTAGCGCCTGCCCGGATACGCCCGCACCCTGCCCGCGGCTTCCAGCGAAACCAGCACGGAACTGAGATCGGTCACATTCAGTCCGGTCTGCATCAGGATCTGGTCGAAGTGGGTCGCCCGCTCCGAACTGAGGCATTCCAGGACCTGACGCTCCCTTCCCGCCGCCGGGGCCAGCACCTCGCCGCCCTGGCATGTCGCCGACAGCCTGGAAAGAACCGGCATGGGCAGATCTTCCAGGATGTCCTGGGCGCAGGTCACCGGTTTGGCCCCCTGGCGGATCAGGTGGTTCGGACCGTAGCTGCCGGCGCTGGTGACATTGCCCGGTACCGCCCACAGCTCCCGATTCTGCTCCAGGGTCAGGCGGGCGGTGATCAGGGAACCGGAGAACTCCGATGCTTCCGGAATCACCGTCCCCACCGAGAGGCCGCTGATGATACGGTTTCGGATCGGGAAGTTCTGGGCGGCGGCCCAGGTCCCCGGACGAAACTCGCTGACCACGCAGCCGCTTTCCACGATCCGTTCATACAGACGTTGATGGCTTCTTGGGTAGACCACATCCACTCCGCTGCCCAACACCGCCACCGTGGTGCCGCCCCCCGCCAGGGCTCCCAGGTGAGCCTGGGAGTCGATCCCCAGCGCCATGCCGCTGACGATGGTGAGCCCCAAACGCGCCAGATCGCGGGAAAACGCATACGCAACTTCCCTGCCGTAAACCGAACACCGGCGGGACCCCACCACCGCCACGGCGGGCTGGTTCAGCACCGCCGCCTGCCCCCGGACATACAGGATGTGGGGAGGGTCGTAGATCTGGCGCAGGGGCTCCGGGTAGTCCGCTTCGAAGGGAGAAAGGATCGTCACCCCCAGACGCTCCACCCGGGCGCAGACGGCATCGGCATCCTTGCGGGCGTAACCGCCCACCAAGTAATACTGCTCCTCGGTGGTCAGCCCCAGGGCCCGCAACCGGGCACGGGGCGCCGCCAGCAACTCGCCGGGATCCCGCGTCGCGGCCAGCAGGTTCCTCAGCCGGGCGGCCCCCAGTCCTGGTACCAGCGTCAAGGCCAGCAGGTCGTAAGTCGACTGCTTCATCGCTACCTGAATAAACGCACGAGTTTTCAAAGTTGACAGGCGATTCCGGGGGGGCCGACCGGAAAACCGTCCCCGTTCTAGCGGCGGCGAGGCTCCGGCCGGACGAGGTCGGGTGCAGCAGCAACCGGGGACGCCGGCGACCGCCCCACGAATCGAAGCGGTCGGACGCCGTCGATGAGATGGTGCTTGTGCGCCAGGCTGTAGAACGTCTCCAGTCCTTTCAGACAGGCGGGGTCGAGCCGGTACTCCAGGTTGGTGGTCAGATACCGGCGGATTTCCAGGGGCGCCAGCGGCAGGCGTGTGGAATACCACTCCGCGATCAGGGGTACCGCCGCCAGTCCCTCGGCCAGTGCCTCGTGTAAGAGTTCCGCGAGGCCGTCGGCGGCGGCGGTCTCCCGGATCCCCCAAAAGGCGAAAACGAAGGGAAGGCCGGTGAAACGGTGCCACTCCCGGGCGAGATCGTAGACATAGAGCCCCTGGGGCGAAACCTGCAAGGCCGGATTCCCGATCAGCAGCGCGGCGTCATAGTTCGACAGCATGGAGCCCGGGTGGGGCGGCGCCGGCTCCAGGAGCACTCCTCGACACCCGTGGAACTCCTCGAAAAGGATCCGCAGAAGCGCGACCGAGGTCCGGCTCGAGGTGTCGACCGCGACGCTTTCCACCTCGCGGAACGGTTTGCGGCTGACGAAGAGCACGCTGCGGACCTCTTCCCGCGAAGCGATTCCGATGCCGGGAACGACCTCCAGCCCGGGAATCCGCTGGTATTCGATCACCGGAATCAGGCCGGCATCGGCCTCACCGTCCCGCAGCCGCCGGGCGCACTCCGCCGGCACGTCCAGCAGCATCTCGTGCCGTCCTTCCAGACGTCCGTGCAGGAAGCTCCAGCCCAGCGGGGCCGCGTTCAGGAATTCGATGAAAGAAATGCGATACCGGCGCACGGCTTTCAAGGATACACCGCCCTGAAGGCGCCACGGTCTGGCCGCAGCAGGCCTTCACCCGTATGCTGGATGGTCTCATGCCAACCCGAACCGGCCTTGAAAGCGTCCTTACCACGCACCGCCGTCTTCTCACGGGCAGGCGGGTCGGCCTTGTGGCCCACCCGGCGTCCGTCGATTCCAGGCTGCGCCATGCCGTTGAGCTTTTCCAACGCGATCCCGAGATCGAGCTGACGGCTATTTTCGGTCCCCAGCACGGAGCCCGGGGCGAGACCCAGGACAACATGATCGAGTGGGAAGGCTACCGCGATCCCCGGACCGGCCTGCCGGTGTACTCCCTCTATGGGCAGACCCGCAAGCCGACCCCCGAAATGCTGCGCGAAGTGGACGTGCTGGTGATTGACCTGCAGGACGTGGGTGCCCGCTATTACACCTTCATTTACACCATGGCCCTGGCCATGCAAGCCGCAGGCGAGGCCGGAAAAGACGTGGTGGTTTTGGACCGCCCCAACCCCATCGGCGGGCACCAGCTGGAAGGCCCCGTCCTGGATCCGGCTTTTTCCTCCTTCGTGGGCCTGTACCCCCTGCCGATCCGCCATGGGATGACGCCGGGAGAACTGGCCCGCTGGTTCCGGCGCGAATGCGGTATCGACTGCCGCCTGGAGGTCGTTCCCCTCGAAGGCTGGGAGGCCAGACCCTACTTCGACGGCACAGGGCTGCCATGGGTCCCCCCCTCCCCCAACATCCCCCGGCTGGAGTCCGCGCTGGTCTATCCGGGACTGTGCCTGCTGGAAGGGACCAATGTTTCCGAAGGACGCGGAACCACTTTGCCCTTTGAGATCAGCGGTGCTCCCTGGATCGATCCGGCGGCACTGGTGGAACGTCTGGAAGGGATGGGATTGCCGGGTGTCCGCTTCCGGCCCCTGCACTTCCTGCCCACCTTCCACAAGTGGGCGAACTGTCTGTGCGGGGGAGTGCACCTGGAGGTGACGGACCGCGAGAGGTTCAAGCCGTTCCTCACCGGGCTGGCCCTGGTCAAGCTGTACCGGGAGCTGGGCGGAGACTGGTTCCAGTGGAAGCGTCCGCCGTATGAATACGAGTACCGGCTCCTGCCCTTCGACATCCTGTGCGGTACGGACCGGATCAGGGAAATGCTGGAAGCCGGCGATCCGCTGGAGGCAATCGAAGCCTCGTGGGAGCGTGAGCTGGCCGAGTTTGCGGCCCGGCGCCGGACATTCCTGCTGTATTGACGGCGGAAAGAGCCGGGGAACGGGAGTCGGGAGTCGGTTGACGGGAGTCGGGGATCGCAAAGGGGGCGATCTGGTAACATCCTTGCCCTCATGGCCGCCGAGATCGAGATCAAGATCCGGGTTACCGCCGCCGAGCTCGCCGCTACCCGACGCCGGGCGCTGGAGCTCGGGTTCCGGCCGGTGCATCCGCGAGCCCATGAAGAGAACAGCCTTTTCGATCTGCCCGACCGCCGCCTGACAGAAGCCGGCTGCGCGCTGCGGTTGCGCCGTTACGGTGCGTCTGCGCTGCTTACCTACAAGGGACCCAGGCGGGATGACCCGCGGTTCAAGATCAGGGAAGAAATCGAGACACCGGTGGGGGATTACGCCGCGGCGGCTCGCCTGCTGGAGGCTCTGGGTTTCACGGTGACGTTCTGCTACGGCAAGTTCCGGGAGCGGCTGGCCGGCCCGGGCCTGGAACTCTGCCTGGACGAGACGCCCTTCGGCTGCTTTGTGGAGATTGAAGGTCCGCCGGAGATCATCGAGCGGGTGGCTTCGGAACTGGGCTGGACCCGGGCCGACTTCATTACCCGCAATTACGTGGACCTGTATCTCGAGCACGGGTTGGGACAGCCGAGATGAAGGGGATGATCCTCGCCGCCGGGCTCGGGACGCGGTTGCAGCCCTTGACCTGGTTTCGCGCCAAGCCCGCCCTCCCGTTTCTGGGTCGGCCGCTGATTCGCTATGCGATGGACCTGTTGCGCAATCTGGGTGTCGTGCGGCCGGTGGTCAACCTGCATCATCTGCCCGATACCGTGCGCCGGGCGGCCGGCTCGGCGGTCGATTACTCGCTGGAACCTCAGGTTTTGGGAACCGCCGGTGCGCTGCGCCAGGCGCGTCGGTGGCTGGAAGGGGAGGGAACCATCATCCTGGTCAACGGGAAGATTTACTTTGAGGATCCTCTGGTGGAGGCTCTGGAAAGTCACCGGCGGAGCGGGGCGGCGGTGACGCTGGTACTGGTTGCCCCTCCCCCGGACTCGAACTACAACCCGGTCTATGTCGATGCGGCGGGCCGGGTGCGGCTGTTCGGCGGTCTTGAATCCCGCTTTGGTTACGGTCCCGGTCCTCACCTGCGGCCGTACGTCTTCACGGGGGTCCACTTCATCGAACCGCAGGTGCTGGACCGGATTCCACCGGGCGTCGCGGACACGGTCCGGGATGTGTACACGGGAATGATCCTCGATGGCATCCCGGTGCTTGGCTGGATCAGTCGGGCCTGCTGGGTCGAAATGAGCACTCCCCGAGCGTATCTTGAGAGCAGTTTGGCGCTGCAGGCCAGGCTGGGAGGGACCGCGGGTCCCTGGGGTCGGAGCTTCGTGGATGCGGGAGCTCAAGTGGCGGCAGCGTGCCGGGTGGAGGACTCAGTGATCTGGGGTGGCGTCTGCGTCGGCGCAGGGTGTCGGTTGCGGCGGGTCGTCCTGGCCGACGGGGCGGGTGTCATCCCCTCCGGCAGCCGTCTGGAGAACTGCATCGTTACTGGAGATCCTCAGCAGTGCCCGGCGGACCAAAGGGCGCTGGGGATTTCCCGGGACGGCCGCCGGATCTGGGCTTTGGAGCCGGGGATCCCGCCCGTCGTCGAGTGGGGAGCAGCCGCATGACGGAACCCGTTTTTCCGCCCATCCAGCAGCGTCTGATGGAGTTCATCCGCCGCCGCTTCGAGCCGGGCTTCAATCACTACAATGTCACCAAACTGGTGGGTGACGCCTCCGCGCGCCAGTACTACCGGTACTTCTCCGACGACGGAGAATCCTACATCTTGGCCGCATACCCCGAGCCGTTCGACCCGGGGAAGTTCAGTTACAAGGAAATCTACGACCTGCTCCAGGAGATCGAGGTGCCGGTGCCCGAAATCCTGCAGATGGATGGACCCTTGGGGATCGTGCTGCAGGAAGACTTGGGCAACGATTCGCTGCAGAAAATCCTCCGGGTGGCCGGAGAGAAGCAGCGGCTGCTTCTGCTGAAAACCTCCATCGACCACATCGTGGCCATCCAATGGCGGGGAACGCGCGCTTTCCGGCCCGAATACGAAGGGTTCTCCCTGGCTTTCGACGAGGCCAAGCTGAAGTGGGAGTTCGACTTCTTCCGAAAGCACTATCTGGGCAACTACCGGCGGCAGCCGTGGGAGCAAAGTGACGCCCTGGATCCGGAGTTCCAGCGAATTGCCGTCGAACTGGCGTCGTATCCGAGAGTCCTCGCCCACCGCGACTTCCACGTCCGCAACATGATGGTCAAGCAGGGGATCCTGTATGTCATCGATTTCCAGGACGCCCGCTGGGGCCCCCCCAGTTACGATCTGGCTTCGCTGCTGAAGGACTCACTGGAGCTGGACGACGACACTGTCGCCGAGGCGGTGGAGTACTACCTCGATCAGGTGAGTCGGGCGGAGTTTGTGGGGCTCGATCCCCGCGTCTTTGATCCAGCCGCCTTCCGGCGCCAGTTCCATCTGATGTGCATCCAGCGCCTGCTGAAGGCCTTGGGGACCTACGGGTATCAGATCAAGGTCCGCGAGAACTTCATTTACGAGCAGTACATGGCGGGTTCGCTGCACCGCGCTCTGCTGAGCCTGGAGGTGCTGCCGGAGTTCCCGGCCATCCGGCGGATGGTGGAAAGCGAACTCGCCAGGGCCTGAAGGCTTTTGTGCTGTGATTCCGGTTGCTGGACGTCCATGCGGGTACTCCACGCCGCCGGGGGCGGCCCGGCGGCAGCGCAGTTCCGTTTGGTTCCGGTTGCTGGACGTCCATGCGGGTACTCCACGCCGCCGGGGGCGGCCCGGCGGCAGCGCAGTTCCGTTTGGTTCCGGCTGCTGTTGACCCTCCTTTCTCTCTGGACTACCATCGGCCGCAAGGGATGACGGGACGGGCGGGGCTCGAGCGAGTTCACCGGGGGAGCGGCCGTCCAGCAGGCAGGTCTCCCGCACAGCGTCATCGACCTCGCGTTTTTAGCCCGCGAGCCCGGCGCTCGGCCATCCTTCCGATTTGGTGCAAACGGGAGATCCCGGATGCTCACACGAATGACGCAGGGCAGGCATCACGTCGTACCGAAACGACAATGTTGGGTCCGGTCGGGGCAAGGGTTCCGGGAAAGTACGTTGGACGTGTGTGGTCCCTCCAGTCGAGCCGGAGAGGTCAGCGATGGTCAGGCGATGGAGTCGACGGTCGTCCACCAGACACGCAGAAGCCGAGATTCGGCGCCTCAACGAAGAGCTGCGGCGACGCGCGGAGGAACTTGAACGGCGGGTAGAGGAGAGAACCGCCGAGCTGAATCAGGCACGACAGCGTGCGGAGTCGGCGGATCGCCTGAAGTCGGCCTTTCTGGCCGCCATGTCCCACGAGTTGCGCACCCCGCTTAATTCCATCATCGGCTTCACCGGCGTGCTCCTCCAAGGGCTGGCAGGTCCTCTCAACGAGGAGCAAAACAAACAGCTGGGCATGGTCCAGGCCAGTGCCCGCCATCTCTTAAACTTGATCAACGACGTCCTGGACCTTTCCAAGATTGAGGCC
>FWPV01015001.1_pt1 | contig 11241 bp, 11 predicted proteins | sample 2228371 | NCBI WGS metagenome assembly FWPV01 (sample SAMEA103939776, study PRJEB20133) | metagenome | reverse complement strand
CGGAGAGCAACGAGCCGCGGGACAGGGTGAGGATGATGTGGGAGCCGGGCTTGGCGTCCCGCCAGTCCAGGAAGCGGGAGGTGTCGACGATCCGGTTGTATTCCAGATGAAGATCGAAGTTTTCGGTGGGCGCGAACAGGGCCTGTCCCCAAGTGCGCATCAGCCCCAAGGAGAAGGATCGCTGGTCCGAGGCCTTGCCGGCCGAGAAATAGATCCTGGGCGGCATGGGCAGGCCCGAGACCGGGGTCTGGTAGCTGGCGCTGAAGCTTATCTCCTTCGACCGAAAACCGTAATAGGGAAAGAAGGTCCACTGGTGGCGGCCGACCAGGGGGCCGCCGTTCAGCATATAGCCGCCGTGGAGGAAAGGCCCCAGCCGGAAACCATTGACCCCGTCGTACCAGGGGATGGGCAGGGCGAACATCTGATATTTATCCGGAGACGGCAGGCGCGGCCCCAGGGTGAAGGAATATCTCCTGGGCCAGTGGTTGTTGAAACGGTTGATATCAGGGACATTGCGGTCCGGGTCCAGCACCGCGCGGCGCAGTCCGCCCTCGGCTGGAACCATAAGCCAGGTGCTTTTATCCAGACCGTTCCAGGCGAAGGTGCTGACGTTGCCCTTCCGGTCGACCACCGCCAACCTGGAGGGCAGGCTGAGGCTGTCCCCTTGCTCCAATCTCACGGCGTAGAGGCCGTGGTCCGCTTTCCTCACCTCGGCGATGGCATTGTCGCATCTCTCCGCGGTCCCTATCCAGGGCTCGAGCCTGGCCGAGACCGGCTGGCCCGACAGGCTGTCGGCCAGACGAACGAAGTCCTCCCAGTCGACGTGGCGGAAGCAGAAGCGCTCGAAATAGGCCTGCATCAGACAGTCGAACTCGGCCTCGCCCAAATGCTCCCGGAGCCACCACAGCAGCATGGCCGGCTTCTTGTAGGCGGTGACCGCATAGAGGCCGGGCTCTCTTAGCAGGCTGGCCCGGGTGTTTATAGGCTGCTGCATGCGGGCGGCGGCGTAAATATACCACAGCATGTAGCCCAGGTAGCGGTCGGTGAACTCGGGAAACCATTTCTGCAGCCTGGGGTGGGCCAGGTAATTGGCTTTGAGTCCGTATTTTTCTTGGAAATAGCGCTCCTCGGAGAAAGAGTTGAACCCCTCGTCCATCCAGGGCTGGTCCATCTCGTTGTTGGCCAGCATCCCATAGAACCACTGGTGGCCGATCTCGTGGACCACCACCATCTCCAAGCCTCGGGTGATTTTCTCTTCGCCTGAAGAGACGATGACCAGATTGGGATACTCCATGCCGCCGCCGGCCGCCATGTAGCCGTCGCAGACGGTCAAAGTGGAGTAGGGATACCTCCCATACCATCGGCCGTAATAGTCTAGGGCGTCCTTAGCATACTGGGGAACGTTTCTCCACTTGATGGTGTCGTGAGGCAGGGCCAGGACCCTTATCAGCACCCCCTGGTGCTCCTCCTCGGTCACCGAATATCTGGGGTTGGCGCACCAGGCGAAGTCGTGGACTCGGTGGGCCGCGAAGAGATGGTAGTCTAGGGAATCATCGACCGCTGCTGAATCAGGGTCATCCCTTACCTCGACGCCGGTGGCGCCGACCACCATGCCCTTGGGCAGCCACAGCCCGACCTGGAAGTCGCCGAACTCGCCGTAGAACTCGCCCAGGTAGTGATAGCCCAGAGGATGCCAGCCCTTATGGTCGTAGACCGCCGGCTTGGGGTACCACTGGGAGATCTCGTAATGCGTCTCTCGGTGGCCCAGACGGGAGAAGAATTTTGGGATCTTGACTTTGAAGGAGATGTCCATCTCCAGGGAATCACCAGGAAGAAGCGGCTGGGGCAAATCGACTTTGGCAGTGGTGGGGTCATCGCCATAGGCCAGGGCCAACTTTTGGTCGCCAACCGCGATCTGGGAGACCTCCAGATAGCCGCGCTGACGGGGCGAAGAAAGTTTGAACCGGTAATTATGAAAATACTCGGACTCCCGGGCATAATGGGTCTGCTCGTCCCGGAAGGCATTGGGGTAGAGATGGAACCAGATGAACCTCAGGGTGTCCGGAGAGCGGTTGAAGTATTTCAGATGCTGTTCGGCCTCAAGGATGTGGTGGATGGTATCCAGCCGGGCCTCGATCCTATAGTCGACCCGCTGCTGCCAGGCCTGGGCCAGGGCCGGAATAGAGAGGATAATTAAGAGCCAGGCTATTTTCTTTGTCATGGGGACTCCTGCAGGTTTAACGTGGCGGAGAAAACCGGGCCGGAGGGCCCAGTTTTTTCTCTAGATACTCCAGCACCTCTTGGCGGTGGCGGCCGTATTGCATATATACGCCGCGGAAGTTCTCCAGCCAAAAGGGACGAACGAAGGGCGAGAGAAGCACTCCGTTTCTATCCGGGTAGTAACTTTTGATCTGATCCCATTTTTTAGATATCTCGGTCCCCAGTCGGCGCAGGTGGGCACCCTGGCCGTCGAAGCGGTAGCGGGTTCGAAGAAAGAAGGGAAACTCGGCCGAGAGGAGAAGCGCCAGGCCCAGCAGAGACCAGCGCCAGGATCCCCACCAGAGATAGATAAGCGCTGAGACGGCCAGCGGGGCGACCAGGGACAGAATGGCCCTGGCCCGGGATTCGGCAAAGGGGTGGACCTGCCACTCCAGTTCTTCTGGCGGGGCCACCGGAGCGGCCTCTTGTTCCAAAGTCTCTTTCATCTTGCGGCCGTCAATTGTTTCCGGTAATCCCCTCGGACTCCCTGGAAGAAATGGAGGGCCTCGGGGCAGCGATAGTCGGGATAGGTCCAGGCCAGAGGCTGGAAGCCGTCATGCTGATAGATGAGGGTGATCTCGCCATAGACCCCCTGGCCTAGATAGAGGCGGTGGGAGAAATCCTTGCCCGAGGCCAGGACCAGGCGCGATTCGTTGAGATAGCCGGGGTCGATGTTGACGCTGCGGCCCGCACCTGGGTCGCCGGCCTTGAACTTATCCTCGAGACGGTTGGCCAGGTGCTTGAACTCCACCAATTGTTCGGGAGGCCAGAGGCGGTGCAGGCTCCACCAGGTGCGGTAGAGCAGGGGGCCCATCTCGTCCACATAGTAGTCGGTGAACTGGATGAAGTCCAACACCGGGCTCTTCTGATCCACGAAATCGAACTCTTTCTGGATCTCCCGCTCCAGGTCCCAGAGGCTGACCAGCGGCGAGTAGATCAGGCCCAGGAAGAACTTTACGGGTTGTGGTTCATGGGGTTTGGACATCTTATTTTTCTTGTAGCCTGTCATCCCGAGAAAGACCCCCTGCCCGACAAGTTGAGGGATGAGTTCAGGTTTCTGTTGCCACCTACTTCGGAAGCCAGGCAAGGAGTCAGCCTCAGCGCGGCGCTTCAATCTGGCGGGCACGCGGGCTCGTCTCAGGGTGACAGACATTTGAGCCGGGGCAAACCTTGACGCACACCCCGCAGATGCTCTGGCCTATTCCGGGCATTTTCGAGAACTCCCGCAGCTTCCCGGCGCACCTGTCCTGGTCGTATCCCTGTTCCGTTATGGCCCGGGCCGGGCAGGCCTCTATGCAAGAGGTGCACTGGCTGCAGGACAGATCGGTCCGAGGCCTTCCCGGCTCCAGAGGCATGTCGGTCAATATAGTCGCCAGTCGAAGCCTGGCACGGTGCTCAGGGTGGACGAACAGGGCTGACTTGCCTATCCACCCCAGACCGGCCTGGACCGCCACCGCCTTGTGGGAAAGATGCCCCAGATTTTTGTCCCAGTCCACCACCTGGGAGGCCGGGACGGGCAGGGCCCGATAGCCCTGGGCCGAGATAAAGGCATGGATGGCAGCCGCGGCCCGGTCCAGCATGTAGTTGGCCACCTTGTAGTGGTGCTTGTAGATCAGTGTCGGTCGGTCGTAGATAGTGTCGATAATAGGATCTGACAGGCGGAATCCGATGCTTATCCCAAAGCGTAGTTGTCGGGCAGAACCGAGCATTGAGACGAGTAGAATGTCCTGAAGCGGTTCCATGTCGGCCACGCCGAAAAGGGCCATGCCCTCGCGGTGGGCTAGGGTCTCTAGTTCCGACTGGGAGGGGCTCATCTGCGGAAAAGCGACCCCAAAAGACCGCGCATCACCTGGCGGCCCAGCTGGCCGGCCGCGGCCCGGGCGGCGCTCTTCATGGCCGCCTCGGCCACGCTCTGCCGGCGGCTGGCCGGGGCGGGCCGGGTGGCTGTCCTGGGGGGAGATATCGGTTGTTCCCTGGCCGACTGCTCGGCCCGCTTCTTCAATATCTCATAGGCCGACTCTCGGTCCACTTCCTTCTCGTAGCTGCCATAGACCGGGGATTCCTTTATTAACTTCTGCCTCTGCTCCGGCGTGATCGGACCTATCTGGGAGCGCGGCGGCAGGATATAGGCTTTCTCCACCATCCCCGGGCTGCCCTTTTCGTCCAAGAATGAGACCAGGGCCTGCCCGACCTCCAGTTGGGTGATGGCCTCCTCGACGTTCAATTTGGGATTGGAGCGGAAGGTCTGGGCCGCGGCCCGCACCGCCTTCTGGTCGGCCGGAGTGAAGGCGCGCAGGGCGTGCTGCACCCGGTTGCCCAATTGTCCCAGCACCTTGTCTGGGATGTCCATGGGGTTCTGGGTGACGAAGTAGATGCCCACGCCCTTGGAGCGCACGAGCCGCACTACCTGTTCGATCTTGTCCAACAGGGCATCGGGCGCATCGTCGAACAGCAGGTGGGCCTCGTCGAAGAAGAACACCAGTTTGGGCTTCTCCCGATCCCCGACCTCGGGCAGGGCCTCGAACAATTCCGACAGCAGCCACAGGAGCAGAGTGGCGTAGAGCTTGGGCGACGGCAGCAGCCTGTCGGCGGCCAGGATGTTGACCGTACCCCGGCCCTGGGAGTCGGTCTGGATGAAGTCGTCGAGGTTCAAGGACGGCTCGGTGAATAGCCGGTCGGCGCCCTGCTCCTCCAGTGATAGCAACCCACGCTGGATGGCGCCGATGCTGGCCGTGGAGATGTTGCCGTACTCGGTCTTGTACTTGGTGGCGTTGTCGCCTACATGCTGCAGCAGGGATCGCAGGTCCTTCAGGTCCAACAGCAGCAGGCCCTGGTCGTCGGCGATCTTGAAGACAATGGAAAGAACCCCGGACTGGGTCTCATTCAGGCCAAGAAGCCTCCCCAGTAGCAGGGGCCCCATCTCGGAGACAGTGGTCCGCACCGGGTGGCCCTGGGCGCCGAAGATATCCCAGAAGACGGTGGGATAACCCTCATACGAGAAGTTTGATAGGTTGAGAAGTTTGAGACGTTGGGCGATTTTGGGGTTCTCGCTTCCGGGCTGGGAGATGCCGGAGAGGTCGCCCTTGACGTCGGCCATGAAGACCGGGACGCCGATGCGGGAGAAATTCTCGGCCAGCACCTGAAGGGTGACAGTCTTGCCGGTGCCAGTGGCCCCGGCCACCAGGCCGTGGCGGTTGGCCATCTGGGGCAGCAGGGCCAGGTCGCATTCGCCCCTGGCGATGATCAGAGGTTCGGTCATGGCTGGTTCCTATTATACTGAGTGCCTGTCATTCCTGCGAAAGCAGGAATCCAGGTATGGATCCCCACCTGCAAGGCAATGACAGCTTTAGTTACTTCCCCTTCTGGTCCCTGATGAAGGCCGCGATGCTTCGGTCGTAGCTGGCCTCGGCCCTCTCAGAGAAGAAGCAGGCCGGCAGTTCGCCGTGGCTCCGGTGATAAGCCAGACATTGGCAGCAGATGCCCTTGCGGGGGCAGGGCTCGTAGGTGCAGTTACAGGCGGCCAGATTTTTGGTCTTGTTGCATTCCATCATATTATCTCCTCTCGCCAAGGCACAGAGCCACAGAGAAGAATGTAGTCGATCTTTGATCCTCTGTGGCTTTGTTAGAAGTTATTGTTTCGTCACAGTATCCACCGCCGCCTTAAGCCGCTCCGGCTGCTGGGTGCCGATGAGGAACGTTCTGCCGCTTTTCAGCGTCAGCAAGAGCCCCTTGTTGCTGGAGACGTTGTAGGCGTAGCCGTTACGGCCGCGCCGTATCCCCCAGCCGCCGTATTCTAGGATGGGCCGGTAGGTGACGGCTTGATACTCGGAGATCTCGGAGAAGGATATCGTCTTCGTTCTGAATTGAAAGGGACGAAAAGAGACCGCGATGCCGTCCGGGCGCACCTCGGTCACCAGACGAGTCTTGGCGAATAGGATCACGATCAACAGCATGAAGGTTGCGGGAAACGCCAGCGACAGCCAAATGGATAGCGGCACCTGACAGACCTGTTGTTGCTGGAGTTTGGCGACCACGGGATAGGTGGTGGCCAGAGCCAGGGTCAGGCCACCCAAAAGCAGGGCCCACAGCCAGGGCTGGGTGAAGCGCTGCTCCTCGCGGAAGACTACCAGGCCTGAATCAACCAGCGGTTTCATCCGGCACTCCCTTCCAAAGTTTGCGGGCGGCCTCCTTCGCTGTCCCCCTTCTCTCCCGCCGCTCCCGTTTCTCCACCGGCCGCACCGTTTCCTCCATGATCCACTTCAGAAACGGCGGGTAGCCGTCCTTTATCCTCCACATGACTATCTGGGGCACTGAGTCCGAATGCAGCTGCTTGAGGCGGCGCTCGATCCGCTTGAAGAAGCGGCGCTCGGCCTGGTAGAGGACGCCGGTCTCGGCCCGCTCCTCGATCTTCCCCTGCCAGCGGAACATGGAGTCAAGGGCGATCATATTGGCCCCGGCCACCAGCTGCTCCTCGAGCAGGATGCGGGAGGCCTTGGCGGCTTCCTCCTTCGAGGGGAATGTGCAGTAGATAAGGATGCAGTTCATCTTGAGACGACTAACAGATAATAGGAGGGCAGCTAACAACGGTTTCCAGCTATTCAGACATTAGGCCCTCTGGCGGCAGCCAGGTTCCTGGCGGAAAGTTTTTCGCCGGGCGGAGCTCGTCGAACTCGATCTCCAGTTTCAACTCGCGGGCCGGCGCGGCCAGGGTCAGCCGGTGCGGTCGGAGCCCGGAGCCGAAGCGACGGTGTTCGCCGAAGCTCGCCTCTAGAAAGGTGCGTCCGCTGTTGGAGGCGATGATCTTTCGCGGCATGCCGTCGGAGCGGTCTAGCCACAGGGCGAAGGTGGTGTCGCTGAACTCGTAGCGGTACTCGACCAGCCCCTTACCAGACGAAGCCTTAGGGGCGAAGTCGGCCGACATGGGAGGCCAACCCTCCAGATACATGAAGAAGGCATCGACCGGAAAGCCCAGCCACCTAGCGGACTCCGAGTCCATTACCGCCGTGCCGCCCTTGAGGAAAATCCCGGCCATGGGCACCGAGAGCCAGGCCAGGGTGTCGCCGATGGCGGCTGAGGCCAGATTGAGGCCCAGCGGGCCGGTGAGGTCGATGCGGGAGCGGCCGGGCGACTCCCAGCGCAGGCTGAAATCGAAGACCTGACGGTAGCCGGGGCCGGACAGCTGCATGCGGCCGGTGGTCTGGTACGGGGAACGCGATTCCTCGAACCGGCGGCGGGATTCCTCGAGGAAGCGAGCGTGATCTGCCTGTCGGAGTCGACCCTGGTGGGCGCAGCTGGCCATCAGGGAGAAGGCCAAGGGCGCAATTGCCAATAGAAGCGGGTTATTGGTGCGGCTTGAGCGCATCTATCTTCTCTTTTAAACCGCTCTTGTTCGGCTCCAGCTCCAGAGCCTTCTGCCACTGATCTTTGGCCATTTCGTTTTGACCCCGGGCCTGGTAGGCGTCCCCCAGATGGTCGCGCAGGGTGGCGTCATTGGGCAGCAGAGAGACGGCCCGCTCCAGTTCTTCAACCGCCTGGTCGATGCGGCCGGTCATATAATACACCCAGCCCATGCTGTCGATGAAGTAGGGATTGTTCGGCTCGATGGCCAGGGCCCGGGCGATCAGGCTCTCGGCCTCGGCCAGGTTCTGGCCGCGCTCGGCGAACATGTAGCCCAGGTAGTTCAGGGCCGAAGCGTGGTCGGGATCTCTTCTTAGAAGTTGGCGGAAGATCTCCACCGCCGGCTGATAATGTCCGCTCCGTTCCAAGGCGGCCCCGTAGCCAAAGAGGAAAGGAACCTCCTTCTTTCTCTTATGGTAGATCTTCTGATAGAAGGGCAGGGCTTCTTGGAATCTATCCAAAGCGGCATAGGCCAGGGCGGTCTGATAGTCGGGATCCAGTCGGTGTCCCCTCCTTCGCGATTGCTCGAAGGCCTGGCGGGCCGAGTCGGTCGATCCCAGGCCGAGGTAGGCTTGGCCCAGGTAGTGCCAGCCCTCATAGAAATGGGGGATCTGGTTTATCAGGCGTCGGAAGCAATCTCTGGCTGGAGGATACTCCCGCCGCCCCAAGGAGATAAGGCCTACCTGGTAGAGGGCCTCGGTATGACTGCTGTCCTGCTCCAAAAGGTATCGGTAGATAGCCTCGGCCTGGGTGCTGTCGCCTAGATGCAGGCAGAGCCTGGCCCACTGTTGTCTCAGCGCCCTGTTGTCGGGGTCGGCCTCCAGAATATCCTTGGCCTGTTGCGCGGCCGAGCGGTAGTCCTTGGTCTCCAAGAGCAGGTTGAAGATATGGGTCTTAAGCGCAATATTGCCGGGCTCCAATTGCTCGGCCAGGGTCAGATAGTGAAGGGCCGAATCGTTCTGTCCTATTATCTGGAAGAGGCCGCCCAAGGCCGTGAGGTTTTTGGCGCTGCTGGGATCGGCCTGGACCAGCAGGCGGTAATGTTCCAGGGCCTGAGGCCAGCGTCGGCCTCGGGCCAGCAGAGAGGCCAATTGGAGGCGGAACGAAGGAGAGTCTCTCTGCTCCAATCTTCTTTGGTAGAGGACGATGGCCGAGTCCAGCAGGTTTTGGGCCTCATAGAGGCCGGCCAGGGTCTGCAGTACATCGTCGGCCGGACGCAGCCGGTAGGCCTGCTGGTACTGGGCGGCGGCCAGATCCAATTCCTTGGCCAGGATATAGGCATTTCCCAGCACCAGCCGGTAATCGGCCTCGTCGGGCTCCAATTTCACCGCCCGCTTGGCGAAATGGACGGCCAGGGTGTCGTTGCCCAACAGATAGTAGGAGTGGGCCAGTTCCATATGGAGCAGGGCCGATTCCGGGTTCAGCCTCAGGGCCCGGCGATAGGCGGCGATGGCGCCCAGCAGGTCGCCCTGCTGCTGACAGTGGACCGCCTGGCTTATCAGTGCCAGATAGAGATCGTCGGAGTCCAGGTAGTCCAAAGCCTCCGGGCCGCGGCCCGAAAGGCACCCGGTGAGACAGAGCGCCCCGCCTAGGGACACAAGGATCAGAAGACGGCAGAGTTCTTTCATAGAAATTAATAGGGCCGGAGTCGGGCTGTCTTCAGGCTTAAGCGGTCGCCGATGGACTAAAGGGTGAATTTGCCGAAATCCTCGGGCCGAATTTTCTTCAGCCGGTCGGCCAGGTCGTCCTGGGTCTTATCCGCCGGCTTGGGCACCCCGTGTCCTTGAAGCACCTCCTCTTCGATGTAGATGGGCGATTTGGTCCTCAGGGCCAGGGCGATGGAGTCCGAGGGCCGGGCATCGATGGCTAAAATTTTTTCGCCAGCCCGGATTATGATCTGGGCGAAAAAGGTGTTGTTCTTCAGTTCGGTGATGACGATGCGCTCCACCGTGGCCTGCAGAGCGTCCAGGATGGATTTCATCAGATCATGGGTCAAGGGCCGCTCCAGGGACACGCCCTCCAGGGCTAGGTTGATGGCCAGGGCTTCGGAGGAGCCTATCCAGATGGGCAGGGCCCGGTTCCCGCCGGTCTCCCCCAGGACCACGATCGGCGAATTATTATCCGAGTCCAGCCCGATGCTGAGCACAGTGGCGGCTACTAACGGCATGAAACCTCAAAATTCAAATCATAAGATCCAAAATACTGGACTTTCGCATTTTGATACTGGGATTATGAATTTGGAATATTCTGAAGGCGAAGGGCTCTCAGAAGGTATAGGTGGCGCCCTCGACCGCCAGCCGGATCTGGGGATTCTTCATGGCGGCGATCTCCCGCTGCACTTCCTCCAGATACATGGCCTTGACATGGAAGACATAGAAGGGCACCTTGAGCCCGGATTTGGCCACCTCCGAAGCCAGAGTGTGGGGGGTCAGATGTCCCGAGAGATCGGCCAACTGCTGCAGACGGTTGGGGAAGGAGGTCTCGATGAGCACGCCCCGCAGATTTTTGGGCGCGGGGGCCGCCTGCCAGATCTTTTCGGTGGGCCGGGTGTCGGCGGTGTAGACGAAACTGCTCCGTTCGTCGGAGACGATGAAGCCGACGGTGGGCACCGCATGGTTCACCGGCACCGCCCGGATGCAGTAGCCGCCCCGCCGCACGGGACGGCCGTTGATGAGCGGGCGCAGTTTGAAGACAGCCGATCGGTTGTTGGGGATGGCGGTGAAGTCCGGCCACACCTGGTTGTTGAAGAGATGTTCGCGGAGGCCGTCTAAGACCTCGGGGACAGAGAGCACTTCTATAGAGCGTTTGACGCTGGACACCAGGTTGTCGGCCATCAGCAGCAGGCCCAGGCTGTGGTCGATATGGATGTGGGAGAGGAGTACGGCCTGGATGCGCGACTGCTCCTCGTACTCCAGACGGGAGGCGGCGGCCCCGGCGTCCAGGAGAATAGTGCGGTCCAAAAGAAAACTGGTGAGGTGGAGGCCGGGCAGTTTCGAGCCCGAGGCCCCCAGGACGCGGATCTTCATTAATATACCCCCGCTGAAAATAAGTTACGGGCTGGAGGGACTTTATAACTTTATATCAATCGGAGATGGAAGTCAAGATAATTCGAACCACGGCTATGGGGACCTCAGAAGCCTTCGGGCATAGGGCACATATTTCAAGAGTTCCTCTTTTAACGGCTGCGGCACCCGGGGGGCCGCTTGGAGGGCTGGCTGGAGCAGACGGTTCCACTTGGCCCGCAGGCCGCGCGGCAGGGGGTGGCGGCAGGTGAGGAGGCCGCAGCATTCCGGAGATCCGCAGCGGCACTCGAATCCCCAGTCCTGGTCGTAGAAGGTACGGTAATCATAGGTGGCCTCCTGTCCCTTTTTGATGTCGCGGACTACGATGTCAAAGCCGCGGCCCGTGTCCAGGATGTTGGCGTCGCAGGAGTGGTTCATATAGACCGAGGTGCCGCAGGGGGTGACCACCGAGCCGTCCTTTACCGTGTAGGAGTGGAAGAGCAACCGCTGCCTTTGCCGTGGAGTGAGATACATAAACTCGGACTTGGGCATCACCCGGCACTTAGGGCATTCGAAGAAGACG
>FWPV01015000.1_pt1 | contig 11241 bp, 8 predicted proteins | sample 2228371 | NCBI WGS metagenome assembly FWPV01 (sample SAMEA103939776, study PRJEB20133) | metagenome | reverse complement strand
ACCCCTTGCGTCATCTTACGGCCACGATCCGGTATCGAACTCAGGAGGAACCTCATGATGCTCTTACAGCCCCCACGATCCTGGCGCGCCTCGCTGGTGGCCGCCCTCGCTGTGTTGGCGCTATTGGCATCGGCCTGCGCGCCGGCTGCGCCCCCGGCCGCGCCAGCGCCCGAGGCGCCGCAGCCTGCCGCCGCAGCGGCCCCAGCTCGCGCTGGGACCCTGCGCATCGCCATGCAGTCGATCACCACGACCGACCCCGCCTTCGTCCAGTCGGACAGCGACATCCTGGTCGCCGGCCACGTCTACGACTATCTGGTCGACGTCGATCCGGCGAACAACATCATCCCGCGCCTGGCCACTTCGTGGACGGTCAGCGACGACGGCCTCACCTATGTCTTCAAGCTGGCCGAAGGCGTGACCTTCCACGACGGGGCCCCCTTGACGGCTGAGGATGTGGTGTGGACGTTCGATCGCCTGCGCGATCCGAAGCTCGAGTTGCCCACCGCCAGCCTCTACAGCAAGATCGCCAGCATCGAAGCCACGGGCGACCTTGAGGTGACCTTCACGCTCAGCCAGCCCAACCCGTTCTTCCTCTACGACCTGAGCGACAATCATGCGCTCGTCGTCAAGGCGGGGACGACCGACTTCAGCAAGTTCAATGGCACCGGGCCATTCAAGGTCGCTAACTATCTGCCCGAGGATCGCATCGAGCTGGTGGCCAACGACGCCTACTTCCTGGAAGGCCAGCCGAAGCTGGCCGGGCTGGAGGTGCTCTTCTTCGCCGACGACACTGCTATGGCCGACGCGCTGCGCAGCGGCCAGGTCGATGTGATGATGCGCATCCCCACCCCTATCTACCAGAGCCTGAAGGGCGAGGCGAATCTGGCGCTCAAGGACATCCCCACCAACTCCTTCGACCTCGTCCGCCTGCGCAGCGATCGCGAGCCGGGCAACCGTCCTGAGGTCATCCAGGCCATCAAGCTGGCCACCGATCGCCAGGCGATCTTCCAGCAGGTGGAGCAGGGGTTCGGCGCGATCGGGCGCGATAGCCCCATCGGCCCCATGTACGCCGCCTACTACAGCGAGGAGACCCCGCTGCCGGCGCGTGACGTCGTGAAAGCCCGAGAGCTGTTGGCCCAGGCTGGCTACCCGGATGGGTTGAAGATCGACCTGCACACGCCGGACACGGGCAACCGTCCCGATCTGGCGGTTGTGCTCAAGGAGCAGTGGAAGGAAGCCGGCATCGACGTCAATGTCATCGTTGAGCCAGAAAGCGTCTACTTCGGCGACAACGGCTGGCTGGAGGTCGATCTCGGCATCACCAACTGGGGATCGCGCCCGTACCCGCAATTCTATCTGGATGTGATGCTCAAGTGCGGCGCCCAGTGGAATGAATCGAAGTTCTGCGATCCCGAGTTCGACAAGTTGGTCGAGCTGGCCGGCGCGACGCTGGACGAAGAGGAGCGCGTGCAGGCGTACAAGGAGATCCAGCGCATCCTGATCGAGCGCGGGCCGATCCTGATCACTTCGTTCTGGCCGCTCAACACAGCTACGACCGCGCGTGTCCAAGGCTTTGCGCCGAAGCCGTTCGCCGGGCGCACCGATTTCCGCCTGGTCAGTGTGTCAGAGTGATCGCGTGAGCCTGATCTGGGAGCGACGACCACATCGCCGCCTGGGTGAGTTCCTAAGAGCCTATCCCAAGAACGGTTCTGACTGGTCTCCTGACCAGCCAGGCGCACAGTCAGGAGACCGCGCCGAAACTTTTCGGATGGGGTCTTACTGAAATGCGTTGCCGCCGCTCCCAGACCGCGATCGCATCGGACGTAGGCTGAGGGATGACTGTCCCCGCTTTCTCTCCTCTTCCAGAGGTTGCGTCAGGAGATATCCCGCTGGCGGCTGCTGGGCGTTGGCGGCAAGGCGTCGCGTTCTTGCGCAGCCTCTACGCCCGGCCAGCCTCCGCGGTCGGGACCACGCTCTTTCTGATCTTTCTGCTCGTTGCCTTGGTTGGCCCTCTGCTCGCCCCCTACGGCGCCAACCAGCAGATCCCCGCCGACGCGCGCCAGGCCCCTTCGGCCGCTCATTGGTTCGGCACGGACAATCTGGGACGCGATGTATTCAGTCGCGTCCTTTACGGCGCGCGCGACATCCTGGCCCTGGCTGGCCTGGGCACGTTGCTGGCTGTGCTCGGCGGAACGTTCCTGGGGTTGCTCAGCGGCTACCTGGGCGGCCTCGTCGATGAGGGGCTGATGCGTTTCTTCGACGGCTTGCTCGCTTTGCCCGCGTTGCTGCTGGCGTTGCTGTTGTTGGGCACCCTCGGCCCCTCTCGTTACAGTGTGCTCATCGTCCTGGTCGTCGTCTATACCCCCATTGTAGCCCGCGTCGTGCGCAGCGTTGTCCTGGCGGTGAAGACCCGGGGCTTCGTCGAGGCCGCGCGCCTGCAAGGGGAGAGGCTGCCTCATCTCCTGTTGCGTGAGATCCTGCCTTCGGTGATCCCGGCCCTGGCGGTCGAGGCTGCCCTGCGGTTTTCCTACGCCATCTTCCTGGTGGCCTCGCTCGGCTTTCTGGGGGTGGGGGTGCAGCCGCCCAGCCCCGACTGGGGGTTGATGGTCAAGGAAGCGCGCGCCCATGTGGCGCAGACGCCGTGGGCTATGTACTTTCCTGCGGGCGCGATCGCCCTCGTCGTCATCGGCGTCAATCTGATGGCCGATGGTCTGAAGCGAGTCTGGCTGGGGCAAGAGACCTGAGGAACGCGCGAAATTGGGTTTCAGCGAGACCGATGTGGAAGCGATTCTCAAAATCGAGAATCTGACGGTCGCCTATCGTTTCGGCCGCCGCTGGCTCGATGCTGTGCGCGAGGCGTCGTTGGCGATCGCCCCCGGCCAGACATACGGCCTGGTCGGCGAGAGCGGCTCGGGCAAGACGACGCTCGCCCTGGCCGTGATGCGCTATCTCGACGCCAACGGTCGGGTGCGCGCTGGGCGCATCGAGTTCGAGGGACGCGATCTGCTGGCGCTGAGCGTGGAGGAGATGCGCGATCTGTGGGGCCATGCGCTCAGTCTGGTGCCCCAGAACCCCCTTTCCGCCCTCAACCCGGCGATCCCGATCGGCGAGCAGGTGGCCGAGGGACTGCGCCTGCACCTGGGGCTGGACGCCGCCGCCGCGCGCTCCCGCACCCTCGAGCTTCTGCGCATGGTGCGCCTGCCCGACCCCGAGCGTGTGGCTGTCAGCTATCCCCATCAGATCAGCGGCGGCATGCAACAGCGCGTCCTGATCGCGATCGCCCTCAGCGCGGGGCCGCGCCTCCTCGTCCTCGACGAGCCGACCACCAGCCTCGACGTGACGACGCAGGCCTCGATCCTCGATCTGCTGCGCGATCTCATCCAGGCCCGCAACACCGCGGTGTTGTATGTCACCCACAACCTGGGCGTCGTCGCACAACTCTGCGATCGCGTGGCCGTCCTCTACGCTGGCGAAGTGGTGGAGGACGCTCCCATGGTGGACCTGTTCCAACGCCCTCTGCACCCCTACACGCGCGGCTTGCTCGAAAGTGTGCCGCGCGTGGGCCAGAGCAAGGCCCAGCAGCGATTGCTGGCGATCTCCGGCCATATCCCTCCCCTGGGCGCGCGCCCGACGGGATGCGTCTTCGCGCCGCGCTGTCCCCTGGCGGTCGAGCGTTGCCAGGAACGCCCGCCGTTGTTCGTCGCCGAGGCTGGTCGCCGAACGCGCTGCTGGCGTTGGGAGGAGGCGGCGGCCTGGAGGCAGGCGCAACCGGACAAGGTTGAGATGACATTCGCGAGGGTAGCCGCAGGCAGAGAGACGCCGACGGCGCCGCGTCCTCAGCGGTCAGCGGCCCGCTCTCCAGTCCTGGAGACGCGAGACCTGGCCGTCCATTTCGCGCTGCGCCGCTCGCTGGGCGACCTGGTGCGTCGTCGGCCGGCGCGACGCGCGCGCGCCGTCGATGGCGTCAGCCTGACGATCGATCGGGGACGCATCGTTGGGCTGGTCGGCGAGAGCGGTTCGGGCAAGACGACCCTGGCGCGCGCCATCCTGGGCCTGGAGGAGCGGACGGGAGGCGTTGTCGAGTTATTCAGCGTGCCGTTGCCGCCGCGCCTGGCGCAGCGCGATCGTGAGACGTTGCGCCATCTGCAGATGGTGTTCCAAAACCCCGAGGAGGCGCTCAATCCCTATCGCACGATCGGCGACTCCCTGCGGCGCCCCTTGATGACGCTGGCGGGCCGTACGCGCCGGGAAGCTGACGCCCTGGTGGAACGGCTTCTGGCCGCGGTGCGACTGCCGGCTGCCTACGCGCATCGTCGTCCAGATCAACTCAGCGGCGGCGAGAAGCAGCGCGTGGCGATCGCGCGCGCCTTCGCCAGCAATCCCGATCTGCTCATCGCCGACGAGCCGGTCTCGTCGCTCGATGTCTCGGTCCAGGCCTCGATCCTCAACCTGCTGGCCGATCTGCAGAGCGAACGGGGGAGCGCCATGCTCTTCATCTCGCACGATCTGGCGGTGGTCAGCTATCTGGCCGACACGATCGCGGTGATGTGTTTGGGGCATCTGATGGAGGTGGCGGACGCTGCGGCCCTCTTCGTCCCGCCCCATCATCCGTACACGGAGGCGCTGCTGTCAGCCATTCCGGTCGCCGACCCTGCGGTCAGGCGAGAGCGGATCCGGCTGGAGGGAGATGTGCCGGGGTTGCTCCAGGTGCAGGGAGGCTGTCCCTTCCACACGCGTTGCCCGCGCCGCCTGGGCGACCTGTGCGTGACGCAACTCCCGCCCTGGCGCGTCGACGAGGGGACCGGCAAGCAATACCTGTGCCACATCTCTCCCCAGGAACTGATAGCGAGTCAGCGATAGAGCGAATCAGCGAAAGGGCGAACCAGCGAAAGAGCGAGTGAACGGGCGCGCGAATCGTGGGGAGGGGAAATGTCTTATGCTGATTCGCGCTCTCGATCTCGCAAGTAGGGATCTAGGAGGGCTTGCGTGAGGCGCAAGGCGATGCTATAGTTGGTTTCGGATGGTGTTGGGATCACATGTAAAGGGCTATCTTTGAACTTTACATAATAAAAGATCGCATCTTGTAGGCGAAGAAGACTTCATCACTAGATATTGGGCTCTCTGCGTTCAGAATCGGCCAAAAACACAAAAGTGCAAAGATAGTGATGCAAAGGATTGTGCCTAAGGCCGACGTTCAAGGAGACGAGGTGAGTAAGAGATGAGAATTGGATTCGTCGAACGATATGGTAAATTGAGTGAGCTTGATAGGTCCTTTGACCTGAAGTTCTGGCAAGATCAGCCCGCTCAAGCACGCTTTAACGCGGCTTGGGAATTGATCGTCCACGCGACCAGAGTTAGGGATGGCGATGTTCGTCAACTCCGACTTCAGCGATCTGTTGAGACTTTTCAACGCCAACCAGGTTAAATATCTGGTCATCGGCGGCTATGCGCTGATTCAATATACCGAGCCGCGATACACTAAAGACCTCGACATCTGGATCAGCACCGATACGGCGAACGCGCGAGCTGTTTATCGTGCTCTGCGCGAATTTGGTGCCCCGTTGGCTGGTTTGACCGAGGCAGATTTCGCCCAAGAAGGTTATTTCTATCAGATGGGTGTGCCGCCTGTGCGCGTGGACATTTTGATGGGTATCCCAGGCGTAAGCTTCGCTGAGGCATGGACGCGTCGGACGGAAGTGGATTTCAGTGGTCTTGTGGTCCCATTCATTGGACGTGAGGACCTGATCGCAGCCAAGCTGGCGTCAGGCCGGCCGCAGGACTTGCTAGATGTGGAGCATCTGACGCGCGCCGCAAGTAAATTAGTCAAACGTCGCCCGACATCCAGGCGGCGTAAGGCCAAATGAGCGACCTCTCAATGCAGCTTCGCTTCTGGAACCTTTAGGGATACACGTGGTAGCTTATATTCTCCGCCGTGTGGGGTTCTTAGGCCTCACCTTCTTGCTAACCTCGCTGGTGATCTTCCTGATCACGCAACTGTTGCCTGGGGATGTGGCGCGCGTCATCCTGGGGCGCGAGGCAGGCGAGGCGGCGCTCGAGGCCCTGCGCGCCGAGCTGGGGCTGAATGATCCCCTGCCTGTCCAATACGGTCGCTGGCTGGGGCGCTTCCTCACGGGCGACTGGGGCCATTCTTACGGGGCGAGGACGGAGATCCGCCCGCTGGTGCTGAGCCGCCTGCGCAACTCGCTGATGCTGGGCGTGGTGACGATGGTCCTGGCCGTGCCGCTGGCCGTCGCGCTGGGGGTGATCGCTGGCCTCAATGAGAACCGCTGGATCGACAACGTCATCAGCGTGGCTTCCCTCTCGGTCGTGGGGTTGCCTGAATTCGTCACCGGCCTGGTCCTGATCCAGGTGTTCGCCTTCAAGTTGCGCTGGCTGCCAGCCAATTCCTCCATCCGACCGCAGGCCACTTTCGCTGAGGCGTTGCCCATGCTGGTGCTGCCTGCCCTCACGGCCACTCTCGTCTTGCTGGCGTACATCGCGCGCCTGACGCGCGCGGGCGTCATCGAGGAGCTGAAGAAGCTGTATGTGCGCACGGCCGTGCTGAAAGGGCTGCCGCGCCGCACGGTCATCATCAAACATGTCCTGCGCAACGCCCTGTTGCCAACCGTGACAGTGATCGCGATCAGCTTCGGATGGCTGATCAGCGGCCTGATCGTGATCGAAAACGTCTTCAACTATCCCGGGCTGGGGCGGCTGCTCGTCTTCGCGATCGACCGGCGCGACCTGCCTCTTTTGCAGGCGGTGGGGATGGTGACGGTCTTTGGCTTCGCCCTGGCCAACCTTGCGGCTGACCTCCTCTACGCCTACCTCAACCCGCGCATCCGTCTGGGGTGAACCGTCTACAGAGCGAGTTTTGCCTGCGTGAAGCGCGCCAGCGCCGCTTCATCGATCGTGACGCCCAGGCCCGGGCCGCTCGGCGTTGCGATCGTGCTGTCGGCTTCGAGGGTGAATCGCTCGATGGTGATGTCCTGCGCGTAGTAACGATCGGACGCGGAGATGTCGCCAGGGAGGGTAAAGCCCGGCAGGCTGGCCAGCGCCAGATTCGCGGCGCGGCCGACCCCTGTCTCCAACATGCCGCCGCACCACACGGGCACGCCTTGCGCATAGCAAAGATCGTGGATGGCGACGGCCTCGGTCAGGCCGCCCACGCGCCCCGGCTTGATGTTGATGATCCGACAGGCGCCCATCTCCAGCGCCTGGCGAGCGTGGCGCCGCGTGTGGATGCTCTCATCCAGGCAGAGCGCCGTATGCAATTGCGCCTGCAGCCGATGATGATCCCACAGGTCGTCATCGGCCAGCGGCTGCTCGATCAGGAGCAGATCGAGGTCGTCGAGCGGTAGGAGGGCGCGGGCGTTTTCCAGCGTGTAGGCCGAGTTGGCGTCGACCTGCAGGCGGATCGAGGGAAAGGCGCGGCGCACAGCCTGGGTTTCCGCCACATCGCGCCCGGGCTTGATCTTGATCTTGATGCGCCCGTAGCCCTGGGCCAGGTAGCCAGCCACTGTGTCGACCAGCGCCTCCGGGGAGGGCTGGATGCCGACGGAGACCCCCACCTCCACGCGCGCGCGCGTCCCTCCCAGTAGCTCGCGCAGAGAACGTCCCTCGCGCTTGCCCTGCAAATCCCAGAGCGCCAGCTCCACGCCCGCCTTCGCCATGGGGTGGCCGCGCACCGCTGCCGCGCGCGCGGGCCACGCGCGCGGGCCTTCGATCTCCTGGCCGAGGATGGCGGGAGCCAGAAAGTCGCGCAGGATATGCCAGGCGGTGCCGACCGTCTCCGGCGAATAGCCAGGCGCCGCATCGGCGACGCACTCGCCATAGCCGACAAGGCCCTCGCTGTAGAGGGCGAGCAGGATGCAGTCGCGCGTCTCGCTGCGACCGAAAGAGGTCTCGAAGGGCGCGCGCAGCGGCATCCGAAGATGGTGAAGGACGATGCGTTCGATCTTCATGGGGCGCTCCCGCACTGGCTGCGATAGACGACATAGAAGCTGCGCGCGGGCGGCCCCGGCGTGTGCACGAAGTTGACGACCAGGAAGCCGCGCGCGAAGAGGTCTTGCCACAGCGCGCGCGTGTGCAGTCGCCAGGCCAGCGCCAGCGCGCTGTCGGCGCTCTTGAGCGCAGTGAAGTCGGCAGGGATCTCGACGAGGGCGGTGACGAAGCAGCGGTCCGCCGATTCGGGCAGATCGGTCACGGCCTCACCCGGGCGTGGCCAGCCGTCGTCGCCGAACCTGGCCGGGTTGAGGATGGGGACCTCTGCCGCCGCGTAGTCGGCGAAGGAGGGGGGCGGCGGCGCGTCGCGACTGAGGCGTTGCGCCACCCGGCGCGAGCCGACCCACCAATCGACCTGGAAACGGTCGCTGGGCAGGCCAGCGTTGCTGCTGTCGCGCATCGCGCCGTACAGGTTCTCCAGGTACGTGTCGCAGACGGCGCCCAGTTTGTGGATGTTGAGGTGGGCGTTGCGGCCGAGCAGCGGGTCGTAGGTCCAGGTGATCAGCTCGATCCCCTGATAGCGCACCAGTTGCCATTGGGCGCGCTTGAGGGCGAAGCCGACGCCCGCGTCGCGCCAGTCGGGGTGGACGCCCAGCATGTGCGAGCAGTGCTTGAGGCGCGGCGGCGCCGTGCGCGCGTCCAGCCCCAGGAATCCGAAGACGAAACCGATCAATTGCTCATCGACCCAGGCGCCCACTACCAAGCCGCCGTTGTGCGCGGCGGTGAGGAGGACGTGCGCGGGCGTCACGTCCAGGTCGCTGCCGGGCCATACCAGACGCTGCAGCTCTTCGACGGCCGCGATCTCCTCGGGAGTCTCGAGGACGCGGATCTCCCAGGGCGACTTCGTCATGGTTCCCCAGTCAGGCACTTGTCTTCCCTCATCCTTTGGCGAACTCTTCTACTGTACGCACGTATACTTCGGGCATGCCGATGTCGAAGCGGCGTCCTTCGACGATATAGCCGACGAAGCCATCCTCCTGACGCAGGCGATCGAGGCAGGAGGTGAGCTGGAAATCGCCGTGCTCGCGGATGTTGTGGGTGATATGTTCCTCGAGATAGTCGAAGACCTGCGGCTTGATCACATACTGGCCGAAGATCGTGAGGTACTCGTTGGGAGGCAGACCAGGGATGCGCAGATTGAGGCGAGCGTACTCGGCGGTGGGTTTCTCGTAGAACTCGTGGATGGCCAGCAATCGATCGGATCCTTCCATCCAGGCGCCGCTGACCGCTCCAAAATTGGCGATCTCCTCCTCGCGCGTCTGGCGCAGGCCGACGACGCTCACGCCCAGGCGGTCATAGACATCGAGCAGTTGGCGGGCGCAGGGGATCTCGCTGTCCGATCGGTAGATGTGATCGCCGAGCATCAGCAGGAACGGCTCGTTGCCGACGAATGCGCGCGCACAGTAGACGGCGTGGCCAAACCCTTGCTGGGTCTCCTGGATAATAAATGTGACATGGTGGCCGATCTCGATCAGGCGGCGGGCGTACTCCTGGAAGTGCGGCGGCAGTCGGTTGAAGTTCTCGATTGAGACCTGCACGTTGAAGAACTCCTGGAAAGCGGCCAGATCCTGCGGTTGGACGATGATGCCGATCTCCTCGATCCCGGCGCTGAGGGCCTCCTCGACGATGAGGAGGATCGCGGGCTTGGCGATGCCATCGCGATCGATGATCGGGAACAGTTCTTTTTTCGTGGCTTTGGAGGCGGGGAAGAGGCGGGCGCCGAAGCCTGCGGCGGGGATGACCGCCTTGCGCACGCGGCTGCCTGTGCGGATCGTCAGGCGCAGGCAAGGCATCTTCAGGTCCTGCTCGATGATCTCGATCACGCGCTCGCGCTCCGCTTCGCCGCGCGCGATGAATTGGGCTGTGCCATCCCCCTGCGAGCCGACCCCCTTGCCGCCCCAGATATAAGGTTGGATCGGCGGGTAGTTCAACACGTGGTGCAACACGGGCGCCGTCAGTTCGCTGGGACAGGCGGGGATGAGATACTGGTCGAAGAGGCGTTGCGCCTCGACCATCAGCTCGCCCACACGGCGGGCATCCCCTTTGGCGATCGCTTCCTGGGCTTCCATCACCAGCCGCTTGTTGATCTCTCCCAGATAGTGATGCACGCCGCGCTCGATCTCGGTCTCAGGGAAGGGATAAGCGCGGTTGAGGCGGCTGAGGATCTCCATCGTGTCCTTGTGAGCGTTGAGATCGACCAGGACCAGGTAGAGGTCCTGGCCAGCGCGCAGTTCCTGGACATGCAGATAATCGCCGTCGAACTCCATCAGGATAGGGCGGTTCCCGAACGCGCACCCCTGGTCCATACGTCCGCAGCGCGAGGGAGTGAGGATCTCGCCCTGATAGGCCAGCTCCATCTCGCCACGCACCGTCATCTTGAGGTCGTAGATGCGGTTGAACGCGCGCGCGGTCAGCACGCAGATGGCGGCGCTCGAGGAAAGCCCCTTCTTCATGGGCAGATCGGTCTTGTAGTTGTCGATGACGAGGCCGCGCACCCGGTAGTTCGTCAAGATCTGGTAAGCGACGCCAGCCGAGTAGCTCCAGAAGCCGCCCTTCTGCGCCTCGGCGAGGAGAGCGCGCGGCTCCATAGAGATCTCGTGCGGCCCCAGGCGTTCTCCCTCCGGAGTTGTCGCCGTCAAGATGAGCGAGGTGGGATGGGGGGTGACCTCGGCGTAGATCCCCTGGTCGGTGCCGGTGATCAGGCAGTAACCCTTTTCGATATTGGCGTTGATGCGGCGATAGCCGCCCGCCCAGTCGGAGTGCTCGCCGAAGAGGCAAACGCGCCCGGGGACGAAGATCTTCATGAGCAACCTTTCTATGGGTAGGAACAAACGAAACGCGGATTCGTTGGTCCTATTGTAGCACAGGTCTGCGCGTGGCGTGATCGTAAAGGTTCGGCTATAATAATGGACGCTTTGGCCTGGCATTCAGTGAGCGTGCTGTGAGTGGGATGGGTGAAAGTGGTTGCGCAACCTTGTGATGAGGTTCTGCGAGAGAGTGGGGAATCGGGAGGTAGGCGATGGCTTCTGCAATTCAGAATTATCGAGAGCTTGTTGCCTTGTTGGACGCCCATCCGGAATGGCGCGCGGAGCTACGCCGATTGGTTTTGACGGATGATCTGCTGGATCTTCCAGCGTCTGTACGCGCTCTGGCGGAGGCGCAGGCGCGCACGGAGCGGCGGGTCGAGGAGCTGGCGGAGGCGCAGGCGCGCACGGAGCGGCGGCTGGAGGAGCTGGC
>FWPV01005605.1_pt1 | contig 11241 bp, 9 predicted proteins | sample 2228371 | NCBI WGS metagenome assembly FWPV01 (sample SAMEA103939776, study PRJEB20133) | metagenome | reverse complement strand
CCCGTCACACTCGACGAGGTGCCCTGCGCACGCCTGGCCCGCGGCGGCATGGCTTGCGGCCGATCCGAGGACGGTCACACGCACGAGGTCTCCTCGGGGACGGATTCTGCTTCACGCAGCATCTCGGGGGTGGGCAGCGACGCCAGCTTGTCCACACCGACCTTCTCGACCGCTCCGAGCGGAGCGCCGAACACGCGTGAGCCGAGCCGGGCGAACTCATCAGGGTCCCCCGTCGTCACGAAAGTATGCCTCACGCGCGACGCCCTGGATGATGCCAGCGCTCCACGCCGCTCGAGGGTCTCTGCGACCTCGCGAGCGGTCTCTTCGGCTGAGCTGATGAGCCTGACCGCTGGACCCATGACCTGACCTATCGGGACCGAGAGCAGTGGGAAGTGGGTGCACCCGAGGACGAGCGTGTCGACGCCCGTGCGCTTGAGCGGGTCGAGGTAGTCGCGGGCGATCTCGTAGAACGACGGGCGTATGAAGACCTCGCTCGCATGCGCGAGCAGGTCCTCGAAACGCCCCGTGTCGCGGCGCAGTCCTTCCTCGACGATGTCGACGAAGCGAGGGGCAGCGGCCGAGAACACGGTGACCCCGGCATCGAGGGCCCGGACCGCACGGCTGTACGCGCCCGAGCGCACGGTGCCTTCTGTGCCGATCACGCCGACCCGCCGGTTGACCGTCGCCCGCACAGCAGCTCGAGCACCCGGCTCCACGACCCCGATGACCGGCACGTCGAACGTCCGCTGGGCAAGCGCGAGTCCTGCCGCGGTACCGGTGTTGCACGCGATGACGATGAGCTTGACCCGGCGACGCGACAGCCACGAGCCTATTTCGAGGACGAAGCGCCGCACCTCGGCGAGGTCTCGCGGCCCGTAGGGACACCGGGCGGTGTCGCCGAGGTACAGGAGCGACTCGCCCGGCAGCGCGCGAGCGATCTCCCGCGCGACCGTGAGCCCCCCCAGACCTGAGTCGAAGATACCGATGGTGGCAGAGTCCATGGACTTCAGTATACCGCTCGGAGCATCACGGTCGGTCATACTGTGATCGTGGACACGAACCTCATCATCTGCATCGGCAACACCGCCCGCGGGGACGACGGCGCGGCGCACCGCGTGGCGGACTCACTCAGGCGCCGTGGCCTGCCTCCCGGCACGCGAGTCATCACCGCGACCAGCCTCGACGTCACGATGGTCGAAGATGTCGCGCGGTGCGCCTTTCTCGTGGTGGTCGACGCGGTGCGGCGGAAGACCCCGGCTGTCGCAGTCGACGTGGTCGAGCCCGGGCCTGTGTCTCGCCCTCCGGGACACACGATGGACGCCCAGGCGCTGCTCGCTTTTGCCGCGTCGCTCTACGGTAGAGCGCCCCGCGCGAACCTCGTCACCATCGCAGCGCCGCAGATGGGCCACACCGAACACCTGTCTGAGACGGCGGAGGCCGCCTCCGAAGAAGCGGCCTCCATGATCGTCGCGATGCTCGATGCGTCTCAGACGAGCTGACGCCACTGAGTGACCGCATCGGCAGCGCCGGCGACACCCCACATGTCGATGACACGCTGGTCGGCGGCGACCGCCTCGGCGAGCTTGATGAAGTCGGCCTCTGTGATCCCGATGGTCGAGACCCCGGCGGCGTTGCTCGCGCTCGCGAGGATCATGACCGCCATACCCTTGCCGAAGGTCGCCTCGAGTTTCGTGCGCAGCTGGTCGAGTGCCGCGGCGGCGTTCATGGCTAGGCCACCCCCTTCTCGGCTACGACGCTGCCGTCCGGCGCGTGGACGCTGACCACAAGGGGCATCCGTCCGATCTCGTGGGTCGCGCAGCTGAGGCACGGGTCGTGCGCGCGGATGCCGAGCTCCATGTGGCGCACGCTCGCCTCGGCGAGCGCCTCGTCCTTGGCGAGCCCCCGCACGGCCTCGAGGACAGCAGCATCGAGCGAGCCCACGTTGTGTGTGGTAGCCACGATGAGGTTCGCCTTCGTGACCTTTCCCATCATGTCGGCCTCGTAGTGGTGGATGCGCGTGCCGCGCGGGGCCTCGACCGCTGCGATCCCGCGGCCTTCCACACCGCGGTCGACGCGCACACGCACGCGGTCCGAGACGACCTCGTCGTCGGACAGGATGTCGATCATGCGCTCTGCCGCGGCGACGAGCTCGACCATGCGTGCGTGGTGGAAGGCGAGCACGGCGTGCACCGGGCGCCCGTAGCGGCTGCGGAAGTCCGCGAGCAGCCCGTCTGCATGCGGGGTCCCCATGGAATCGGCCATGTTGACCCGGGCGAGCGGGCCGACCCGGTAGCCGCCGGCATCAGGACCGAGCGCTCGCAGGTACGGAGCGTTGGCGTAACTGCCGTCGAGCGTGCGCTCGCTGATGTGCTCCTCGTAAGCGGATGCGTCGAACGTCGCGAACACCGAGCCGTCGGGCGCCGCCACGCGGATCGTGCCGTCGTAGATCGCGAAGAGCCCGTCGCGCATCTGCGCCATGTTGTAGGCGGGGGTCTCGCTGTAGCCGGGATGCTCGGAAAGCAACCGCGCAGTCGTCTCGACGGCGAGCTCGGCAGCCGCCAGCGCATCGGGCAGGATACCTTTGGCGAGCGCGAGGAGCTCGTCTCGCAGCTCAGGGTCGAGCGCCTTGCTCATCCCGCCGGGGATCGCCGCCACCGGATGGCTCGTGCGGCCGCCCACCGCCTCGACGACCCGCTGCCCCGCCTTGCGCAGAGCGATCGCGCGGCGCGCGAGGTCAGGACGGGCTTCGATGACGCCGAGCAGGTCGCGGCTCGCGCCCTCACCGGTCAGGAAGTCTGGGCCGGCCAGGAAGAAGAAGTGCAGCGCGTGGTCTTGCACGAAGCCGCCCAGGTGCAAGAGCTCGCGCAGTAGAGCCGCGGCGCGCGGGACCTCGACACCGTAGAGCGCGTCGACCGCTTTGACGGCGGCGAGATGGTGCGAGACGGGGCACACGCCGCAGATGCGGCTCGTGATGAGCGGCATCTCCCAGACCATGCGGCCCTCGAGCATGCGCTCGAACCCGCGGAACTCGATGACGTCGAAGTGCGCGTCGGCCACGCGACCCGTCTCATCCAGGTGGAGCGCGATGCGTCCGTGCCCTTCGATCCGCTTGATCGCGGGAAGATCGATGACCTCAGGCATCGTCGCCTCCTTCATGCTCGTAGGCCGCAGGGATGATCGACACCGGCATCGAGAAGCGGTAACTCGTCCCGACGAGGTCGTCCATGTACATGATGCCGCCCGCCGGAAGCACGGCCGCGAGCGCGTCGATCGTCTTGGCGCCCTGCTCGAACTCGAGCCTGCTCGGCCCCATGCAGCCGCGGCACGGGACGTTCATCGAGGTGCACTTCGCACCGCAGCCCTCGCGCGTCATCGGCCCCATGCAGATCAGACCCTGCTCGAGGAAGCAGCGCTGCTCGTCGATCTCGTCGAGCTCCATGAGCGCGACGACGTTGTCGGACACGAACTCCGAGGAGTGCTCGAGCAAGGCGTGCTTCTCGCGCGGACACTCGTCACACAGGTTGCGGCGCTCGAGTTCGTACGGCGCGCCGGTCACCGCGGCCGTCAGCGCATCGACGATGAGCTGCGTCTCGGGCGCGCACCCCGGCACGCTGATGTCGACGTCCACGAAGTCGGTGACGGGTTGGACCCTGCGGCGCAGTCGCGGCAGGCGCCCGGACTTGTCCTCGGCCGCCTCCCCGAACGCCGTCCTCGTGACCGTGTCGAGCGGGTCGAGGTTGCGCAGTCCGCCGATGCCGCCGAGCACCGCGCACGACCCCACAGCCACGAGCGTCGTCGCAGCCGCACGTGCGGCGCGCAGGCGTCGAAGGTCCTCCTCCGTCGTGACTGCGCCCTCGACCATCGCGACGTCGACCTTATCCGGGATCTCCTCATCACCGCTGAACGGCGAGTGCACGAGGTCGGCGGCGGCGAGCAGGTCGAGCAGGCCCTCATGAGCGTCGAGCAGCGCGACGTGGCAGCCTTCGCAGCCTCCGAGGGACACCGTCGCGAGTGTCGGCTTGCTCACTGTGCGCCTCCTTTCCCGTTCACGAGGCCGCCGATCGTGGCGTAGACCTCGTTCAGCGTGTCGACGAAGTGGTCGCCCTCGAACGGCGAGATGTCGACGATGCGCAGGCGCGCGTCGTCGATGTTGCGGCTGCGGAGCACCGTGCGAAGCAGGTTCACGCGCCGGTCCATGTCGAGGTTGCCGACGAGGTTGTGGCAGTGGCCGTCACGGCACCGGTAGACGCACACGCCGTCGAACCCCGCCTTGAACGCCTCGAGGATGTAGAGCGTGTCGAGCCGGCCACCACACGGGATGCGCACCGGCAGGAACGATGACGGGTAGCCCTCGCCGCGCTGCTCGACCGTGGCCGCCGCGCTGTCAGCGGCGGGGTAACCGCAACCGCCGCACAGGAACCCGATCACCTTGTCCGAACCTGTCTGGACCTGGGCGAACTCACGCACCGCGCGCAGGAGGTGGTCGTGGGGCGAGCCGAGGATGTCGCGTGCGCCGACCGGACAGCTCACGACGCACTTCCCGCATCCGACGCACCGGCGCACATCCACATGACTGAAGCCGTCGTCGCCGATGTAGCAGGCTCCGAACGCACAGGTGCGCACGCACGTGGCACATCCGCCACACAGCGTCTCGTCGACGACGGACGTGTGGCGATAGCGCACGACGGTGTCGTGCGACAGCTTGAGGACAAGGGCCATCACTGCCGCGTCGGCAGCGGCGATCTTGTCGGACTCCTGCGCCCCTTCCTTGCGCAACGGCATGACCATGACGCCGTCGTCGACGGTCTCGGCGGGATGCTTGGCCGGGTCGAGAGACCGGGCGAACCCGTCGTCGTCGACGTCGACGCGGAAGTGGCGGCGCAACTCGTCGACCCACTCCGGGTGGTCGGGACGAGCGAGCAGGATCCCTCCCACCTTGTAGGTCGTCTGACCCGCCCCAGACTCGAGCACGAGCCGGTAGTCGCCGAGGAACCCGTCGCCGTCGATGAGGCGCGCCGAGTCCACGATCGTCGCAGCCGAATGCTCGAGCACGTAGGCCGCGGTGGCACGCATGTCGCGCGCACGGCCGGCGCGCGCGCACCCGTCTTCACGGTCCGCGAGCACAATGGAGTACCCCAACCTGAGCAAGCGCTGCGCGGCGACGAACGCTTCAGCGCTCGCGCCGAGGATCATTACGGAGCACATGGGTTCGACGACCTCGCCTTGCACCGCGTCACCCGTTTCGGCGCGGTCGGCCGCCACGCGGATCATCGCGCGCGCCTTCGCGGTCGCGCCCGCGCGGTCGCCGGGGTGTGCGAGCGCGCACTGCTCGAGGATGTTGGCGGCCACGATGCGGTTGGGGTTCACCCCCGCCGCAGCGATACGGTCGATGAGGTGGTTCGCGGAAAGACTCTTGCGGTAGTGCTCCTCGGAGTGACCCGCGAGGACGATCGCGTCGAGGCCGCAGGCGGCCACATCCGCAGCGATCGCGTCACCCACCCCTGCGTCGAAGAAGTCGTCGAAGATGCGGGTGATCGCTGCGAGTGACGCGACGCCATCCAGTGCGTCACCCACGTCGAGTGCAGCTTCTACCCTGCCTCCGCAGCGGGAGACGTAGACTCCGAGCGCCATGCGCCCTCACCCCTTCTTGTGCTGTCTGTTGCGGGACGCGCCGCCCGCCCGTTGCCGGCAGGCATGTGAGCGGCCTTCGCGTGCAGTCGAGCACCCTATCGGTATCCGGGCCACGAGAGTTTAGCCCCGGCGGGCGACTTTCGCGCACCACCGGAACGCAAAGCGACGAACGGGTCCGGGGGTCGACCGAGCGGCCCAAGCGTGAATGACCCTGAACCGATCCTCAGCCTGCGACGAGCTCCTCGATCGCCTCAGCGATCTTCGTGACAGGCAGCACCTTCTCCGCAGCTCCGATCTCGATCGCGGCCTTGGGCATACCGAACACGGTGCTCGTCTCTTCATCCTGCGCGATGGTGGCGGCTCCCTTGTTGCGCATGAGCTTGAGCCCCTCAGCGCCGTCCGCACCCATCCCCGTGAGCAGCACGCCGACGGCGCGGTTCCCGTGGCTCTGGGCGACCGAGTCGAACAGGGTGTCAGCACTCGGGATGTAGAGCTGTCCGTGACAGGGTGGCTGGAAGCGTATCGTCGTCCCGTCGAGCACCATGTTCATCCCGGTCGGCGCGAAGTACGCTACGCCCGGCTCGATCCGCTGCCCCTCCTGACCGGCCACCACACGGATGCGGCACCCAGAATCCAGCCAGCTCACGAGGCCGGGCACGAAGCCATCCGCGATGTGCTGAGCCACGACGACCGGCACGGGGAAGTCTTGGGGCAGCCTTCCGAGGACAGACAGCAGGGCCGATGGCCCGCCGGTCGACGACCCGATGGCCACGAGCGAGCGTTTCGCACGGCCGCCGTGGAGGGACATCGGGATCTCGGATGCGCCCCTTCGGCCGCGGATATGCGTGATGACCCGGACATTCGCGAGGATCTTGACCTTCCTGATCACGTCCCGGCCGATGCGGTCGAGGTCGGCCCAGTCGCGCGGCTCGGGCTTCTTGATGACCTCGAGGGCACCGAGGTTCAGCGCGTCGAACGCGCGGCCGATCCCTTCACCATGCACGGATGACGACACGACGAGGATCGGCGTCGGCGTGAACGCCATGATCTTCTCTGTGGCTCTGAGCCCGTCGAGCTTGGGCATGTGGATGTCCATCGTCACGAGGTCGGGCCTCAGGCGATCGACGAGTTCGACCGCCTCGTTCCCGTCCTTGGCCTGCCCGACGACCTCGATCTCAGGGTCGCTGCTCAAGATCTGCGCGAGCATCTCGCGCGCGACAAGCGAGTCATCGGCGATGACGACGCGGACCTTCTTACCGTCGGACACAGGTGTCCTCCATCAGCGGATCAGGCGATCGACCGTGTCGAGCAGCGTGTCCTGGTTGAACACCGACTTGGTGATGTAGGCGTCGGCGCCTGCTTCGATGCCTTCCGCCTTCTCCTCGTCACGCTCGAGCGAGGTCACGATGATGACGGGGATCTCTGCGAGCGCCGGGTCCGACTTTATGGCCTTCGTCAGCTCGAAGCCGGTCATGTTGGGCATCTGCACGTCCGTCACGACAGCATCGACCTTGAGGCCATCGCGCAGCTTCTGGAAACCCTGCGCCCCATCGACCGCGGTCTCCACATCGTAGCCGGCCGCTTCGAAGATCGAGCGTTCGAGCTCGCGCGTCGTGAAGGAGTCCTCGCAGATGAGGACCTTGCGCGGGCCCTCACGCTCGACGCGCTGAGCGGGACCGACCCGTTGACCCGACCTCGTCCGCGCGTTGGCCATGAGGTCGGGGATGTTGAGGATGGGCACGACCTCGCCTGCGCCGAGGATCGTCACGCCAGCCACATTGTCGATCTTCTTCAAGTGACTGCCGAGCGGCTTGATGACGATCTGCTGCTCACCCAAGAAGCCGTCGACCATGAAGCCCATCCGATGGCCGGAGTAGCCGATCGTGACGATGGGCTGCTTCGCGGCCTCCAGCGGTTCCGACGGCACACCGAGGATCTCTGACAGGCGCACGAGCGGGATAGTGCGCCGCTGCCTGCGGATGACCTCGCGACCCTCGACCTTGATGATTTCGGACGGGTCGATGCGCAGCGTCTCGTCTATCGAACCGGTCGGCATCGCGAAGATCTGGTCGCCCACACGCAGCATGAGGGCGCGGATGATAGCGAGCGTGAGCGGGATCGTGAGCTTGAAGCGTGTGCCCTTCCCGACCTCGGACTCGACATCGAGCGAGCCTTTGAGCTTCTCGACGACGAACTCACGCACGACGTCCATGCCCACACCGCGACCGGAGATCTCGGTGATGATCGCCGCGGTCGAGAAGCCCGCCTCGAAGATCAGGTACATCGCCTCGCGGTCGGACATCGCAGCCGCTTCCGCCTCGCTGATGTAGCCTTTGCGCACCGCCGACTCGCGCACCTTGTCCGGATCTATGCCGGCGCCATCGTCCGTGATCTCGATGATGATCCGGTCGCCCTCTTGCCGGGCGGCGAGCTTCACGGTGCCCACCGGCGGCTTGCCGAGCTTCTTGCGCGTATCGGGGTCCTCGATGCCGTGGTCGACACAGTTGCGCATGATGTGGACGAGCGGGTCGTTGATCTCCTCGAGCACCTTCTTGTCGAGCTCGGTGTCGCCGCCCTCGATCTGGAAGTCGATCTCCTTCTTGAACTGCTTGGCGAGGTCGCGCACGGCTCGCGGGAACGTCTGGAAGATCGTGTTGGCCGGCAGCATGCGCAGCCGCATGCCCTGCTCCTGCAGGTCGTTGACGACGAGCGAGGTGCGGCTCACATCCTCGGTGTAGTCCTTGACGAAGGCCGATAGCGCGCGATAGCTCTCGGACAGACGGGTATCGAGCAGGTTCACGTCCTCGGCGAGCCCCTCGAGAGCGCCCTGTTCGTCGAGAGCGGAGAGTAACGAGCGGACACGCACCCACGCTTGCCACGTCTCGGCGGTCACTGACTGGATCGCGCGCATCTCATTGGCGCGTTGTTCCGCTTTGATCTGGCCGATGACCACTTCGCTGATCAGGTTCAGGAGCGAATCGACCTGCGAGGTCCGTATCCTGATCGTCGTCTGGACCTTGCTCTTGAGTTCGTCCGGCGCCTTCTTGCCCGGCGCCGCTGCGGGACCCGCCGAGCCGCCCTCGCCGGATGCGGGCGCAGCCTCGTCGCGGACCGCGGATCCAGCAGGACCTGAAGCAGGCTCGCCGTCCTGCCCCTCGATGCTCGAGACGTGATCGGTCTCCTCGGCCGGCTCGAGCTCAGGGACCGCCTTCTTGCGCGAACCCCGCTTGGCTGGCTTCGACCCGGCCGCCGCAGCCGCGCCGGCAGCCTCTTCGGCAGGCTTCCCATCCTCGGGCGCCGCGCCGGCCGCCCCCGACGCCGCGACCGTCTTGGCGGCGCCGGTTCCGCCCTCAGCGAGCGCGGACAGCTTGGCCTTCAGGCCGTCCAAGTCGAGCAGCTCCCCTTCGTTCACCCCATTGTTGTCAGCGAGGTAGACGATCGCGTCGAGCGCTTCGAAGAAGTAGTCGCTCATCTCGGGCGTGTACTTCATCTCTCCGTCTCGCACCTTGACCATGATGTCTTCAAGCCAGTGTGCGACGTCGGAGATCTCGATGAGCCCCACCATGCGGGAGGAACCCTTGATGGTATGCGCGTCACGCATCATCTGGTCGATGAGCTCGCGGTTCTCGGGGTCGCCCTCGAGCGTGATGACGCTTTCGTTGAGGCGCTGGAGCAGGTCCTGGGCCTCCTCTTGGAACTTCGCTATGAACGCGCTTCGGTCGAACTCGACCATGGCGTGGCCTTCCTGTCGCGTGCTGGTTGCCCGGGCGCCTTACGCGCCGTCGACGATGGTGAACGCGGAGCCGACCTGGCTGGATTCGCGCGCCATCGACGAAAGCTGCTCCGCGGCGTCCGCCACCTGCCGGGAGCCGGCAGCCGTCTGCTGTGCCACGGCGGCGACCTCCCGCATCGCCTTGACCACCTGGTCGGTGGCTGACTTCTGTTGCTGGGTGGCGGCGCTGATCTCCTTGGCGGCCACGGTCGTCTGTTCGACCATCTCGAGGATCTGCTCGAGCGCTTCGCCCGTCACGTGAGCAAGGTCGACACCCGACTGGACCTGCTTGAGCTCCTGCTCGGTGGACATGACGAGCTCGTTGGCCGCGGTCTGGATCTCGGTCATGATCGTGGAGATCTCGCTCGTCGATTCGACGACGGACTCGGCGAGTTTGCGGATCTCAATTGCGACGACGCTGAAGCCCTTGCCCGCCTCTCCTGCGCGCGCCGCCTCGATCGCCGCGTTGAGCGCGAGGATCTTGGTCTGGTCGGCGATCGAGTTGATGATGGTGAGGACCTGCCCGATCTGCTGGCTCCGCTCACCGAGCGCGAGGATCTTGTTCGCACTCTGCTGGGTACGGGTCTTGATGTTCTCCATCGAGGTCAGCGTGTTCATGACCGCCTGCTGCCCGGACTCGGCGTTCGAGAGCGACTGTTCGGCCATGTGCACGACCTGGTCGGCGTTGTCGGCGATCTGGCGATACGTGCTCGCAAGCTCCTCCATCGTCGCGGTCGTCTGGGAGATCGACGCCGCCTGCTCGGCTGAACCCGAAGCCTGCTGCTCAGTCGCAGACAGGATGTCGTTCGCCGACTGCTGAAGGCGTCGGCTCGATTCCTGCGTCTGCCTGATGAGGTAGACGATGAGGTCGAGCATCTGGTTGTAGCTTGCAGCGAGGACACCGATCTCATCGTCCGTCTTGACCGCGACCTTGCGTCCGATCTCGCCTTGGCATGCGGCGCGAACCGAATCAGCGACCGCCGTGAGAGGGTCGATCGACCGCCGGACGAGCAGGTAGTTCACGCCTGCGAACGCGATGGTGAGCACGACAGAGACGCCCAGGAGCGTCAGCAGACCCATGAGCACCTGCGGGTCTTCGTCCAAGTGGCTCCTGAACAGCGAATAGATCAGGACTGACTGGCACAGGAGGAAGGCCACCTGCAAGATGACGATGAAGAACGTCATCTTGTAGAGCAGCCTGCCGGTGATGCGCTTCCAGATTCCCATCGGTCCTCCAAGTTCGTCAGGAGCGAGCGTCAGTGCCGTCCGCCTGTCGTGACGGGTTCCAGCATGCGTTCTATGTTCACGAGGCCGACCATGAGGTCACCCACGTGCACCGACCCGGCGATGTACTCGGCTTGGGCCCTGTCGATGATGCTGATGGGCGGCTCGACCGCATCATCGGCGACCTCGGCGATGTCGCCGATCTCATCGACTACGACGGCGGTCGCCACGTCGCCGGCCACGATCACGATGGCAGGCGGCTTGACCGCACCGTCGACCTCGATCGACCCGAGCCGCATCAACCTCGCCGGGTCGGTCACCGAGAGTATCTCGCCGCGCACGTTGACCACGCCCAGGATGTGGTCAGGCACGCACGGCACACTGGTGATCTGGTACTCCTGGAATATCTCACGCACATCAGAGACGCGTACGGCGTACCACTCCTCCGCGATCCTGAACAACAGCAGCGCAAGACGGTTGGTGGTCTCCTCCTCGACCGTCTCCCGCGCGAGCGACTCGGCGCGGCGGCGCAAGACCTCCTCTGCGGTCTCCGCAAGCGTGTGCTCACGCCCGGCGCCGGCATCCTCGCCCACGGCCATCGTCACCACCCCCCC
>FWPV01012335.1_pt1 | contig 11242 bp, 10 predicted proteins | sample 2228371 | NCBI WGS metagenome assembly FWPV01 (sample SAMEA103939776, study PRJEB20133) | metagenome | reverse complement strand
ATAAAATTAAATAAGATTCAAAGAAAATCTTTTGTCTTCAGCTATAATACTTACACTGAATATCCTTATCAGATTAATAATTATGGTTTGCCCGTAAAAATTATTGAGGAAAATTTAACAGGATTTATCAGAACTCTGTTTAAAAATAAAAAGAGTGAAAAAAATTTTAAAGAATGGGTTTTATCGTATTTTGGTAAAGGTATTGCAAAAAATTTTATGTTACCCTATAATGAAAAATTATGGAAATATCCGCTTGATAAGTTAACCATAAAATGGATGGGTAGATTTGTTCCTGAAACCACGCTTGAAGAAATTATAAAAGGAATTATGCCTGGTGAAAATATAATAAAAGGGTATAATGCATATTTTTATTATCCCGAAAAAGGTGGAATAGAAACAATTGTAAAGTGTCTGTATGAAAAAGTATCAGATAAGGTTAAATTAAATACCTGTGTTCAATCAGTTGATATAAAAAATAAAATACTTTACCTTAAAAATTCTTCAATTAAATATGATAATCTTATTATTACTATGTCATTAAAGGAATTTTTAAAAATTAGCGGATTGTCTAAATTTGGCAAATATCTCAAAGCAACTTCTGTATATGCGTTAAATATTGGATTTAAAACAAAAGAAAAAATTAAAAAAAACTGGGTTTATATTCCTGAAAAAAAATATTCTTTTTACCGCATTGGATTCCCGCATACATTTTCAAATTATAATACTCCAGAAAGGTTTAGTTCAGTATATGCAGAAGTTTCATTCAAAGATAAAATTCAAAAGGATATAAATGAGAAGATAATAAAAGATTTAATAGAAATAGGCATTTTGAAAAATAAACGAGATATTAAAGTAATTTATCCTATGATTTTAAAAGATGCTTATGTAATTTATGATAAAGAAAGAGAAAAAATTGTGCCAGATATAAAAGAAGAATTGAAAAGGAACGGAATATATCTTGCAGGAAGATGGGGCAACTGGGAATATTCAAGCATGGAAGATGCAATTTTAGAAGGATTTAATGTTGCAGATGAAATCAACGCAAAAGGATAAAAAATGAAAAAAAATATTGCAATTGTAATTACAAAAATGGAACTCGGTGGCGCACAAAAAGTTGCACTTTTTCTGGCAAAAAATTTAGATAAAAAAAAGTATAATGTATATTTTATAACAGGGATTGGTGGCTATTTAGATGAAACTATAAAAAAAATAAATGGAATAAAAGTTTATTTTATGAAAAATTTAAAACATCCGATAAGTCCTTTTTTTGATATTTTAGCCCTTTTTGAATTAAAAAAATTTTTTAAAGAAAACAAAATAGATATTGTTCATACACATTCATCAAAAGCAGGTATTTTAGGCAGGTTTGCAGCAAAAATGGCAGGTGTAAAATTAATAATTCATACCATACACGGTTTTCCTTTTCATAAATATCAAAATTTTTTTATTTTTAATATCTATTTAATGCTGGAAAAAATAGCTGCTAAATTCTGTCATAAGTTAGTTGCGGTAGGAAAAGATGTTATGGATTACGGGCTGCGATATAAAGTCGGGAAAAGAGAGCAATATGTCATAATAAGAGCGGGTGTTGACATAAATTTATTTAAAAATGCTAAGGTCAATAAAAAAGAATATTTTAAAAAATATGAGATAAATCATCAAGATTTTATTGTTGGTATGATTGGAAATTTAAAAAAGCAGAAAAATCCTATTGAGTTTATTAATATTGCTGATGAAGTTATGAAAAAAGATAAAAACGTAAGTTTTATATTTGCTGGAGATGGACCATTAAAAACCAAGGTGAATATATTAATAAAAAAGTTTAATTTAGAAGAAAAAGTAAAATTTATCGGGTGGATTAATGAACCGGAAAAATTTATTAGGGCGCTGGATGTTTTTTTATTAACATCACTGTGGGAAGGACTACCCTGCACACTTGTTCAGGCAATTGCTGCAAAAAAATTTTGTATTGCAACTGATATTGACGGAAATAGAGAATTGATAAATAAGGTAAATTTTGGCTTTTTATATAAGCCGGGAAATTATATATTGGCAGCGGAAGAAATTTTAAAAATAAAAAATAAAAAACTTAAAATAACAGATAATATTTATAAAATATTGAAAGAATTTGACGAAAATTTTATGTTAAAAGAATATGAAAAAATCTATAAATCAGTAAACTAAAAATAAAAACATACGTCTAATAAAAAAAATAAAAGGAGGTGATTTTTATATTGAAAATATTTAGATTTATGATAATATACTTTAAAATTTAATAAGGAGGAAGGAAAATGAAAAAAATTATAATTTCAATTTTGTGTTTTTTAGTTGCTTTTTCAAATTTGCTTTTGGCGGGTAAAATTTCAGACAAAGTAGAAAAACTAATTGAAACAAATCAGACACGTTATGAAAGAACCTATTATCCCAGAGATCAGAAACCCAATTTTGTTAATTTAGCTCTTGGTTATCCATATATGGCAGGTGTCAGTTATTCTTATAACATAAATGAAATGTTTGCAGTTGGCGCTGGTGCTGGTGCTTATTTTCCTGGTGCAGCTTTTGGACTTAATTTTACATATTATCCGTTTGGAACAATAGTAACCCCTTTTGCAGGTGCAGGGATTACTTATATAATACCAGGACTTGTTGCTGCAAATGTTGATGTTGGCATAGATGTTGCTTTAGAAACTGGTATTGTTTTAAATTTGGCAGGTGTTTACATAATTTCATTTACAGATATAGATAATTCAATCGGGACATTCTGGGGAGTTTCTAAAAAGAAACTTAACGACCTTGGTTTAAAAGGTGGTATAGGATTTAGATTTTAAATTTTAATAAAATATAAGGAGGAAAGGAAATGAAAAAAATTTTTATTATGCTTTTTGCGGTTATTGTCGCTTTGATGTTTTTATCCTGCGGTTCTACAACAGTCAAAAGAGTGGATACTTCAACAGTTATGGATTTATCAGGGAACTGGAATGATGTTGATGCACAGATGGTGGCAGAACAGATGGTTGAAGAAATGTTAAGCAGACCATGGTTAAAAAAATATCTTAAAAATAAAGGCAGAGAACCAAGAATCATAGTTGGTGAAATCAGAAACAAAACAGATGAACATATTGATGTAGAAGTTTTCAGAAAAGATATAGAAAAAGAATTAACAAATTCAGGTGAAGTTCAGTTCGTAGCATCAAAAACTGAAAGAGAAGAGATAAGAGAAGAAAGAGCTGATATGCAGGAATATTCATCTGAAGATACGAGAAAAAAATTTAAAAAAGAATTAGCAGCAGATTATATGTTAAAAGGTGTAATCACAGCAATTATTGACCAGAAGGAAGGAATAAAAGTAAAATATTACCAGGTTGATTTAGAACTTTTTAATACTGAAACAAACGCAAAAGAATGGGTCGGTCAGAAAAAAATAAAGAAAGTTATTGAAAAATCAAAATTTGGATTTTAAAAATTTTTTATAAATGCTAAATAAAAAAGTAATATTAACGGCACTGACCATATTGATATTATATGGCTGTGCCGTTATGAATTTTTATAAAAAGTTAGACACATTTATAATGGCGGGTGAATATAGTGCAGCCGATGGTGTTATTGAAACAGAAAAAAATCAATATAAGGGAGAACATGAATTACTTTACTATTTTGATAAAGGTTCTGTTCTTCAAATGTTAGGTGATTATAAGGGAAGTATCAATCATTTAAATCAGGCAGAAAATAAAATAGATTCACTTTTTACTAAAAGTATAACAAAAGAATTAAGTTCGTTTTTCTCAAATGATATGAATCTGCCTTATGAAGGTGAAGATTTTGAAAAAGTTATGGTTCATATATTAAAGGCATTAAATTTTATGTATATGGGAGATTTTTCCGGTGCTTTAGTTGAAGCGAGAAAAGTAAATAATTTAATGAATCTTTTATCCGATAGACATGAAGGGAAAAATATATACAAAGAAGATGCATTTGCAAGGTATTTATCAGCTTTTGCTTATGAAGCAAAAGGGGAAATAAACGATGCTTATATTGATTATAAAAAATGTTATAGAATTTATGAAGATTATAAGAGATTGTATGGAACAGAAATATCCACCATTTTAAAACAGGATATTTTAAGGACAGCAGAAGCGATGAAATTTTATGATGAACTTGAGAATTTTAAAAAAATTTTTGGAGACATAAATTATATCAAACACAGGGATTTAAAAGAAAAAGGGGAAGTTTTAATTGTTATTTATGATGGTTTGGCACCTTATAAAATTTCTAAAACACAATCAGTTACGGTATATGAAAATGAAGTTGAAAAGAAAAACCCTGCAATAATAAGTGTTGCTTTCCCGAATTTTGTAGAAAGGGGTTATGTTGTTCAGGAAGCTTCTATTTTATTGAATAATTTAAATTATAAAAGTTATATTGTAGAAGATGTTGCAAAAATTGCTGTTAAAACATTAGAGGATAAAAACGGCCTTATTGCTGCAAAAACAATTGCGCGTGCTGCTGCTAAATATTTTGCAGGACAAAAAATAAGGGAGGCGTCTAAAAATAATTTATTAGTTAATATTGTTACAAATGTTTATGCTGTAGCATCAGAACAGGCAGATATAAGAAACTGGCGAACATTGCCAGCAAGGTTTCATATGTTAAGGATTCCGGTTAATATCGGGAAACATGAGTTAAAGTTAAAATTGGTATTAAATAATGGTCAGGTTATTGAACAGCCGGTAAATATCAATATCATAAAACCAAATCAGAAAAAAGTTATACCTGTTTTTAAGTTTAATTAAAGGGGAAAATATAAGTATAAAGAAACCGATAATTGTTTTCTTTTAGTAACTTTTTTATCAAATTTTCTTTAAAAATCTGGCGTGCCTGGAGGGATTCGAACCCCCGACCAATGGATTAGAAATCCATTGCTCTATCCAGCTGAGCTACAGGCACGCGATAATATAAATGGTCGGGGCGGCCAGATTTGAACTGGCGACCCCCTGCGCCCAAGGCAGGTGCGCTAGCCACTGCGCTACGCCCCGTATTCTTTTAAAAATTTCAAAGAAAAAACATTTTTCAAGGACTAATTTTATAATAAAAAAATTAAAAAGTCAAAAATTTTTTTATTTTTGACTGGATTTATTAAAATATGATATAATTACTTAAAAATAAGGAGAAAAAATGAAATATAGAAATTCAGGTAAAGCAAATTTTAAAATTTCAGCACTTGGCTTTGGTGCAATGCGTTTACCAATGCTTTTCAATGCAAAAGATGATGGGAATGTTGATGAAAAAAAAGCAATAGAAATGATAAGATACGCAATAGATAATGGGGTAAATTATATTGATTCTGCTTATATTTATCATAATGGAAAAAGTGAAGCAATAGTTGGAAAGGCGTTAAAAGATGGTTACAGGAAAAAAGTTAAATTTGCAACAAAATTTCCAGTGGGTTTTGCTAAAGATGAAAATGATTTTGATAGGATACTGGATGAACAATTAAGAAGATTCGGGTTTGACCATATTGATTGTTATTTATTCCATGGTTTATCAGCTGCGGGATGGGAAGAAGTAAAACAGAAAAATTTTATAAAAAAAATGGAGCAGGCAAAAAAGGAGGGTAAAATAGGGCATATAGGTTTTTCTTTTCATGATAATTTTTTGACTTTTAAGAAAATAATTGATGAATATGATAGATGGGAATTCTGTCAGATACAGTATAATTATATGGATATTAATAATCAGGCAACTTTTGAAGGGCTTAAAATTGCTGCTTCAAAAAATTTAGGAGTTATCATTATGGAACCGCTTTTAGGAGGAAGGCTTGCAAGACCACCGGAAGATGTAAAAAAAATTTTTGATTCTTTTGAAAAAAAATATTCTTATGCAGAATGGGCATTAAGATGGCTTTTAAATCATAAAGAGATTTCATGTGTGTTAAGCGGAATGTCAACCATGGAACAGTTAATTGAAAATATAAAAATAGCAGAGAATAGTGATATTGATTGTATGGATGAAAATGAAAAAAATATCATAGAAAAGGCAAGGCAGCAGTTTAAAAAAAGGGCGGTTATTCCCTGCACGGGATGTAAATACTGTATGCCATGTCAAGCAGGTGTTAATATTCCACTTATTTTTAGTTTATATAACGAAGGAATAATTTATGATGACATTGGAGCGCCGCGGTTTACTTATAAAAGATGGGTAAATGAAAATGAAAAAGCAGATAAATGCATAAATTGTAAAATCTGTGAAGAAAAATGTCCACAGAAAATAATAATAAGTGATTTAATGCCAGAGATTCATAAGAAATTAATAAATAATTAAGGAGGAAAAAGATGGCAAAGTATTCAAAGGACCTTATAGAAGAGATTGTAAAATTTGTAAATGAGCATGGTGCAAATTACAGGGAATGGTATGTGGGTATTTCAAAAGAACCGGAAAAGGATCTGTTTAAAAAACACAATGTGCAAAAAAATGGGGATTTATGGATGTATGACCACGCAACAGATTTAAATAATGCCAAACAGGTTGAAGAAAGATTAGTTATGATGGGGTTTGATGGAGCGTCAATGCCATCTGACCCGAAAGCAGTTGGTGTTTATGTATACAGGAAAAAAGGGCATACAAAAGAGTGGTAAAAACAATTAAAAATGTAACAATATTTTTTATATTCATTTTTATATTAAGTTTAAGTTGCAGAACAAATAAAAAAATTTTCTATCCAGATGATGCTATAACTCCATCTCCAACCGCGATTGTAAAGCAGGGATGGTCACTTTTCTGGTATGATGAATTTGAAGGCGATTCTTTAAACGCTTCATACTGGACACCAGAAAATATAAAGTGGCCATATAATGGAGAAGAACAATATTACACACCAAGACCTGAAAATTTAAAGGTGGAAAATGGAAATCTTATCATTACTGCGTTAAAAGAAGATTATAATGGTGCGCAATATACATCAGCACGCATCAGGACAGAAGGAAAAATACAATCAACCTATGGTTATATTGAGGCAAGTATAAAATGTCCCTATGGTAAAGGGATGTGGCCTGCTTTCTGGCTTTTTATGCCAGGGACCATTTATCCTTCTTATTACGGAGAAATTGATATCATGGAAATGATTGGCGGTGGAGAAGGAAAAGATAACAGGGTTTATGGAACCTGTCATTATAGTGATGGAACATCCATTATTAGTAGAGGTGGATATATTGATATTCCCTGGCCACAAAAGTTATCAGATGATTATCATATATATGCAGTTGAATGGAATTCAACAACAATAAAATGGTATCTTGATGGTGTTGAATATTTTTCCGTGGATATTACGCCGTTAAATCAGGAAGAATTAAGAACAGAACAATATGTTATATTAAATTTAGCTGTTGGGGGTTTATGGCCTGGATCACCAGATGAAACAACACAATGGCCTCAGAAGATGTATATTGATTGGGTCAGATGGTGGAAAAAATAATTTAATATATAGAGTAGCAGGTGGCAAATGGCAAGTGGCAAGTGGCAAGTGCCAAATGCCAAATGCCAAATGCCAAATGCCAAATGTAAAATGCTAAATGCTAAATGCTAAATGCTAAATGCTAAATGCTAAATGCTAAATGCTAAATGGCGGATATTAAAGAAAATATAAGTATTAATACTGAAATAGATAATTATTAATAGCATAATCAAAGTAGATTTATTATATTTATAATGCAAAATTTAATGATAAAAATTTTACTTGAAAAATAAATAAAATAACTTAAACTATATAATGCTATAAATTTTAAAACAGTTGATTGAGTAATGTTATGGGTGATTAGCTCAGATGGCAGAGCAACTGACTCTTAATCAGTGGGCCCGGGGTTCGAATCCCCGATCACCCACCAGAATTTAAAAATAAAGACATGCGCCTGTAGCTCAGCGGATTAGAGCATTGGCCTCCGGAGCCATGTGCGGGGGTTCAATTCCCTCCAGGCGCACCATATTATATTATAGATCAAAGATGGTGGGCGTAGCTCAGAGGTTAGAGCATCAGGTTGTGGCCCTGGGGGCCGCGGGTTCAACTCCCGTCGCCCACCCCAATTTATAACAAAGGAAAAAAATATTTTGTTGTTGATTATGAAAAACACTTCAAAAGTTAATATTTGTTTTTTTTTAATATTTTTATTTATTTACACCACACTTTTATATTCAGAAGAAAATATAGAAAAATATGAGTTTTCATTATATTTACTAATTAAAGGAAAACTGGTTAAAAATATAAAAAGATATGATTTTGGATATAGAATTGAAAAAACTTTTCCTTTAAGGGTTAAAGAATTTTTACTTTCTTCTAAATATCATAACTCAGGAAATCCAAAAATAAAAGATATTGCTGAAAATATTATTCTTGCAAATATAAATCCTGAATACCGCAGAAAAAATGCATATTATGTAACTTCTGAAATTTTCAATTATATAAAAAACAAAATAGAAAATGATAATTTAAAAGAAGAATTTAATTTAAATGTTCATAATCTTTTTAGATATCCTTCAGAAGTCATAAAAGAAGGCAAAGGGAATTTGTTAGAAAAATGTAGGTTAGCAGTTGCTTTATGCAGATATTTAATAATACCTGCAAGGATAGCATACTGGAATAATCATTATGTTGTTGAATATTATCTTCAACCACTTAAAGAAAAAGGCAGATGGTTCATTATGGATTTTGAGAGTGATGATATACAGATAAAGGATGAATTTATAAGACCTGTTGAATGGTTCCCCATTGATAAGGATGAGCAATTAAATGAAGAATGGAATGGTAATGAGATTTATTTAAAAAGAAAAAATATAATAGAAATGATTTTTACAGGAGATGATAATTTAGCAAAAGAGAAATTTGAAAAATTCAAAAATGATGAAAAAATAGAAATAGATGAAAACATAAACAGGAATTTTTATATTTTGAGAAAAATAAACTATGAAATCTGGTTTGAGGGTTCTGGTGATAAAAAAGCGAAAATTAAATTTAATCTGCCTTTTAATAACAGGTCTCATTTTAAAAAAGAAAATAGCAATGATGATTTTAAAACTATGGCTTTTTTCGTAAAAAGTGAAAATGATGAATTAAATATTAAATATAAAAGGGCATATACGAGAATAAATCCACCTCAGATAGGTATAACATATAGTTTACCAGTTGAATTTTCTATTAAAAAATAAGGCAATGATTTACAAATAAAGTTTGTTTATTTTTATATATATAACAATTATACTTTCTTAATAGCATGCCAATATATGTATTATTTATCAACAAAAATTTATATTGTAAAATTTTGCTTTTTATGATTTAATTATAATAAGATAACTTTTTAATGGAGGTTTATATGAAAAAAATAACTGTATTAATTATATTTTCTTCAATTATTCTTTTCTTTTATGGTTGTGGTCAGGATTTAAATGTAACTGTATATAATGCAACTGGAATAAATTCCTCTATAGGCTGGATAGCAATTAATATAAATTCAGAAAATAATGATAATTGGTTTACTCCAACAGATTATGCAAATAATGATTCAGAATGCGATGCAAATAATAGTATAACAATAAAATTAAAAGAAAATAGCAATATTTCGGTAAATGCCAATGGTCAATATTATGATTTATCACAACCAACCCCGGTTTTAACTAAATTTGAAGTGCCAGCAGCCACTGCAACCATTTACGGTGGTTTTCCAGAACCACCACACTGGTATGCTGCGGTAAATTTAGAATCGGTAATTATTTATAAAAAATAAATTGAATTTTAAGATATTTTTCAATCTATTTAAATATTTAAAAAAATATATTTTAAGGGGTATTTCTAAAAAAGAAATTGGTAAAAATTCAAAGGGGCAAATTACAAAATTTTTTGATAAATTTATAGAAAATAAAATAATTTTTTTTCTTAAGAAAAATCTAAAAATTAAAGCAGAAATAATATCAGAAGAACTTACACGAAATGTAATAATAAATAATAAAACAAAAGGTAAAAAATATTTCATTATCATAGATCCTGTTGATGGTTCAGATAATTATATTTTAAATATTCCATTTGTTTGTCTCGCTATTGCAATTTTTGATGAAAATTTAAATCCTGTTTTTTCGTTTGCTGGAAATTATTTTTCGGGCGATTATATTATAGCGGATAAAAATAAAATAGAAATTAACAAAAAAAGAGTGGGAAAATATACGGAATCAACTTTATTTTTTATTTTTTCCGGAATAAAAAAACAAAAATTAAAAAATTTTGAAAAAATATTTTCAATTTTTAAGCACATAAGAGCTTTAGGGGCAACGGCAGGAGAAATGTTGCTCGTCGCCAGAGGTGATATAGATGCATTTATTGATATTAGAAACAAACTTACACTTGAAAATTTTGCTCCATATTTTTTAATTGCGGAAAAAACAGGTGCTCAATTGACAGATGAAAACGGAAAGAAAATAGAAATAAAAGATTTATCCCTTGAAAAAGGATATAATATAATTTTTTCTAAAAATAAAAATATTCAAAAAAAAATAATAAGTTTATTAAAATAATTTATGGATTATTCTGCGATATAGGGTATTTATGTTCGTTCCATTTCGGCCAACCGCTAAAAAATATACATATTTTTCTATAACCACTGTCAAATAATTGATAAGCAACTTTATCAGAAAGGTGACAACCAATCCCATGACAGTAAGTAACAAGAACTTTATCATTTAATTTATCTTTATATTTAGGAATATTATCCATCGCCATATTTACAGGTATAGGTATTGCTCCTTTTATATGCGCCTGATTATATTCATCTATGGCTCTTGCATCAATAAAAACTGCTTTTCCACTGTCAAATAAAAATTTTGCTGCATCTATATCAATTCTATGTATTTTATCTTTTGAATTAATTGGTTTAAATAAATATGAAAAATTTTTTTGTGTTGTAGTGGTTATTACTGGCGTAACCGTCTGGTTTATCTGTGTTATCACAGTTACTTCTGGGGTAACGGGTGTTGCAGGTAAACCTAAACTTTTTGCCATCGCTGGCTTTAAAGGAACTTTATATTCGTGTTTACCTTCTTTATCTTTTACTATTATATAATTGGTATTAAGGGTTGATAATGATAAAGATGTATCAATGTTATGGGATTTTTTAAATTTGAAAATAATTATAAATATTATGGCAAGGGCTATAAATATTGATACTGTAATAATTATACCTGATTTATTATTTTTTTGTATTTTTATTTC
>FWPV01014998.1_pt1 | contig 11243 bp, 9 predicted proteins | sample 2228371 | NCBI WGS metagenome assembly FWPV01 (sample SAMEA103939776, study PRJEB20133) | metagenome | reverse complement strand
AAAATCTCTATCCTTCAATTAAAAATCCTCCATCCCTAGGTCTCTGAAAAATGTTTCCCTTAGCTTTCTTCTTTCTTCTGGAGTAATTTCAATATTTCTGGGCGTTGCAATGTAGATTCTTTTTCCAATTGGAGTTATGCCTCCCTTCAACGCATAGACCATACCGCTCACAAAATCGAGAATTCTTCTGCCATTAATATCATCAACATTCTGTAGATTTATTATTACAGGTACGCCCAACCTGTATTTATTTGCAACGACCTGCACATCATTGAAGTTCTTCGGTTCTGCGATAAACACTCTTAAGGAAGGTTTTTCGCCACTTATAGCTCTTATCACCTGCTCAGAAGATTTTCGCGTGCCAATCTTTCTAACAGTCGGCTCTTCTTCATAAAAGCCAGCACTTTCTTCTTCATAAGAAACTGTTTCGTCTTCCACTCCAAGGAATCTAAGGGCTTTTTTCAAAAATCCTTCTGCAGGCACTTTAAGCACCCCCGCTACTTTTCTTTAAAGATAGCACTTCCAATTCTAACCAGATTTGCTCCCTCTTCGATAGCAACCTCAAAGTCATTCGACATACCCATAGAGAGCAAATTAATTTCCGGCAAATTAATGCTACTTTTAAGTTTATCAAAAACTTCAGCTGTTTTTCTAAAAAAAGGCCTGCACTCTTCTGCAGGGATAAAAGGTGCCATCATCATAAGGCCTCTCAACCGCACGCCGGGTGTATTTATCACTTTTTCTGCAATAGCTAATACTTCTTCGGGTTTAACTCCAGTTTTTGTTTCTTCGCCGCTTGCATTTACTTCGATGAGAACATCAGTAACCACCTGACGCTGGAGCGATCTTTTTGATATTTCTTCAAGAAGTTCCAGCCTGTCGAGTGAGTGGATTAGATCAACGACTCCGATAATTTTTTTTACTTTATTGGTCTGAAGTCTTCCAATCAGATGGATTTCAGCACCGTATTCAGCGAAAATTTGAATACGACTTAAGAGATTTTGAACCCTATTCTCACCGACCTTGCTAACAAGTCCGCTTTCAAGAACAGCTCTTACTTCTTCTTCGGAAGCTTCCTTAGTAACAGCAACAAGAGAAACTTCCTCAGCTTTTCTGCCTGCTCTTTCAGCTGCCCTTCCAATTCTCTCTAAAACAACTTCTAAATTCTTTAATATACGGCTATTTCCGGACATTACTTAAAACATCCCGGATAATTCGCCGGTGATGATAAATCTCACCCGCTCGCCTATATCTACAGCCTGGTCGGCAGCCCTTTCAAAATACCTTGATAACAAAACCACACTCACATACCACTCCAGAGTATGATCGCTTTTCGAAAAATCCCCAATTCTCTTTAAGAAGTTCTTAAAATAACTGTCAACTTCATCATCATACTCGCGAAGTTTTTCAACGATAGTAAGATCATCTCCGGCAAAGGCATCTCTTGCCATCTTTACTATTTGAAGAGTCTTTTCTCCCATCGCTTTCAGCTCATTCATGACTTCAACATCTTTCTCGCCCATTTCACTGAGTCTAATAAGACCCTTGGCAGCATTGTAAAGAAGATCACCGATTCTCTCGAGGTGAATGTTGATGATAAGTATTGAATGTATAAGTCTTAAATCGCTCGCAACAGGAAACTGAGTTGCCACAAGCTGAATGCCTGTGTCTTCAAGATTCAGTGCTTTTCTGTCAATAAGATCATCTGCTGCAAGTATCTTGCTGGCAAGCTTACTGTCGTAATTTTGAATAAGAACGTTTATTCTCTCGAACTGGTTGATAACATCATCAAAAATCTCCAGCAACCTGGTTTTGAGTTTTGAAATCTCTTCCTTGAACTGCTGCCTCATATTATCCGAACCTTCCTGAAATGTAATTTTCTGTTCTTTCATCCTTGGGGCTTGTAAATATCTGTCCGGTTTTGCCGTATTCAATCAATCTTGCTGGCTGATTTTCCTCGGCAAGCAGGAAAGCGGTGTAATCTGACACGCGAGCAGCTTGTTGCATATTGTGAGTGACAATTACGATCGTGTAGTTCTCTTTTAACTCCACCATCAGATCCTCGATTCTCTGAGTTGAGGTAGGATCGAGTGCAGAACAGGGCTCGTCCATAAGTATAACCTCAGGGTTTACGGCAAGGACTCTTGCTATTGCAAGTCGCTGCTGCTGCCCACCTGAGAGAGAAAGGGCTGATAGGTTCAGACTGTCCTTTACTTCTTTCCAGAGAGCTGCTTTCTCAAGACTGTCTCTTACTATCTCATCAAGCTCTGACTTGCTCCGTATTCCATGAAGGCGTGGACCGTAAGCAACGTTATCATAGACCGACATCGGAAATGCAACGGGGTCCTGAAAAATCATTCCCACTCTTTTTCTCAGCTCCACAAGATCAATATCTGGATCGAAAATATTTTTACCTTCAAAGTAAATTTTCCCTTCAGCCCTTGTTTTGGGGAAAATATCATTCATGCGGTTCAGGCAGCGCAGAAACGTGGATTTTCCACATCCTGAGGGTCCAATAAATGCAGTTATCTTGTTCTTATATATTTCGATATTTATACCCTCAAGAACTTTGGTATCGCCGTAGTAAAAGCTGAAATTCTCGACAACAAAAGCAGTATTTTCCTTCTCGCTTATTCTGTCTGCCAGTTCAAGCTGATTTGCCATCAATCGACCTCACAAATAATATTTCTGAATTTTTCGTTTTACCTGTAAATTTTATACGTAAATCAGGATAAATTCATCCTATTGGCTCGAGTTTTTACACCTCAGACATTAATCACCAGAGCTGCCTGTCTGCCCGTAACATTTGATACCCTGTATGAGTAATAAAGATTTCTGAGACAGCTTGTGCATTCATCAACTACATAGATATTTTTCTTTTTTACCCCTGAAGAAACTAACTGAGTTACCGCCGCGCCTTTCAGATCAAAGTAATACTTTCCCTGTCTTTCTTCGATGAGGTCTGGAAATTCCTTCATTGCGAAAGAAAGAAGTTCTCCACCAACAGAATAACAGCAGCTACCGATTGAAGGACCTAAAATCGCTACCATGCTGCCTTCTCCTCTTTCCTTGAGCGTTTCAACTGCTCTAACAACAATCCCGCTTTTAAGTCCACGCCAGCCCGCATGTATTGCTGCGGTAAATCCAGAATCACAGACGAGAATTAAAGGCAGGCAATCAGCTGTTAGCACGCCAAATGGTATGTCCTTAAGGTCTGTGATAACTCCGTCTGCTTCAATATCGAGATGTTCTGGTCTGATGTATTTATCGGTCAGACTTTTAAGATCAAGAATCTCGTTTCCGTGAACCTGATTCAGCGAAATAAAATCGTCACTCTCAAATAAGGCTGCTACGAGTCTTCGGTTCTTATTCACAGCTTCATGATCATCACCAACATATGGTGAAAGATTGAGTTCATCGTACGGAGGTTTAGAAAATCCACCTAACCTGTTTGTAAATACAGCAATCGAAGTGGAGCTTCGGGCTCTAACAATAAATCTGTGAGAGATGAAACTTGCTCCGGTATTTCTGCTGACTTCATGTTTGACTACCATTTCTTTATACCTCTCCGTTTCGGGATTATAATAACATGAACAAATTCGAAAAGAGGTGATTTTATTGAGAAAGCTAACGGTAGCCATTCTTTTTCTTGCCCTGCTGATTTCTTCAATTATAGTAACATCCTGCTCATCTGAAAGCGAAAGTAACGGGGGAGGATTAAAAACAGATCCTTCTTCACTGAAGGTTGCCTCAACTGATTCTAGAGGTGCTCCAGTGCTGACCATACCCGATAAGAGGCCAGTTGTTCTGATGTTCTCCGGCGATTACTGACCGACATGCAGACAAATGAAGCCTATCGTCGATAGGCTTGCTTCTGAATTTAGAGGCAAGGTTGACGTATATATCGTTGATGTAGAAACGCAGAAGTACGTTGATCTTATTGCTGCTTACAGAGTAAATGCAATTCCTACATTTGCGTTTGTAAACTCTGATGGAGCGCTGAATGATTACTTTGTGGGTGGAATGTCAGAAGAGGATCTGAAAAACAGGTTTGAGGCTTTGAAATAAAAAACCCGCCACCGCCTTTTAAGGCGGTGGCGGGTTTTTTCTAATTCAGCTCACTCTTAATATACTCAATCATTTCAGGAACCACGTAAGGAATCACTTCAGGAAGCATCTTCGGAAGCAGGTTTTCCATTGCAGCGGGCAGCAAATCAGGCATCTGCTCTTTCATGAACTCGGGCATCGGCACTCTCGCTTCGACCGCTTTTAACATATCAGGCATTACGGCAGGCATAAGCTTCGGCATAAGCACAGGAATCATGTAAGGCATTGCCTTCTCCATCACTTTAAGCATACCAGGAACGTTTCGAGCAGTCCTCATCATTGAAACCATCCAGCCAGGCATTGCAGCAAACATCTGCGGGAACAGCTGCTTCATGAGTGCAGCCATATTCTGAGGTTCAAGAAGCTTTATCATCGCTTCGAATGTAACCCACATCTGAATGGCATCTGGAGTGGCATCCTTGAATTCGTAACCAAGTGCTTCCGAAACGAAAGCAGCAAGGTCCCTTACCTTAACACCTGCATTCTTCTTATCATTCGCTACTCTGAGCTGGAACTGACAGCAAGGGCATACAGCAAGCAATGTATCAGCACCAGCTTCCTTTGCTTCTTTCAACCTTATCTCGCCCAGATCATAAGCAACAGGTGGCTCACCGATAAGGCTCAAAACGCTTCCGCAACAATGTGCTCTATCACGGTTGTATTCCATTTCCTTAAACTCCACACCTGGCACCGCTTTGATCAGCTGTCTTGGCTCCTCATACACACCGAGAGCTCTTCCCATATGACAGCTGTCATGGAAAGTGACCTTCTCGTTCAGCTCCTTCACGAATGGAAGTTTGTCTGCTTTATCAGCAAGAACCTCTGAGTAGTGTTTTGCCTCGAATGGATAATCTATACCTTTTTTCTTTGCCCACTCCCTGTAGTAATGATCCCACACGAGATAACACGCAGGGCAGCTTGTAACAACTGTTTTGACTCCCTTTTCTTTCATTTTTTCGATATTGTGGTTCATGATTTCTTCGAAAACTTCCCATCTTCCGGCAACCAGCATCGGAATTCCGCAGCATGCTTCATCCTTGCCAAGATAAGTAAACTCGATACCGGCTTTGTCAAGCAATGTTGCGGTAGCCTGCGCGATTTCGTTTTCAACAAATGATGCCGTGCAACCGGCAAAATAGGCGACTTCAGCTCTATCCTTTATTTTCCCTTTGAGTTCATCAGGCACCCAGCCATCTCTGTCTTTCGAGAAATTAGCCCAGATGTTTCTTTCTTTCCTCAGAGAGGCTGCCATGATTTCAAAAGGTGGAATGGTCAAGTAGTCTTTTTCCTCTATGAAAAGTCCTCTCAAATCTTCCCAAGACTCTTCTATGGGCATATCGAGCTGACAGCGAAAACTGCAGAGCTCACAGGTAGTGCATACCATGAACTTACTTACCTGTTCCTGTGTAAGTTTTTCTTTGCCTTCAATATATCTTTTAAGCCAGTAAAACTTGCCGCGTGGGGATTGTGATTCCCAGCCTCTACCATAATACTGGTCACACTCTTTCACACAGTAACCGCACTGTGCACATGCATAAGCATACCAGGCAACGTGAGGCGGTAAATCTCTTGCTTTGAAGGGTTTCTCAGCGGGATCGAATTTTGAAGAATTTCCAAGAACGCGAATCAAAGGCTCAAATGACGATGCAATTCCGATTAGCGTTCGCAAAACGGGCTTGCCAGTGAGTTTTTCTGGATTCATGATGCCAGCCGGATCAACTTTTGACTTAAACGCGCTAACTTCTCTCAATCTTTTGCCAAACACATTTTCAGCAAAGCCACCGAAGTAAAGGCCTGCAGCATACGGCCGCCCACCGTATTTAAGAGCAGCTTTAAGAACAGTGAGTGATAGACCGAAAGCGAAGTTGTAGCTGAACTTTCTTTCATCATGCGGTATGAGCAGAAGTATTACGACCTCGTTTCCTTTAACGGCAATTCCTTCATAAAGATACGGGAGTTTAATGTGATGCTCTATTTCGCTTAAAAGATTAAAAAGAGAATTCAAAGGAACTGTAACTTCGGCGGGAACCAGAGAAGGACCGAGCCTTTTTATCTTCATTGGTTTGAAACGCTCTTCCCATTCATGCTCGGCAATTTCTTTTGAAAGGAGGTTTCCGCCGTAAGCGCTCACAATCTTCTTGAGCTTTTCTCCTTCTTCGAGCTCATTCTCAAAAATGCCTGCAAGCAGAATAAATTTCTCTGGCAACTCAGGTCCTTTTTCCTCAGGATGGCCGTGATGTGTTTTAACAGGAGCTTTGTTCTTAAGTCTTGCGCCTTCTGGGTTGATAAAGTTAAGAGTATAAAGCTTGAGACCGGATGCATAGATCTCTTTCAGTGCCTCTGAAAGAGATTTTATGTCAGAAAACTCAAACGCCAGAGGAATTATTCTCTCAAACTGGCGAATTCTTATCCATAGCCGCGTGATTACAGCAGTAGCACCCATAGTGCCATAAAGCTTCTCAAGATCACTGCCCTCAAACTCTTCTATCTCGCCATTTGGAAGAACCGCGCGCACTTTAACAACGCTTTCTAAAAACCAGCCGTAAGCAAAGCTTCCATATCCTGCACCACCCTGGCTGAACCAGCCCCCGACTGTAGAAGAAGGCGCTGAAGATGGAATCTGTCGCACAGCAAAACCTTTTTCGTTAAGCTTTCTCTCTAAATCTTCCCAGACGACTCCAGCTCCAACCTCAGCAACAAGATTTTCTTCATCTATAGAGTAGAGCTTATTGAGCGATGTAACATCGAGGGCTATTCCGCCCTGAGCGGGTATGACACCACCGTAACCGGAAGATGCCGCTGCTCTGGGGGTCACGGGAATCCTGTTTTTGTTCGCCCATGAAAGGAGCCTTGAGACATCCTCTTCGTTCATAGCTTTGACCACAGCTGCAGGAACGGTTCTACCGAGAAGTGGTTTAATCAGAGAAGGCAAATTCCCGATATCATGATCGTAATATTTTCGTTCTTCTTCTGAAAATGTTACCCACTTCCCAAAGAGACTTTTCAGCTGATCCTTAAGTTCAGCGCTCAGCTCGAATACCTTCATAATACCTCCTTTACTGTTTGTGATTACCTGAACGGGTATCGGTATATATGATTTTATCAGAATTTCACGAATGTTTCCATTACATTTATCGGTAAAGCAAGCTGTTTATTTAGTGTATTCTTCCAGTGCAACCAGCAGTGCTGCTCCGGCAAAGAAAATCATGCTCGTATAGTAGATAAGCATCAAACTGACGAAAAAGAAACTGAATGTGCCATAAAAGAAATCAAACACCGGAAAAGTTTTCATGTAAAAAAGATATATCTGCCTGCCAGTTTCAATAAGCGCCGAACAAACAAACGAAGCTATAAGAGAATTTTTAACTGAAGGCCTGTACGGAGTCATCCATTGAAAAAGGAAAAAAACTGTTAACCAGACAACGAAAAAGATCGCCAGAGAAAAGACCAGATTTATCAGGTTAATGTGGGGAAAAATAAATTCGAAAGAACCGAAACGCGCAAGAAGGGCAACCAGCAGATTGAGCTGAGATGCAGAAATTGTAGCTATAGACGCAATAATAATAAGAATAAAAATGATCGTAAAAGCTGCCACCCCTCTTTTCCAGAGTGCTTTCTTTGACTTTATTCCAAAAATCTTACTGAGTGCCCAGGACAGAGGCGAGAGCGCAATTGAGAGGTTGAGAAAGAGAATCAATATACCCACTATTCCGTATGAAAAGCGCTTCTTGATTATTGACTCAGCAAAAGCATAGCCCTGCCCACCGTATTTGCCGAGAAGAACTGTCAGGAAACTTTTTAAATCGACACCAAAAGCTGGCAGGTAGCTACCGAGAATTCCAGCTAGCGCAATCAGAAGCAGAAGGACAGGGATGATCAGAAAAAAAGAGAAAAAAGAGATAGATGCAGAAAGAAAGAAGACTTCTTTTTCCCTGTAAATTTTCCAGGTTCTTTTAATTATTTTCTTAAAAAAGTCGGTTTTCGTTGTGGCTGTTAATTTTTTTTCAGGGAGTTTGCGTCGTCTCATAAAGCAGTCTTCTTCTAAGTTTGTCGTAAGCTTCCGCAAATCCTTTCAGGTCACCGCTCTTCAATGCCTCATCCATCTGCTTCAACACAGATCTCAATTCTGCAAATTCTTCAGCATCAGGCCTAACCCCGTCACTCTCACTATCCTTCTCCTCAATTTCATCGCCGGAGAGAAGTGCAAGTGCTTTTTCGATGCTTTCTGCCATCACAACTTTCTTCTCATCAGCAACTATAACTCTTTTTAGTTCAGGTATGCTGCTCTGCTCTGACTTCAGGTAAAGTGGCTCTACGTAAAACACCTTCCCCAGAACAGGAATCGTAAGGAGATTCCCTCGGATTACTCTGCTTCCAGCCTGGCTCCAAAGCGTTATCTGCTGAGAAATTAATGGATCCTGGTCCACACGGCTCTCAATCTGCATCGGACCAAATACTAACCTGCCTTTAGGAAACCTGTATACACCGCCTCTACCGTAGTTAGAGCCGTCTGAAGACACAAAAAGCCAGGCAACAAGATTATTCTTACCATAAGGTGTCATTGGCAGCATTAGAATAAACTCATTATCTCTGTAATCAGCGTCATTTAAATTGAACGGAAGCATTACATAGTAAGGTTTAACTTCCTGTCTGTTAGCATCATAAATCTCCTCTGCAACTGCCCACCTGTCTTCTCTGTTATAAAATACCTGTGGATCAGACATGTGATAGGTGGCAAGCATTTCTGCCTGAACGTAGAAAAGATCAACAGGATATCTGAGATGGCTTTTAATATTCAACGGCATCTGAGAAACGTCCTTAAAAAGTCCTTTGAAGAGCTTCTTATAAGATCTTATTATCGGATCATCTGAATCCACGATGTAAAAATCTGTAGATCCACTGTATGCATCTATGACGACTTTCACTGAATTCCTTAAATAGTTGAAGCCTCCTTTGCCATACTTCTCACTGTATGGAAACCACCCAGAAGCAGTATAGGCATCTATAATCCAGTAAATCTTACCATCTGTTAAAACCGGATACGCGTCGGTGTCAAGAATGAGAAAAGGTGCAATCTTTCTTGTTCTTTCATAAATGTTTCTGTAATAAAGGATTTTGCTTTTCGGTGTAATAGCATCTGTTATGGCTATCTTTGGTGTTCCAAAGCGAAAAGAGAAGGCGAGTTTCTTAAGCCTGGAATCGAGTTCAACTCCACTGCTTCCCCTGTAGCGTTCATATACATTTTTTTCGCCTGATGGGTATCCAAATTCATCTTCTCTGGTTCCCACAATAACATAGTCATCCGTTTTTTCCCCAAAATAGATCTGCGGTTGTTTGAGAACCAGCTCAGAATAGACTGCCTCAACAGGAATGTTTTTAAGATAGAATTGAGGAAGCCCTTCTTCTGAGAAACTTCCAACAGGGCTTACAACCACCCCGTAACCGTGAGTGTATTTGAGATGAAGATTAACCCAGGTTCTTGCTCTTTGAGCTATCTGATTTTTATCAAGTTCTCTGACAGCTATCGCCACCTGTTGGGTTTCTCCTGAAAGGGTGTATCTGTCGATGTCTATGTCATTAAAAACATAATATGTTCTTATTGCCTGAAGCTGGTTGTAAGTTTCAAGCAGAGGACTTGAATCCCAGAGCCTTAAATTCTTAAAAATACTGCTTTTTGAGAGGTGCATAATGGGAGTCGTCGATTCTTCAGGAACAAATTCATAAGACGAAAAACGGGATAAATCATAAGCAGCTCTTGTCATTTCAATATGATTTGAAATAAAAGTTTTTTCCTTGTTGTATTCATCAGGAGTTACGTAAAAATACTGAATGAGATAAGGGATTACTCCAGCTCCTATGAGATAAAGAACTATACATGAAAGAGTGACAAGAGCTGCAGGCTTAACCCTTACTGCTCGAAAAGCAGTCAATAGAAGCATAAAGAATAAAACGAGGGAAACGACCGCGGATATTCTGTAAAAAGGAATCAGATAGAACGCATCTACAAAACCGGGCCCAGTAACAGCACCCATCCGCGAATAAGCACGCTCAAAAGATTTCAAGTAAAGATCCACCGATTCCACTGCGAAGAAAGAAGAAGCCAGTATAAAAACATGCAGACGATACCAGTAAAAAAGTTGAATCAACGCATTCCAGGTGTAAGTAAGGCTTTTAAAAAAATATCCGAAAACGACAAGGGCTGTAACTGTAAGAATAATGCTTTTAGCCCAATCAGCGATAATCGCGTAGAAAGGCAACTTAAACAGGAAAAAACTGGCATCATTATTGTAAACAGGAACATTTATACCTGAACTTACTGAATTATAATAGAGAGCAGCCTGTTCCCAGTTGAGTGAAAGTCCGTAAGCAAAGCTGATTGAGAGCACTGCAGCAAGAACGATGTAAAAAATCCTGTAGTACTTCCGGATGCTGTTTCTTATCAAAAATAAGATCTTTTCAGCGCGAGTTATCGGAATCGCAGTGAGATTTTCCCTGTCTCTGATAAGCGGATAAAACCCTGCAACTATAACTGCTGCACTGACAAACAGGCCAATTAAGAACAGCGCAAGCTTGTAGTAAAAGCGCGTTAAAAACACCGATAGATACCCGATGTCCTGAAACCAGAGAATATCGGTGTAGAGTGTCGAAACCGCCGGAAGAAAAACGAGCAGAGCAAGCAGCAGGATTATGAGAGTAACTCTTATCTTTAAAATCATAATCTAAAGTTTATCACAGAGTACTTTTGATTCTGATAATTCTTTGACTTTAACTGCTACAGACTCAGCTGTCTTAATACAATCAGGAACTCCAATACCCTTTAACCAGGATCCTGCAAAAAATATTCCTTTCTCTTCTTCAAGAGCTTTTTCGATTTTTTCAATTACTTCGATATGGCCGGGCCGATACTCGGGCATAGCGTTTATAAACCTGTTGACCTGAGTTTTTTCCGGATCTCCGCTGATGAACGGAAGAGTCCTCCTTAAATCCTTTAACGCAATTTCTTTTAGCTCATCCTCACTCAAGCCGGCAATATGGCTTTTTTTACTTCCTCCAAGAAAGACCCTGATCATTACTTTATCTTCAGGAGCTCTCGAGGGCCATTTGTTTGTAATCATCGTAGCTGCTGATATATCCAG
>FWPV01014997.1_pt1 | contig 11243 bp, 7 predicted proteins | sample 2228371 | NCBI WGS metagenome assembly FWPV01 (sample SAMEA103939776, study PRJEB20133) | metagenome | reverse complement strand
GCCTTGTCCTTGGTCGTGAAGGGTGACTTCGTAGCGCTGACAAGCACCACTCCCGAAACCAGAAGCAGAAAAACTGCGGGCAGCACTCTCTTGGCTGCACTCCAATTGGGTCCAATCTGCATGAGCACGCACTCCTTGCAATCGCAAGATAGAAAACTACGGGGTCCTATTCATGCAGGATTGGGCCCAAACTGGCGTTGCCTGTAACTTATTGAAAATTCGAGGAGCTTATCTTAGGGTGTAATTTACCCCCTTTGAATTACACCCAACCCGACCTCAGGCAACACGCTGTTGTGGGGCATTTGCCCCAGGTGCGGATTTCAACTAGCTGGGGGACCACACGCGTGTTGTTTTTTTCAACACAGGGCTTGCAGCAGTTCCCTATCGCAAACCCAACTTGCAGAGATGCTCCTCGAAGCGCTTGCGCTCGTGGTCGGCGTAGGCTCGGTTGCGCCTCGCCAGTTCATCAAAATCCACTTGATGGGCGTCGAACTCCGGACCTTCCACGCAGGCGAATCGCACCTTTCCGCCCACCGTAACCCGGCAGCCCCCGCACATGCCGGTGCCGTCGATCATGATCGGGTTCAAGCTCGCGAAGGTCGGCACGCCCCATTCCTTGGTGAGAAGCGCAGCGTACTTCATCATCGGGATGGGCCCGATGACGTGGACAGCCGCCAAACCTTCCACCTTGTTCCAAGCCCGCATCAGGTCAACCACGGTGCCCTTGAATCCGTTCGATCCGTCGTCGGTCGACCATAGGACTTCATCGCAGCAGGCTCGCAGTTCGGCGTCCAGGATGATGTGGTTCACTGAGCGCGCGCCGCACAGCGCGCTGACATAGTTGCCCGCTCCTTTGAATGCGCGCGCCACCGGCAGCAGTTCAGCCACGCCCACGCCGCCGCCTACGCACAACACGCGCCCTACATATTCCACCGTCGCGGCTTCGCCGAGCGGTCCCACGACATCATGGACCATTTCGCCCGGCTCCATGCGGCACAGCTCGTGCGTTGTCTTCCCGATGGCTTGCACCACAATCGTGATGCTGCCCCGGCTCACGTCGCCGTCCACCAGAGTCAGGGGGATGCGTTCGCTGTCCTCATGCGGGCGCAGAATCAGAAAGTTGCCCGGCTTCCACCGCTTGGCGATCCGCGGAGCTTCGATTTCAAACTGCACGATTTCCGGAGTGAGCTGTTTTTTCGCCAGAATCCGGTTCATCCTTCCACCTCCGCCATGTCGGGCGCCTTGGAGCTTAAAGCGTTATGAATCGCCTCGGCTGCGGCGCGTCCGTCTTGCATAGCCAGAATGACGGTAGACCCGCCCCGCACCACGTCGCCTCCGGCGTAAACCCGGTCCATGCTCGTCTTGCCGGTTTCGTCGATCACGATCTTACCCTTCTTTGTCAATAGCTGCGGAGTGGCGCGCTGCAAGGTAGGGTTCGGACCCTGCCCGATAGCCGCCACCACCGTTTCGCATTCGATCGTGAATTCCGAGCCCGGTACGGGAACCGGGGAACGCCGTCCGGACTCGTCCGGCTCGCCCAGCTCCATGCGCATGCATTCGATGCCGGTGACATAACCCTCTTCATTGCCCAGAATCCGCACCGGCGCGGCGAGAAACTCGAAATGCACGCCCTCCTCCTCGGCATGCTCGATCTCCTCCAAGCGGGCTTTCAGTTCCACGCGGCTGCGGCGGTACAGGATCCAGGACTCGGAGCCGAGGCGCTTCGCCCACCGCGCGGCGTCCATGGCGGAGTTCCCGCCGCCCACCACGATCGTCCGTTTGCCGACGCGCACCGGCGTGTCGGCGTTGGGATCGTAAGCATGCATCAGGTTGATGCGGGTCAGGAATTCGTTCGCCGTATATACGCCGATCAGATTCTCGCCCGGAATTCCCATCAGCCACGGAAGCCCCGCTCCGGTGCCCACAAAGATGGCGTCAAAACCTTCTTCCTGGAAGAGCTCTTCAATTGTTACGGTCTTGCCCACGATGACGTCGGTTTGGAACTCCACTCCCATCCGCCGGAGCTTCTCGATTTCTTCGTTCAGAATCTCCCGGGGCAGCCGGAACGGCGGAATGCCGTAAACCATCACTCCGCCGAGCTCGTGCAACGCTTCGAACACCGTGACCCGGTAATTCTTGCGCACCAGGTCAAACGCCGCAATCAAGGACGCCGGACCGGAGCCGATCAGCGCCACCTTGGGACCGGTCGGCTTGGGCCATTCTTTCGGCCCCTCGGGGTGCATCGCGCGGTTGTAATCCGCGGCGAAGCGTTCGAGGGAGCCGATCGCCACCGGATCGAGCTTCTTGCCAAGGAGGCACGCGCTCTCGCAAAAAAGCTCATGCTGGCAAACCCGCCCGCAGACTCCGGGGAAGGGGCTCTGCTCGGAGATCGTTTCGAATGCGCCCTGAGGGTCGCCCACCAGAAGTTGATAGATGAACTTCTTGATGTCGATGTGGAGCGGGCAGGCGTTCACACAAGGCGCGTCCTTGCAGTACAGGCAGCGCCGCGCCTCCGCTTCCGCCTGTTCCTTCGTGAAGCCCAAGGCGACTTCTTCGGCGGTGGTGGCTCTGCGCTCGGCGTCGAGCACGGGCAACTGCTGCCGGGGCGCTTTTGGGGTCCGCTTTGGCTGGGTCTCACCCATGTTTGCTTTGGCTCCTTCTGGTTGGCAAGAGACTGAAGACTACCATTACAACGCACTGGAGGCCCATTTGTCTCGCCCAGGGGTCGGGTTGACGGGCGGGCCTCCTCTGGAGATACTTGCGTTGAACCGGAATTTCACCGGCTCAAGCCAACGTTTATGCCGGTTTCAAGGCGAATTTTCTTGAAAACTTCCGCCGCCGCTCCGCTGCCGGGCGCGGAAGGGAAACGGGCAGCAGACCCCGTTGCGATTGCGCGGCGCCATTCCATCGTCCGCACTCTGCCTACCCGGTTCCATCCAAGGTCAACCCCTACCCTGTTTCTCCGTGGGGCTACGAGATCTGCGAAACTCCCTGGACCGTCCAGAGCCTGTGGTGGCAGTACTTGTACACATTGGACCGCGACTATTTGGCCGGCGTGTACGACATGCTCAAAGCCGCGACAGACTTTCTTGTGGCGTACCTTCGAAAGGGCGAAGACGGCAAGTACCACATCATCCCGACCGTCTCCCCGGAAAACTGGGGGCTCACCGCCGATTACCGTCTGAATCGCGACTGCATCATCGACCTCGCACTCACCGAGTTTCTGCTGGAGGCGATGCTCCCGGCGTCGGAAATCCTGAACCGCGACGCCGGTGAGCGTCCACGCTGGCGGGAAATCTTAGACCACACGGCGCCGTATCCGGAAGGCGAGGGACCGTACGAGCGCGTATCGCTCAACGTTCGCGACGCCCCCATGAGCATGTGTACAACGTCCCGGTGGCGCACGCCGAGATCTTCAGCGAAAAGGGCGCGGAAGCGCGTATCGAAGCCCCGTGGCCCGGCGCCGCGGTGCGCTCCGGGCCGCGTGCTGTGGCCGTTCGCCGGGACGGCCGCATTCTGCGTTTCCCCACCGCTCCGGGAACGCGCTACCAGCTCGTCCGGCGGTGACGGCGGCGGGGCTGAACACGCAAACTCAGGAGGCCATATCATAGGTGAGGTATGACACGGCGGGAATTTCTTGCCACTTTGGCCGGCGGCGGTTGCTTGACGTTCGGATCCGTCGCGGCGCAGCGGGCGGCCCGGCCCAACATCGTCCTCATCCTGGCGGACGACCTCGGCTACGGAGACTTGAGCTGCTACGGCAACACGCGCCACAAGACGCCGCGCCTCGACCGCATGGCGGCCGAAGGCGTACGGTTTACGCAATTCTATACTCCCATGCCCTTCTGCGCGCCCACGCGGGCGAGCTTGATGACCGGCCGCTACCCGTTCCGCAGCGGCATGTCCGCCAATCCTTCGCCGGACAGCGGAGCGAACGAGATCGGCTTGCCGGATAGCGAAGTGACGCTCGCTCAGGCGCTCAAGCCGCTCGGATATTCCACCATCTGCATCGGCAAGTGGCACCTCGGCCACCTGCCGAAATACCTGCCCACGCGCAGAGGGTTCGACGAGTATTTCGGAATCCTCTATTCGAACGACATGCGCCCCGTGCAACTGGTGCACAACGACAAAGTCGTAGAGTACCCGGTTGTCCAAGCCACTCTGACAAAGCGTTACACCGACAAAGCCATTGAGTTCATTGAGCGCAACCGCAGCAAACCCTTTTTCCTTTATCTGCCCCACGCCATGCCGCATAAGCCGCTCGCGGCGAGCGAGGACTTTTACACTCCCGGCGCGCGCGGCGAGCTGTACAGCGACGTCATGCGGGAGTTGGACTACTCCATCGGCAGGCTCCTCGACCGCATCAAGGCTCTCGGCCTGGACGACAATACCCTGGTGATTTTCACCTCCGACAACGGCCCTTATTACGGCGGCAGCACCGCCGGGCTGCGGGGCATGAAGGGCACGCAGTGGGACGGCGGCGTCCGGGTGCCAATGATCGCCCGGTGGCCAGGGAGAATCCCGCCCGGCACGGTTACGCACGAGGTCGCCGGCATCATCGATATTTTCCCCACGGTTTGCAACGCCGCCGGAGCGCGCATCCCCACGGACCGGGTCATCGACGGGAAAGACATCATGCCCTTAATGCGAACTCCCGGCGCCAAGAGCCCCCACGAGGCGCTCTTCGCCATGGCGGGCGCGCAGTTGGCGTTCGTCCGCTCCGGCAAATGGAAGCTCCACTACCGCTCTCCGGTTCGCAGCCGGCGCATGAGCGAGGAAGAAGCAGCCAAATGGGTGGATCCCCGCGGTCCTGACGGCGTCACCATCCTCGCGCCCTTCGAGCAAGCCCGTCCCAACCAGTACCCCGGCGCCGTCGATGGCGACGAGCCAAAGCCGCTCATGCTTTTCGACCTCGAAAACGACCCCAGCGAAAAGCGCGACGTTTCGGCTCAGCATCCTGACGTCGTCGCCCGCCTCAAGGCGGCGTTTGAGAAGATGCAAGCGGAAGCGGAGAAAATCCCGCAGCAGAAGCCGCCGAAGGTGGCAGGAGGACTCAAGCGCCTCAAGGGCGGCGAGCTGCGCTACGACTTGGAGCCCGCGCCTCCCAAGTAACATTCACCGCCGCTAGCCCGGAGGCCCCACCCCATTGACCGCGGCGGGGGCCGGGTATACAATTCGAACTGCCAGGGCTACGGGGCGCCCGGCGCATCGAAAAGGGGCTTGCGATGCTGAAAAGGGGGACGGTTGGCCTGCTCATTCTTAGCTTGGCGCTGGTTTACGGCCAAGCTCAATACGGTTCGATATCCGGCCGCGTGACGGACCCTACGGGTGCGGTAATTCCAGGGGTCACAGTGACGTTGCTCAACGCTGTCACCGGCCACTCGATATCAGTGGCGACGGGCGCGGATGGTTCGTACTCCATTCCACAAGTTCTGCCGGGAGCCTATGAAATCCAGGTGGAGCGCTCTGGCTTCAAATCCGTTCGGGTAACGGGCGTCGAGGTCGCCATCGCCCAGAATATTGCGCATGACCTCGTGCTCGAATTGGGCGCTGTCGCCGAAAGCATCACCATCCGAAGTTCCGCAGCAATGGTGGAGACCGTGACCGGCTCGGTGGGTCACATCGTCGACAACAAGGAAATCATCGAGCTGCCTCTGAACAGCCGCAATGTGTTCGATTTGGTGGGCCTGACCCCGGCGTCGTTCCGGTTGGGTGGCGAAGTGTCCATCAGCGGCGGGCGCACGGGTTCCGCTTTGGCCATGCTCGATGGCACGATGAATTCCCGGGGAGGCATCGCGGCGCAGAACATCGAGATGGATCCTCCGGTGGACATCATGCAGGAATTCCGGGTGGAGGCAAACGCTTATTCGGCGCAATATGGGCGCTCGAACGCGGGCATCGTGAACGCCACGACGAAAAGCGGCGGGAACCAGTTCCGGGGAGTGCTTTATGAATTTCTGCGGAACGACGTGCTGGACTCGCGGGGCTGGAACGCCGACGAGAAATCGCCGTTGCGGCGCAATCAGTTCGGCGGTTCGCTCGGCGGACCTATCGTGCGCGACCGCTCATTTTTCTTCTATAACCTGGATGCGTTCGTAGAGCGGCGCGGCCTCGTCCGGACTCGCACTGTGCCGCTCGCGGCGTGGAGAACCGGCGACTTGTCCGGCGTCTTGCGCCAGCAGAACACGCCCGCAGGACCCGTGGGGCAGCCGTTGGTCATCTACGACCCGGACACAAACCAGCGCTTGCCTTTCGCCGGCAACCGCATCCCCTCCAGCCGCTTGGATCCAGTTTCGATCAAGGCGATTTCGTTCGTGCCCCTGCCCAACCGCCCTCCGAATAACCCAATTACACAAGGCGGAAACTGGCAAGAGAACGCAGCCGATAGCCGGGACCGTCTGTACCACACTGTGCGTCTGGACCACTCATTCACCGACCGCATCAAGCTCTTCGGACGGTATATTCTGGCGGAGCCGGATGATAATCCCACCGGCGCCACAAGAGGGTTCGGCGTCGCCGATACAGACGCCATCGATATCAAGAACCGCCGCCAGAACTTCGTCCTGAACTCCACTTACGTCCTGTCCCCGGCAACTTTCGCCAACGTGCGGATGGGGTTCAACCGCGTTTCGATCCTGCGAGCCGGTCTAGGATTGGGCGGCAACTGGCCGGACAAACTGGGCGTAAAAGGAGTGGCCCCGGACGTCTTCCCCCGGTTCAACATGTCCAGTGGCCTGGTTCCCACCACCAATTTCGGAACGCCCGGCAACCAGAACCGGAGGGCTGGAATCACCTCCGCCGAAATCCACGGCGATATGAGCCTTCTCCGGGGGGCGCACACTTTCAAGTTGGGCGCTTCTTTTATGCGTTTCCACGCCAACGAGATGTCCCGCCAGTACGCTTCGGGCCAGTTCATCTTCCAGACCAGATTTACCAGCGGCCGCAATGAGCGGGGCGCCGCCATAGCCAACACGGGCATGACGTTCGCCGACTTTCTCCTCGGACGGCTGAATCAGGTGAACGCCGAGTTCAGCCAGGGGAACGCCAGGCGCAGCTTCTACACCGCCGGGTACGTCGAGGATTCCTGGAAGCTTAGCCGGAGGTTCACGCTGAACTTTGGTTTGCGATACGAACTGGAAAGCCCCTTCCATGAAGTGAACAACCGCATGAACAACTTCGACCCGTACGTAGTGCACCCGCTGGCTGGAACCGGGGATATTCCCGCCGGCGTTCGCGGAGTGGTCACCTTCCCGAACCGCAATGGATACGGGAAGCGCCTCATTCACTGGGATCCGAACAACTTTGCCCCGCGCTTCAGCTTCAACTGGCGCGTGCCTCGCTTCCGGGATACCGTCGTGCGAGGCGGGTTTGGGATCTTTTACGGCAACCCGTACGACCGCAACGTATTTCAGATCGCCGGCTTGGGGTTCGACGCTGTGGGCACTTTCCGTGACCCCGTGCCGTTCACGCTCCAGCAGGGACTCCCGCCCAACGCCATGGTTGCGCCGAAGGAGTCGGATTTGACCCTGGCTTTCGGCGCGCGCGGCACGCCCAATGCCGTGTCGCAAGTGCAGTGGCTGGACCCGTACCGCCGCACTCAGTACAGCGAGAACTTCAACTTGAATATCCAACGGCAGTGGAAAGACATTCTGTTCGAGCTTGGCTACCTCGGCAATCTCGGCCGCAAAGTGAACTTTCCGAACATCAACGTGAATCTGATCCCGCCTCACTTGTTGCCCCGCACCGACATTCCGGCGCGCTTGCGCCGGCCTTACCCGCAGTTTGACTCTGACCGCCCGCAAATCCAGCTCATCGCGCCCAACTGGGGGCTGTCGAATTACCACGCGTTTACTTTCAAGAGCGACAAGCGGTTCTCCAACGGCCTCGGCTGGATGATTTCCTACACCTGGTCGAAGTGGATCGACAATGTGGTGTTCGTCGGCGGCGATGACGCCACGTGGGGAGACAACGACCAAGTACAAAACATCTATAACCTCCGCAACGAGCGGTCGCTGTCCACAAATCACGTCCCGCACCGGGCTGTGTTCGCGCCGATCTTCGAGTTGCCCTTCGGGCGCGGGAAAAAATGGCTCAACGTTAGGGGTCCGCTTGACTGGTTCTTCGGTGGCTGGCAACTGTCCGGGATTGTCACATTGCAAAGCGGCTCGCCGTTCGGAGTGACGGTGGTGAACGGTCCTCGCGACATTCTTGGCGACGATGCCGACGGCACCAACCTGCGGGCGGACATCGTGGGGAATATCCATCTGCCGCCGGACCAGAAAGGAAAGCCGGCTGTAGGACAGCGTGGAATACAGTGGTTCAACCCCGCCGGATTCGCGCCGCCGGCCCGGTTCACGCATGGCAACTCCTCACGAACCATCATGCTGGGACCGGGACTGGCCAGCATGGACAGCGCCGTCAGCAAGACCTTCCGCTTCCTGGAACGCTACCGCCTGCAATTCCGCTGGGAGGCGTTCAATTCCACCAATACACCTCACTTCGGTCTCCCGGGAAGCGGCTTGGGGGGCGGCGGATTTGGCGTCTCCGAAGCCGGCTCTTCCAATCGCGAGATGCAGTTCGCCTTGAAACTATATTTTTAGAAGATCGATTCGCTGTCCTCTGTGCTCCTGAAAAGCGCGCCCGCAGGGTGGGTCGTGCTTGACATTGTACTGGTTCGCTAGCGGGCTAGTGATATAGATCACGTAGGGACCGGACTTTCAGTCCCGGGGCCGGTCTGAAAAGCGGCATACTCTTTTGCCGGCAGATCATTGGTCAGGTGCTGACGGGCGTCGCCGGCGGGACCCCCGCCCCCGGCGATGAACCGCCCACCTTCCCGCCAAATCGCAATGGGAATGCCCGCTCGCCCGGATGCCGGAGGGCCCGCACAGTCTGGCGAGAACGGTTACAATGAAACCAGAATCGGGAGGGTGGGATGCAGCATCCCTAAAGTGTTCATGCATAACGTCTGGCTCTACCGCTATTCGCTCTTTCTCGTGGCATGCACCCTGTTTTTGGTGGTGGCTGGCGCTTCGGTGACCAGCCAGGATGCCGGTTTGTCGGTGCCGGATTGGCCGCTTTCTTACGGCAAAGTCATGCCACCGATGACGGGCGGCATTTTTTACGAACACGGGCACCGGATGATCGCCACGCTGGTCGGCTTCTTGACTATCATCCTCGCGGTTTGGCTGTGGAAAACGGACGAGCGCCCGTGGATGAAGCGGCTCGGCTTTGCTGCGTTGGGGTTGGTGATTGTGCAAGGTGTCTTCGGCGGGCTGACCGTGCTGCTCATGTTGCCCAAGGGAATCAGCATCGTTCACGCGTGCCTGGCCGAGATTTTTTTCTCGACAACTGTGGCGATTGCGCTGTTCAGCTCCCCGGCTTGGCGGGAGGGTCCTAATTATGTCACTGACAGCGGGACCCCTTCCTTGCGTGCGCTGGCGACGATCACCCCCATGGCGGTGCTGGCGCAGGTGGCGCTAGGCGCCGCGTTCCGCCATCGCCTGTTGGGCATCATCCCGCATATCATCGGCGCCATGATCGTGACTGCGATCATCCTATATGCCGCCATCGCCGTCCTGGCCGAATTTAAGAGCCATCCCGCCTTGAGAAAATCAGCCACCGCCCTCGTGGTCATCGCCTTCGTGCAGGTGTTCCTCGGGATCGCCGCGTATCTGAGCCGCGTCGCCACGGCGGAGAGTGTGCGGCCAGAACCTTACATGGTGCTTCTCACTGTCCTGCACGTCGCCGTGGGCGCTGCGACGCTCGCGGCGAGCGTGGTCCTCGCGATTCAGGTGCGGCGCAACGTTCTGCCCGAGCCGCTCACGGCTGCCAACCCGGCTTAGGAAAACCGCATGAGGGATTACATCGCACTCACCAAACCACGGGTCACTTGGCTCATTTTGATGAGCGCCGGCGTGGGATTCTATTTCGGTCTGCGCGGCGCTTTTGAACTGTGGACTTTCATTCACACCATCATGGGAACGGCGCTCATCGCCTCCGGGACCTTCACGCTGAATCAGTGGTATGAGCGCGAAGCCGACGCCAAGATGCGGCGGACGATGCGCCGCCCGCTGCCTCAAGGCCGCATCAGCCCGGCGCGGGCGTTCTGGTTCGGCGTGGCGCTTTCTGTGGCAGGTTTCGTTCAACTCGGGTTTGGCGCCAACTGGCTTGCGGCTTCGCTCGGCGCCGCCACCCTGCTCGCTTATCTCCTGCTCTATACTCCATTGAAACAGCGTTCCTGGCACTCGACAACCGTAGGCGCTTTCCCCGGCGCGATGCCGCCTCTGATCGGCTTTGCGGGCGCGGCAGGCGCGCTCACGGTGGAAGCATGGCTGCTGTTCGCCATTTTGCTGTTGTGGCAGTTCCCGCACTTCTACTCCATCGCTTGGCTTTACCGGGAAGACTACGCCCGGGCAGGCATACGGATGCTGCCGGTGGTGGAATCCGGGGGCCGATCGACCGCCCGGCAGGTGCTCCTGGCCTCCATCCTCCTGATTCCGGTCAGCTTATTGCCGGCGGCGTTTTCCATGGCCGGCCGGTGGTACGTGGCGGCGGCGCTCCTTCTAGGGTTGGGTTTCCTCCGCGCCGGGTGGCGTTTGGCGGTGGAGCGGACGGCGGCTAGAGCGCGGGGAGTATTGCTCGCCTCGGTGATGTACCTGCCGCTGCTATACGGCTTCTTGCTGGCGTCGAGACTCGGGCTGTGAGCGTCGCCGTCGAAAATCTGACCCACCGCTACGGCCCGCGCGTGGCTTTGGATGGTCTCTCTTTCGAGGCGGCGCGCGGCGCCATTTATGGCGTGCTTGGACCGAACGGCGGCGGCAAGTCCACGCTGTTCGCCATTCTTTCGACGCTTATCACCCCCACCTCCGGCCAAGTGTTCGTGGACGGCATTGACGCGCTCGCCAGGCCGGCGGAGGTAAGGCGCCGGATCGGCGTGGTCTTCCAAACCCAAAGCTTAGACGGCAAGCTCACCGTCGCGGAGAACTTGCTTATGCAAGGCGCGCTGTATGGCTTGCGGGGAGACTTGCTCCGCAGCCGCGCCCAAGCGGCGCTCGCCCAAATGGGATTGAGCGACCGCGCCGCCGAGCGCGCGGGACAACTTTCGGGCGGATTGAAGCGCCGGCTGGAGATCGCGAAGGCGCTTCTCCATCAACCCGCGCTTGTGCTAATGGACGAGCCCTCCGCCGGACTCGACCCCGCCGCCCGCCGGGAGTTGTGGAACCACATCGAGCGGCTCCGCGGCG
>FWPV01014993.1_pt1 | contig 11244 bp, 10 predicted proteins | sample 2228371 | NCBI WGS metagenome assembly FWPV01 (sample SAMEA103939776, study PRJEB20133) | metagenome | reverse complement strand
GAAATCCTTTCGGCGGTGCTCAACACCTGCCACAACCTGTATTTCTATCTTGACCTGATGGCAGCGGTCCGCCAGAGTATCGCGCGGGGTGAGCTGGCTGCCCTGAAATCGAGGATCCTCCAGTGCTACGACGGGTCGGCCCGGTTGATAGCCGGGCCGGACTGAGGACGGGAGATGCGGTGGACGGGGGTGCACGGTGACGGGTTTTGGTATACTCCGCTTTTTTGCCGGGTGAGGAGTGAAAATGGGGGCTGAACATCTGGTGCTGGCGCAGCAGGCGGGAGGAGCGGCAGGTACACTGGCCAGCTTTCTCCCCATCCTGCTCATCATCGGCATCTTCTATCTGTTGATCTACCGCCCGATGAAACGGCGGCAGAAGAATCTCGAGACCATGATCTCCTCCCTCAAGAGCGGGGATCGGGTGATCACGACGGGCGGGCTGTACGGAACGGTGGCGGTGGTCAAGGAGAACACCGTCATTCTGCGGATCGCCGACCAGGTGAAGGTGGAGGTCGCCAAGTCCGCCATTGCCGGCCTGCAGGCCGGCGAGAAACCGGCTGAGTAGACAAACGCGCATCCCCCGCTATGCTTGCTGATCTGCCATGAACAAGAAGCTGCAGTACCGACTGTCTCTGATCGCGGTCATCACGGTGGCCGGTGTGGCCATGCTTTATTGGTACCGATTGAACCTCGGCCTCGACCTGCAGGGAGGAATCCACATGGTCCTGCAAGTCGAAACCGCGGACGCCATCAACGAGGAAGTCAACCAGACCCGCGACCGCATCCAGAACCAGCTGGTGGAACAGTCGGCTGTGTTTGCCGAGGTCAGAGCGTCGGAACAGCGCATTGAGGTCAACGGCGTCGCTCCGGAATCGGAGACGGTGGTGGAGAACCTGTTGGCGGGTTATTCGCCTGCCTGGTCATATACCAGCCGGCCGGCCGATGGCCGCACGAACTTTGTGCTGCAGATGAGTGCTGCCTACCGGCGACAGCTCGCCAGCCAGTCCGTCCGGCAGGCGCGGGAGATCGTGGCGCGCCGGGTCGACCAGTACGGAGTGGCGGAACCGACCATCACGGTCTACGGCAGCGGCGAAGTGCAGGACCAGATCATCGTCGAGTTGCCCGGGGTTGAAGATTTCGACCGGGTGAAAGACCTGATCAAGAGCACCGCTCGACTCGAACTGAAGTTGACCCATCCCGACCCCGCCAAGCGGGGTCCGTTTCCGACCCGCGAGGCGGCGGCGGTGGCGCTGCAAGGTCTGCCGGCGGATGAATACCAGATCCTGCCCTATCAGGACCGTGACCAGACTTCGGGGCAGTCCGGCTTTATGATCGTCCGCCGGGCGGCCACCATCACCGGCCAACATCTGAAGAACGCCCGCCGTTCCCAGGATCCTTACACCGGGAAGGCGGAGGTGTCGTTTTTTCTCAATGCCGAGGGCGTCGCCCGCTTCAGCCAGGCCACCGGCGAGAACGTGGGCAACCAGCTTGCCATCGTGCTGGATGACGTGATCCGTTCGGCGCCCAATATCAACGAGCGGATCGATTCGGAATCCGCCCGCATTACCGGGAATTTCACACCCGAACAGGCGGACGACCTGGCCCTGGTGCTGCGGTCGGGGGCGTTGCCGGCCCGGTTGAGGATTCTCGAGGAACGAAGTGTCGGACCGTCGCTGGGCCGGGACTCGATTGTGCGGGGAATCTACGCGTCGGTGGTGGCGACGGTGCTGGTGGTGGCGGGAATGCTGGTGGTTTATCGCCTGGCGGGGTTGAATGCCATCGTTTGTCTGATCCTGAACATGGTGATCCTGATGGGCGTGCTGGCTTACTTCCAGGCGACCCTGACCCTGCCCGGTATCGCCGGCCTGATCCTGACCATCGGCATGGCGGTGGACGCCAACATCCTCATCTTTGAGCGGATCAAGGAGGAGCTGCGGGTGGGCAAGACAGTCAGGACGGCGGTGGACGCCGGATTCAGCCGGGTGTTTGCCACCATCTGCGACACCAACCTGACGACCCTGATCGCGGCGTTGTTCCTGTTCCAGTTCGGAACCGGGCCGCTGCGGGGATTCGCCATTACCCTGGCGGTGGGACTGGTGGCCAACCTGTTCACGGCGACGTTCGTCTCCCGGACCTTCTTCAGCGTGCTGCTGCAGGGCAGGGAGACCGCCCGGCTTTCGATTTGAGGAAACCGGTGGGAACCTGGGCGAGCTTCTGATCTCTAATTAATCAACTCGGGTCGGACTGAAGGTATGGATATCATCGTCAACCCCAGAATCGACTGGCTGGGCAAGAAGTGGTACTTCATCGGCGTCTCGGTGGTGCTGGCGGCGCTGGGCGCCGGTTCGCTGCTGACGCAGGGGTTGAGCTTGGGGGTGGACTTCACGGGGGGCACCCTGGTGTACGTCAAGTTCGCATCGACGCCCGACCTTGAGCGGGTGCGGACGACCCTGAGCAGGGCGGGCCTGCGTCTGGAGACGGTGACGCGGTTTGATGAGCCCTCGGCCAACCAGGTTCAGATCCGGATGGCGCGGCTGGACGACGAGACGTCGGACCTGACCCAGGAAAGTCGTCGCGTGGTCGAGATTCTGCGGGCCGAGTTCGACGCCGACGCCGGCGGGAGACCGGACCTGAACAACCTGTCGGAGTCCCAGTTGGCAGCCTGGCTGCAGGACAAGGACCCGGAAGGCAAGCGCTCCGCCATGACGGCTGAAGACTTCGAGGCCTACACCCGGGAGCTGGCGGACCGGATTACCGCCTATCGGAACAGCCACGGCGGTCTGATCCGGGATCTGGCCGAGCTGGACGGCCTGGGTTTGCCGCAACTTGTGTTGCAGGCCGTCAAGTCCGAGATGCACCCGGGCAGCTTTACCGTGCTCAGTGTGGAGAGTGTCGGGCCGAAGGTCGGCCGAGAACTGCAGGAACGGGCTCAGAACGCGGTGCTTTTCTCGCTGTTGGGGATGCTGGCATACATTGCGTTCCGGTTCCGTCCGATCTACGGGTTTGCGGCCATTGTAGCTCTCTTCCATGATGTCTTTCTGACAGTGGGGTTCTTCTCGATTACAGGGAAAGAGATCTCCCTCACGGTGATCGCCGGCCTGTTGACCTTGGTCGGGTACTCCATCAACGACACCATTGTGATTTTCGATCGGGTCCGCGAGAACCTGAAGCTGATGCGAAGGTCCGACTTCGCATCGATTGTCAATGCCAGCATCAATCAGACGCTGAATCGGACGATCATGACGTCGGGGATGACTTTCCTGGCGGTGTTGGCTCTGTTCCTCCTGGGGGGGGAAGCTCTCAGCGGCTTTTCGTTCGCGTTGGTGGTGGGGATTATCGTGGGCACCTATTCTTCAGTGGCGATTGCGAGTCCCATCGTTCTTTGGTGGCAGAACTGGCGGGAAGCGAGCCGGGCGCGCGCGTAGCGTCCGGATAAGTAATTTATTTGCTATGGTTTGCAGCGGAAGGGTTGAAGAACAAGGGTCTTGACTGCCGGGGGACCGGATAGTAACATCGGCCGGTGTCCTGGGAGGACGACCCGAGAAGGGAAGGGAGAGGATAGATGTTTGATGATCTGATTGAGTCTTCGTCCCGTCGAAGAGGTCGAAGCAAGTCGACCCTCCTGATCTCGTTTGTGGTACACGCCATCGCGGTCCTGGTGATCATCATTGTCCCGTTGATCTATTATCAGGCGCTTCCGGAGCAGGAGCTTTTGTCCTTCCTGGCGCCGCCGCCCCCGCCGCCGTCTCCTCCGCCGCCCCCGCCGCCGCCGCCGGCACCCACGCCCCAGGTCAGGCAGCAGCAGACGGTTGTGAAGCTGGATCCCTCGAAGTTCGTGGCGCCGCAGGAAATCCCCACCGAGATCCCCCCGCCGATGGATGACATTCCGGACATTTCAACGGTGACCATGACCGGCGGAGGTGTGCCGGGTGGTGTTCCGGGCGGAGTCGTGGGAGGGGTCCCGGGTGGCATGCCGGGTGGTGTGGTTTCGGCCCCGCCCCCGCCGCCGCCGCCGCCGCAGAAGAAGGATCCGATCCGCGTGGGAGGCAATGTCCAGTCCTCCAAGCTGATCCGGAGGGTTGAGCCGGAGTATCCGGAGCTGGCCAAGCGGGCTCGGGTTCAGGGGATCGTGCTGCTGCAGGTTACGGTGGACGAGCAGGGGAACGTCACCGATGTGACGATCGTGCGGGGACACCCTCTGCTGAATCAGGCTGCGGTTGATGCGGTTCGCCAGTGGAAGTATTCTCCGACGCTGTTGAATGGAGAACCGGTGCCCGTGATCGCGACAGTGACCGTCAATTTCGTTCTCAAATAGTCGGGCTGCGCTTTGTTCGTGTGGTTCATGCATTGTCTCGCGAAACGCTAGATTGAGTGGGAGGTAATTATGGGTTCATTCATGGAAATGTGGGAGCAGATGGGCGTTCTGGCCAAACTGGTGGTCGTGGTTCTGGCCATCATGTCGGTCTGGTCGATCGGGGTGATGATCGAGCGGTACATTTCGTACCGGAAGGCCCGGAAGCAGTCCCAGGAGTTTGCCCCGGCAGTTGCGGAAGCGCTGGGGAAAGGTAATCTGGAAGAGGCTGTGGAGCTGGCTGAACGTTATGACCGGAGCCACCTCGCCCGCGTGGTCCACGCCGGGCTCCAGGAGTTCCGGGCCCACAAGGGGCCGGACGCCATCCCCGGTCAGACGATTGAGGCCTCCAGGCGTGCCATCCAGCGTGCCACTGCCATCGGAATCGAGGACTTCAAGCGGGGTCTCGGCGGCTTGGCCACCATCGGCGCCACGGCACCCTTTGTCGGCCTCTTCGGCACCACGGTCGGCGTCATCAACGCTTTTGCCGGTATGAGCGCCGGTGAAGACGTGGGGTTGGCGGCTGTCGCCGGCGGTATCTCCGAGGCTCTGGTCGCGACCGCCATCGGTCTCTTCGTGGCCGTGCCGGCGGTCTGGATGTACAACTACTTCACCGGGAAGATCGAATCGTTCATCGTGGAAATGGACAACTCGGGTTCCGAACTGATCGATTACTTCCTGCGCCGGAGGTCCGAGAAGCATGGCAATTAGCGGTGGCGGGGGATCCAGTGTCACCGGCATGAATGCCGACATCAACGTCACGCCGATGGCGGACGTCATGCTGGTGTTGTTGATCATCTTCATGATCACCACTCCCCTGATCCAGAGCGGTGTCGCGGTCAACATGGCCCGTGCCAAGAACGCGGCGGAGGCGCCCGAGGCGGAGGCCGAGGACGCCACCATTGTCACCATCACCCGGGCGAGCGAGTACTACGTGAACAAACAGCTCACCGCGCCTGCGGCGTTGGCCGACCGGATTGCGGAGGCCTACGCCAAGGCGCCGGACAAGCCGCTGTTTGTCCGTGTGGATGTCGCCACTCCGTATGGATCAGTGGTTACCGTGGTCGACACGGCACGCGAGGCCGGGGTCGAGCGGATCGGACTGCTGGTGGATCGGGAGCGCGAGGAAGGAGGGTCATAAAGCATGGCCATGTCTACGAAAGGGGCGAAAGGTCCAAAATCGGACATCAACATTACGCCCTATATCGACATCCTGCTGGTTCTCCTGATCATTTTCATGGTCATCCAGCCCACGACCCAGTATGACCTTCGGGCCCGGGTCCCGGAGGAGCCGCCGGAAGACCTGCCGGAGGACATCATCATCAAGTCCGACGCGATCGTGGTAAGCATCGCCTCCAACGGCGCCTTGCAGATCAACTCGGAACCGGTCACGCTGGAACGCCTGGGGGCGCGCCTGTTTGAAATCTACGCCGCCCGGGCGAACAAGAACCTGTTCGTGCAGGCCAACGAAGACCTGCCCTTCGGGGATGTGATCCGCGTGATCGACATCGCCAAGGGGGCCGGCGTGGGCGATGTCGGTCTGATGATCGAGTAAACCCCTGGGGGAGGCCCGGGCTTCGGACCTGTCGAGCCACGCGGGGAGTGAGTCCATGAAACTGAGAACCTTCTGTCTGATTCCGGCATTGTTCGTCCTGCTGTTGGGTGTGTCGGGCTGCCAGTTCTACCAGAAACTTCAGGCCCGGGATCACCTGAACAAGGGGGTTCAGGCCTATACGGCAAAGCAATACAAGGAGGCCGCAGAGCATTTTAAAACCGCCATCGATAAGGACCCGGAACTTATCGACGCTTACCTCTACCTGGCGACCACCCTGCGCGCGGAGTTCATTCCGCTGGTAACCACACCGGACAACTTGCGTCGCGGGATGGAGGCGGTGCGGGCTTTCGAGGAAGTGCTGAAACTGGACCCTGTGAACGTCAATGCCATGGCCAACATCGCGGATCTGTACCGCAACATGGAAAAGCCCGATGAGGCCAAGGAATGGTACCGCAAACTGATGGGGCTCGAGGCCCAGAAGGCCCAGGCGCTCTATGGCATCGCCTCGATTGATTACAACCTCGCCGATGCCAAGACCGGCAAGGATGGCGAGAATGTCCCCAACCTCACACCGGAACAGCGCGCCGAAGTCGCCAAGCTGGTGGACGAGGGGATCGAGACGCTCAAGCAGGCGTTGGAAATCAACAGGCGGTTCACGGACGCCATGGAATACCTGAACCTCCTCTACCGCGAGAAAGCCGAACTCGCCGAGACCGAGGAGGAACGGGACCAGTGGGAGCGTGAGGCCATGAAGCTGGCTGTGCAGGCCCTGGAAGAGAAGCGTCGCCTGCAGCGGGAAGCCGAAGCCGCCCGCCGGCAAGTCTTCAAATCGGCCTCTGAAGAGACCAAAGCCAACTGAGTCCGCTGTCCCGCTTGACGAAGGGGGGCGCCGCACAGGTCCGCCCCCCTTCCCGTGCTTCTCCCCTCACCCACAGCTTCCCCGAGTCTGTGCCCAAGGCCGGCGGGACCCATCCGCCTTTCTTCTCCTGCCCAACTCCTTCCCTGAAGGAGCGAGATCCGAAGCGTCTCCGGCAACGACAGCCGTAGACCCGGCGGGATCAGTCCTTTCCGGTTAGAATGGGTACGGAGCCGAAAACGGTTTCCAGACCGGAATGATCCGCTACGAAGATCTGGAAGAAAAGGTACTGCAGTACCATCCCAACGCGGACCTGGAGCTGCTGCGCAAGGCCTATATCTTCTCGGCCAAGGAACACAAGGGTCAGGTCCGGCGATCCGGCGAGCCCTACCTCAGTCACCCGCTGGAGGTGGCCAACATTCTGGCCGAGCTGCGCCTGGACGTCGCCTGTGTCAGCGTCGGCCTCCTGCATGACGTGGTGGAGGACGCCCACACCGACATCCGAACCCTCCGCGAGTATTTCGGCAACGACATAGCCCACCTGGTGGACGGTGTCACCAAGATCAGCAAAATCCACTTCTCCTCCCTCGAGGAACAGCAGGCGGAGAACTTCCGCAAGCTGCTCCTGGCCATGGTGGACGACATCCGGGTGATCCTGGTCAAGCTGGCCGACCGCCTGCACAACATGCGCACCCTCCAGTATCTGGAGCCGGACAAGAGGGAACGGATCGCGCGCGAAACCATGGACATCTACGCTCCCATCGCGTTGCGGTTGGGAATGGCGCGCATCCGCGGCGAGCTTGAAGACCTCGCTTTCAGCTACCTGGAGCCGGAAGCCTACCGCCAGTTGGCGGCAGAGGTGGAGGAGAAGCGGGCGGATTGCGAGCAGTTCATCCGTCAGGTCTCAAGCCGGTTGTCCCAGGTGCTGGCGGAACAGGGCATTCCCGCCCGCCTCGAAAGCCGGATCAAACGTCTGTACAGCATCTTCCAGAAGATGCGGCGGCAGAAAATCAACCTCAACCAGGTTTACGACCTGGTGGCGATTCGGGTGCTGGTCGACTCGGTCCGCGACTGCTACACCGTGCTGGGGATCGTCAACAACCTCTGGAGCCCGGTCCCCGGCCGGATCAAGGACTTCATTGCCATGCCCCGCAACAACATGTACCAGTCGTTGCATACCACAGTGGTGGGGGACGGCGGTCAGCCCTTCGAGGTCCAGATCCGGACCCATGAAATGCACCAGGTGGCGGAAGAGGGGATCGCCGCCCACTGGAAGTACAAGGAAGGCCGCCTCGAGGAAGGCAAGGACGACAAGCGCTTCGTCTGGTTGCGGCACCTTCTGGAATGGCAGCGTGAAGTCCGGGACCCGCACCAGTTCCTCAGCAACCTCAAGGTCGACCTGTACCCGGATGAGGTGTACATCTTCACCCCCAAGGGCGAGGTGCTGACCCTGCCCCGCGGGGCGACGGCCCTGGATTTCGCCTATTACGTCCACACCGAAGTGGGCCACAAGTGCGTCGGCGCCAAGGTCAACAAGCGCATCGTCCCGCTCAAGTACCGCCTCAACAACGGCGAGATCGTGGAGATCCTCACCGCCCCCGATGCCCGTCCCAGCCGCGACTGGCTGAGCATCGTCCGCACCCAACGGGCCAGCAGCGCCATCCGCCGCTGGCTCAACCAGCGACAGAAGGAGGAAGCGCAGGAGCTGGGCCGGAAACTGCTGGAGAAGGAGTTCCGCAAGCACAAGCTGAACTTCCACAAGTATGAAGACCGGCTGCCGGAACTGTTCGCTGCGTTCAACGTCAACCGGGCGGAGGAACTGATCGTGGCGGTTGGATTGGGCAAGGTTGCCGCCCGCCAGGTCCTCCAGCGCCTGGAACCTTCCGCCGCTGAGACCGAATCCGGGCCGGGCTCCGGCCTGGCCTCGGTGGTCCGGCGGGTTTTCCGACGCGGTGACTCCCCCATCCAGGTCAAGGGTCACGACGATCTGCTGGTTTACCGGGCCCGCTGCTGCAACCCCATCAAGGGCGAGGAAGTAGTGGGCTATATCACGCTGGGACGCGGGATTTCCGTGCACGCCGCGGGCTGCCCGAACCTCCGCAGTCTGCTGGTCAATCCGGAACGGCAGGTGGAGGTGAAGTGGACCGATGACGGCAGCGAAGCCCGCTACCCGGTGCGCCTGGCGGTCTACACAGTCGACCGCACGGGAATGCTGGCCGACATCACCACCGCCGTGTCCAACATCCACGCCAACATCCTGGACATCCGGGCACGGGTCCTGGAGGGCGGCCTGGGGCTGGTGGAGATGACCGTCGAGGTTCTGGACAAGTCGCACCTCGAGAAAATCATCGGCTACCTCAAGCGGGTCAGCGGGGTCCGCGAAGTGGAGCGTTCGCAGCACCCGGCCCGGGGAAAGAGGGCTGTCGCCGAGCAGGACCGCGCCGGTCTCTCCCACTGAGCGTCAACCCGGAAATCTCGTGCGTTTATTTAGGGTGTGGGGAAGTGTCTCAGCCGCCGCAAGGGGACTATGCCGGGGAGTGGGAGGGCCGATGCCGGGTTCGCGGCCTGAAAACAGGACCTGAAAACAGGAAAGGGTTGAAAGCAGGGGCCGGACACTCCGGAACCGGGTGCCGGACCGGCTCTCCCGGGCCTGCGCTCCGGCACGTCCGGGGGTCGGACCCCTGCTTTATACTGGCATTCTGAGGAAAGGAAGGTATCGATGAGCGACCTGGAGAAGCGCAAACGCGCAATCGAGATGGCGGTAGCACAGATCGAGCGCCAGTTCGGCAAGGGCTCGATCATGAAGCTGGGCGGGGAACGGGACGTCAACGTCCCGGTGATCCCTTCCGGGTCGTTGGCCATGGACGCCGCCCTGGGGGTTGGAGGCTTCCCCCGGGGCCGGGTGATCGAAATCTACGGTCCGGAGTCCAGCGGCAAGACCACGGTCGCGCTGCATGCCATCGCCGAAGCCCAGAAAGCGGGCGGAACCGCCGCTTTCATCGATGCCGAACATGCCATGGACGCCGGCTACGCCCGAAGGCTGGGGGTGAATGTCGACGAACTGCTGGTTTCCCAGCCCGATTCCGGCGAGCAGGCCCTGGAGATCGCGGAGGTTCTGGTGCGTAGCGGCGCCGTCGATATTCTGGTGGTGGATTCAGTGGCGGCGCTGGTGCCCCGGGCCGAACTGGAGGGAGAGATGGGCGACTCCCACGTGGGACTGCAGGCGCGCCTGATGTCCCAGGCCTTGCGCAAGCTCACCGGCATCGTTTCGAAGTCGAGGACCTGCCTGATCTTCATCAACCAGATCCGGGAGAAGATCGGTGTCATGTTCGGCAACCCGGAGACCACTACCGGCGGCCGCGCCCTCAAGTTTTACGCGTCGGTCCGCCTGGAAGTGCGACGGGTGGGGAACATCCGGGACGGTGAGGAAAACGTGGGCAGCCGGACCAAGGCCAAGGTGGTGAAGAACAAGCTGGCTCCACCTTTCAAGGAGGCGGAGTTCGATATCGTCTACGGCGAGGGGATTTCCCGGGAAGGCGAGCTCCTGGACCTGGCGGTGGATCACCGCATCGTGGAGAAGTCCGGTTCCTGGTTCTCTTACGGGAAGGAGCGCCTGGGTCAGGGCCGTGAGAATGCCAAGCTGTTCCTGCGCGACCATGCCGAGATCGCGGCCGAAATTGAACAGAAAGTCCGCGAGGCCCTGGGCGTTGCCCGGCCGGTCCGGGAGCTGGAGGCTGCCAATGGCTGAGCTGCCCCGCCCGGGGCCTCAGCCGAACCTCGCACCGATCCTCACCCTGGAGGAAACCCGACGGCGGGTGGGAATCGTGCTGCCCGTCTACTTCAAGCCGCAGGTCCCGGAGGCGACCATCCGCGCCCTGCTGGCCAGAGTACTGGCTGACTCCGAGGTTTTCTGCCGGCCCGAGAACCTGCTGGTGGTGGTGGACAGAGACACCGCCGCGGACCGCATTCTCAGTGAAGTCCCGGACCTGCGCATCCATCGCCTGGAGCGGAACCGGGCCAAGGCCGGAGCCGTCGCCGCCGGACTCCATGGGTTGCTGGAAGGCTCGGATGCGGAGATCCTGATCACTCGCGACGGGGACACCGACCACAACCTGGAAGACATCCCCCGGTTGGCATCCCGGCTGATGGAAGTTCAGGAAGCAGCCGGAAGCCCTGCCGCTGTCATGGGCGCCCGCATCTCCCTAGCGAAGCCCATGGGCTGGGTTCGCGAGCAATGGGAGCTGCTGACCAACGGAATCCTGCTCGACATGGTGAGCTTCCGGCTGGCCCAACGGGGGCGCGTCATGGACCGGCGCTTCTGGGCGGGCCTGCCTGCCGACATCCAGAGCGGTTACCGGGCCTACGACCGCCAGGCTGCGGCACTTTGCGCAGCCTGCCTGAACGACCTGCCGGACGATCGCGATCTGCTCACCTTCTCCTGCGAGTTCGTGCCCTTCATGGAAATCCTGGCTCAAGGCGGCT
>FWPV01014992.1_pt1 | contig 11245 bp, 8 predicted proteins | sample 2228371 | NCBI WGS metagenome assembly FWPV01 (sample SAMEA103939776, study PRJEB20133) | metagenome | reverse complement strand
TTCTTCAACAATATTTTTCAAACTATTAAAATCTTCCTTCTTAACTTGAATTTGTTGAAGCTTTTCTTCTACAATTTTTAATACTTCTAATTTTAAACTTGAAGATATTTTAGAATTTCCCTTTTTTGATAATGATTGCATCTATTTTTTACCTCATTTTTTAATTAACATTGTGTTAACAATATAAAATTTTTTCTCTAATTAGTTTTTATTTTACCAATATTCTAATTAAAAATGCAAATAAAAAAATTAAATTCTTTGGATTTATACAATTATCATTCTAATTACTTTATTTCAGCTGTTTCTGTTTCAACTGTTTCTCCTATATAAATCTTACCATCTGAAATTTGCTCTATTAAATTTACTTTTCCTTCTTTGGTCTCTAAAGAGTAGGATTCTACCACTTGTAAATTAGGGGAAATCACTGAATATATATTATTACTATTTTCACAACTATTTAGAACAATCGCTCTCCCCAAGAGCTCATTATCTGAAACTCTATTTATATTAACAATCTCTCCATTTTCATAAGGTTTTAATATTTGAAGAAAAGCTTTTACATTTTCCAAAGCAAATTCTTGAGACGACTTTTTAATTATATATTCTATTGCCTTCGAGCGTGGAAACTGTTTCCTCCATGGTCGTTTCGAGGTAAGAGCATCATATATATCAGATATTCTGGCTTGTTCAGAATAGATTTTGCCACCACTTTTATGGTGATTCCTTGCAACATACTTTGCAAGCTCTTCATTTTTTAAAATAGGATGTAAATTAAATAATTCATATGATTTTTCACTATGCTGTTTTAATATATTGTATTGTTCATCCGTTAATTTCCCTTCTATTTCAGTCAATGATAATAACTTTTCTGCTCCTTCACATAAAAAGCCAACATCGTGCAAAAAAGCCCCCACAGCCGAATGAATAATGTAAGATGCGTCATACCAGTAAACTTGATCAACAGGGTCATAATTGCTTCGAGAAGAAAGAGGCTTAGACCTGCTTTCTTTCTGTAATTCTCTATTTAATTTAATGAAACTTGCTAAATAATAAAGTCCTACATTCAGCATATGATAGACAAGATAAGATGTTTGAATTGATCTACCCATTTTATGTTCATTCAAAAGAATTGGCTGATATTTTACATTTAGTTTTACAACGCCCTTATCTATATTAAAATAGGAAAATTCATTATCAAAAACGGAGGATATCACTTCAAATAACTTATCAATATACGCTTTTTTCAATGCTAATGGAGAGACTTTTTTCAATTTGATTGATAAGTTTCCGCCAATAACTTTAAATTCAACCAATAAATTTTCTATTAAACTTTTTATAACATCTCTCATTTCTGATATGGGATCTAATCTTTTTTTTAACTTATCAATATCTTCAATTCGAATTAGCATTATTTCAGAGTCCATTCGAAGTAAGTTGATTAATTTTTCAACAATTTTGCTATCAATCGGAGTATATTTTCTCAAAAACGGAGAGTTTTCAGGTCCAATATTATTAAATAAAGCTAACTTTTCCTTTTTTATAAAATCAATATTCAAGGGACTTACAGGTGAAATCTCTGAGTTGTTAAAAAAATCATATAGGCTTTTTAAAGTAACCTTAAAAATTAATGGAATATCAATTTCCAAGAGAAACACCTCAAGTTTTAAACCTTAAGAAAAATAAATAAAACACTTTATTCAGATTTACTTTTTTTTATGCTAATAACTTCCTTTAATGTAGGGCAGTGCCTAAGACACACATCACAATGGTAATGAATAAAAAACTGTAAATACTGCAGGTGTCTGAAAAATCTTGAAGAATTTATCATACTCATTCTTTTTTCAACATTAGGTTCATTTATAATCTCAATTGCATATCGCATAAAATTTCCAACATCGTCTGGTTGACTTGTTTTAACGCACCGATGACTCATAACCTTTCCATCTTCTGCAAAGGCTTTGCCTGGGCAGGCTGATGTGCAATCAAAACTACACACTTCGCAAGGAGTATATTTTTTCAACTCTTTCTTTGGTTTATCTGTTGGTATATCAAATGTGGTTAAAAGACCCATAAACATCACACGAGGTCCAAATTCTGGAGTAAGAGCAAGAGTGTTTTTGCCCCATACTGCCATCCCACACTGAACAGCTGAGTGTCTTAATGATACACTTCCAACCGGAGCCCTGTATGTTATTTCATTTAATTCAAATGGTCTGTGGGCTTGAATAACAAAAACTCCTCCACCATAAGTATCTTCAAGATATTTTCCAAGATGGTAACAAGCAGTATTTGCAGCAGATTCAACAGTATATAAGTATGAAGGCATTTTACTCCAGGTATTTTCTTCATATGAGTAGGCTCCTGCAACTGGGCGAAAAGCTAAAACTATAATTGATTTTGCATTTTTTAAATACCTTCTGGGATCTGGTGAGCGAGGACTGTTATAATCTGACAGATTTAAAAATCCTACAAGATCAACTCCCCACTTTTTGGCTTTTTTTATAAATTCTTCCTTCATAATTTTTCATCCTCCATTAAAGTATTCTAACAAATTTTTTATTAAATGTTAACAAATTAATCTTTTCTACTTATAAATCCATAGAAAAAGCATTTCATTTAATGCTTTAAACCAATAGCTTTTATGTGGCTCTAAAATCAGTGAATTGACGCTAATAGGCTCATATCCATTATCTGAGAATTTATATAATTTTGAGTCAATCCAGCCCAATTCAACTGCCTCCTCCAAACTAACAATCTCATCTATATATTCTATTTTTATTTTTTCTTGAGGTATCTCAACAATAAATGGCGAACCAATTTGATTCCATCCTTGCTCAAGCGGGATTTTGTAATAGTCTTTATAATAAATCTCCCCTTTGGGCTCTATATTTAGAACAGAAACATCCCTATTGAATAACCAAAAACCCTTTCCAACTTCTTTTAAAGAGCCAAAACAATTTTCACTTATCGGACAATATTTATTCCCTTCTATCCAATTTCCTACAAATCTAAAAACATCAACATTACTGTTGCCTAAAACATCTACTACATTTTCAGAATCAGGCAACCACGGAAGCACAATCATTTCCCATCTATTAGGTTGTATTGAGATTATAAACTTTCTCACTTTTATTTTTGCTTGATATTTTTCTCCTTTTTCATTCTTTGCCGATACCTTTATTTCATATTCTCCATTCCCAAAGGCAGAAGTATCCATTTCATACTCAAAGGGCTCACTTGTATCAACAAAATACATATTTTTGTTAAAGTAAAATTCTACTTCAATTGGATTAAAACCTTGATTAAATAAAGGAACAATCTTAACCTTCTCACCTATTAAATCACCATCATTAGGCACTAAAAAATCAAGTGGATTATCATTTATCTCTACCTCTGTCGTGGTTAAGGGAGAAATATTTACCTTTACAAAAACGACTGTCGCTGTCGATGTATCTACCTGTCTTATTAGGGTACCATTATGAATAAATAACTTATTTATCCCTGCTTTCAAATTAAACCTTAACTTCCCATTTTCAAATCTTTCATTTATTAGATTTGTAATGGTTGCTTTCATTTGACCTGCAGAACCATCGTTTGCTGGGGAATATTCAACTTTAATTTTCTCTTCTAATTCTCCTCCCGCTCTTAAAGAAATTGTTCCACAATTTGTTCCCTCAATTGCAAAAGACTTTACTTTATTATCTTCAATCCTTATCAACCTAAATTGCCCTCCTGAATTAAAATATTTGTTGCCTTCTATGTATGCCCCACTTGCAGTATTAATCTGCCAACAACCTCCTCCATAAAAGCATGAATTAATATGTGTATGCCCATATAATGTCATTATTACAGGGTATTTCCCGAAAATGTCTTCTAATTCCTTAAATACAAAATGGAAAAATAATATTGAGTTTTTGTTTTCCGCCTTAAGCTGATTGAATAACCATTCAAATTGTAGAGGGTCAGATTCTTTAAGATACATCGTTTCACAACATTCATTCCATTGCTTACCTGTATCAAGCCCTATAAAATTTAAATTTGAATATTCAAATGAAAAATATCGTTTGTAACCCTGAAAATCATAGTAGTTCTCAATCTTTGCATCCCAATCATGATTCCCAGGAACAAGAAACGCAGGCACTTGCAACTCCTGAAGTGTTTTTACGAGGCATTTGTAAGCCCCCTCACATCCATCTCCCCAACAAGCAGTGTTATCACCTGTAAATATTACAAACTCCGGATTAATCACATTAAAGTGCTTTATAAATAATTTTAATTGCTTTGTAAAAGTATGAGAATCACAATCGCCTTTATCTAAGTGGTTATCTGAAATATGAATAAAATAAAACGATGGGGGATACTCTGAAATTACTTTAACGGCATTTTCATTCGTATCATTATACCCATCACTGTTTATACGAAGTTTATAAAATGACTCCATCGCTGAAGAAGGCACAGAAGCCGAAAGCGTTAAGATTTTATTTTGAAGGTTATATTCTTTTTTTACTACATCAAGAGGCACTGTTGTAAATTCATCAATTAGCGTAACTTCCCAACAGCATTCCTTGTCTTCTTCGGAAAATAATTCTATATCAAAATTTTCCCCTCTCTTTACTATTGCAGGCAGCGTCGAATTGGGATATTTGATTACACTGAGTCTTAAATTCTCATCTCTTGCACTAAGAAGAAACGGGGGAAAAATAAAATGAAGTATAAAAAAAGTAATAATTTTTCTTTCTTCTATTAAAAAGGAAAATACCACAACTTCACTCTAAAAACAATCAGAACTAAAACTTAAAAATCCTCTTCGGAAACATTGTTTAATTGAACATCCTTGTACACATTTTGCCAATAAAACTTCCCATCAATATAATCAACTATTTTCACTAACACATTCTTTTCCTTATCAAACCAAAATTGTGAAGAAGACATCTCACTTTCTTCCTTGTTCATAACACCTTTAAAAATATCTTCTTCCAGTTCTTTGGGAACTTTGAGTTTCTTTATATACTCCTTTATCTCATTTTTGTCTTCTTCTGAAGGCTGATAATCCTTGTTAAAAACTATTTCTACTACATTACACTTTATTCCATTAACTTCTTCTTCTCCCTTATATTTTATTTCTTTTGCTTTCTTAATCTGATATTTTAAACCAACAATTGGTTTTGTCCAACCTTGAGTTAGAAAATCCCCATCTTCACTTTCTATTGACCTTTTTAATGCTATAGGAGAATATTTTAGCTTAAACCACCATACATTGGGATCTTTATCCGCTCTATAAGTCAACAATGAGCCAAATAGAACAGAAGGAGTAAAATCGGATTTTATTATTTTCATTTGGAGAGAATACGGTTTTATGAACTTTATTGCATATTCTCCTTCTTTCATTTGTGGTTCACTTCCAGATTTCCAATCTGTCTTTTTACCCATTTTCGCAGCATCCGAAAGTAGCCTTTGCTCTTTTTCCTTAGTATGCGTATCAAGCCCTTTCTTGTGGTTAATGTAAGAGTAACTTTTTAACTTTTCATATGTTTCAAAAACTTTTTCCATTATATCTAAGGCTTTACTTGAAGTTTCATCACAATGCCCTCTGTTAATTTGAAAAAGGAAGGTATTTGTTAATACAATTATCGACAAAGCTATTTTCCAATTTAAAGTGAACCGCTTCATATTTTCATTGCCTCCTAAAATTTTAAAATTATGTCAAAATTAACAATTTATTTTTGACAAAAACTTACTTGAAAATTAGAATAGCACTTCACTTTATGTACACCCAAAGTTTGTTGGTATAATGAGCATCTTGGACGGTTTATCGCCGACTCTATCAGACCAAAACTTCATAGTTGAGAAGTCAAGATCATTAAAATCAGGTAGTTTTTGACAAACCAGAGTCTGACACTGATTTGTCAAAAACTTATCCAACACTTTCGGGAACGACACCAATTTGTCTTAGCGTATTTGATTGATTAATTAATGTCATTTCGAGCACAGCAAGGAATTCTTTCCTTGCTATTGCAAGGGTGCAAAAAGCAACTATAGCAATCTTTTATAGCATATCAACTTTAGTGCCATAGTGTCTTAAAATCTTTGTCCTTTAAATAAAACCACCCAAAATATTAGCCCTTGAGATTAATTTGCCCCATTTTGTTTTCTAATTGCTCCCTTACACTGTTAAAATATGAAAGAGTAATTCCTATTTCGCTTTTTCTGTTTCTTATCTTCCATAATTTTACAAACTTTTTTTCTAACCTGTCAAGTGATTTTATTAACTTACTGATTTTAGTAATACCTTCATCAGAATTCAAAGATTCTACTTCCCAGCCTAAAATTACTTTTTCACAAACAAAATTATATAAATCTACAGCATATTGAAGTTCATCAAGCACCTAAAAATCCTTTATTTTGTCTCGCTTTAAGCAATTTATTTCTTTTTTAACTTTTTTAAGCATTGGAAGTATTTTTAATTTTATGTTTTCAAAATTAACATTTTTGAAAATCCTGTCTTTGAAGCAATCTAATTTAAAGAGAAAAATACTAACCGAAGAATTTTTCATTTTATGGTTGAAAAGTTCGTTAACTTCACTTAACTGATTGTAAATTTGCCCAATTCTATTTTTTTCATCTCCAAAAATCACCCTTGAAAATCTTTCTTCAAAATTTTCGCCTTTAGAATCAGGATTCCATGAATATTCAGCTCCCACAGCAAAACCATATAAACTAAACCCAAAAAGGTTATAATGCCCACCATCTCCCCAATCTGTATTAATGAGGCCTGTAGAATTATGTTTCTTCCCAGCTTTAGCAAACTCTTTAATATTAATATTTGAGTTGACTATTCGAGGAAATATGGCATTCCAAGAAGAAGTCCCAGGGCAAACAAAATTTTCAAGTCCAGAGTCTTTAAATTTTTGAGTTGATTCAAAATCATGCTCAGCTTCATACCCCCAATTTAAAACAATAATGTCCTTTGGTAGTTCTTTTATTAATTCGGGATAATGCAATATGATATCGCCCCATATCATCAGCCTTTTACCGTATCGTTTAGCCAATTCATGTAAACGAATAATATGTCTTAAATATAACCTTCCTTTTCCTATCCTCTTTGCTTCCTCCTTGCTCCGACCTTCTCCTAAATCATAAGTCTCATCGCAACAGGCATTGAACAAAGTAGAAGTATGGATAGGTAAAAATTCACTGTACATATCATCTAACAATTTGTAAGTTTCTTCATCAGTTGGGCAAAGTGACCATTTCAATTCAGATTCTGCAAGAGGAGAATACTTGGGTATCTTTAATATATTTGAAAAATGACCAAATGATTGAAGGGTAGGGATTAATTCAATGTTTTTCTCCCTACAATAAGAGTCAATTTTCTTAATATCTTCAGCAGAAAACGGACTACATCCCTTTCCTATTAATGGATGTTTTTTAAACTTAAATGTATGCTCAATATGGAGCATAAGTGTATTTAATTTTAATAATGCCATAATGTCAACAAGCAAAAATATTGTTTCAATTTTAGGAACTTTCCCACGGCAAACATCGTGAAGTATTCCTCTATACTTAAAAAATGGAAAATCATGAATTTCACAACACTGCACCTTAATATTTTTATTTTCCTTCTTTATTAGTTGCTTAAATGTTTGAATTGCATTGAAAATTCCTTTGTCAGTATTAGCTCTACAAAAAATATAGGAAGGTGTAACAGTTATCTCATACTCCTCATCATTTTCTCCAATAATCTTACTCTGAACACTTTCAGAAAAGTTTAAACTCCTTCTCCTACAATTTTCAATTAGAAAGAAGTTAAATTTTTGTTTCAGATTTGACATATCTTTATAATACCTAAAGGGTAACATTTTTACCTTTGAGGAAATGCTTTTTGAGAAGTTTTCCATTTCGGAGAATAGATTTGAAGGACTATTCGTAAAAATAAAAATTTGTGTCTGAGGTGTAAAGATAAAGAAATCCTCCTTAGTGGTGAAATTAACTGGAGTTGGTAATACCATTTGTTATTCCTCCTTAAAATAAGGAAACTGTAATATTAATTGAGCCTGTTGCACAAGGCAAAAAATCGGGTTAGCAGCTTGACAAAAGTGTCAAAACATTAAAAATTGTATAGATTTTGCTTGTCAAACTTATATAGAAAATTTCGCATAATTAGGTTTTAGCACAGACTCTTTAACCTGCATTAGAAAACCGCATAAGTAAACACTGAATAAAGTCGATTACTCCTGTAAATAAACAAAAATGGAGTTCTGCAGCAGGCTCATATATAGTCATTCCCTAAGGAGGCTGTCCGATAACCCCTATTTTGGCTAAAAATTGTAAGGGAAAACTTATACAAAAAAGTGTAATTTTTTGAATTGGCGGACAGCCTCTAAGATGGCAATTATCTTGCCCATCTTTCTTCAATTGCTGGCAATGTTGGAAAATCACTGTGCGGTTCGATTTGATACCAATATCCTACTGATGAGATATCATCTGTTAGAGGTTGATATTTCCCATCAGGCCACCAGCCAAGGGCTTGAATAGTTACCTTAAGACATTTTTCAAAGCGAATAGGGTCTAAAATATGCCAACGGTAAAGGCAATGTTTTGGAACTTCACCTGCAATCTTTCGAGCAAACGGATAACCAAGAAACATCGTGCTATAGGTTGTGTCCCCAAAACCCCAAGCACCACCAAAATAATCTTCTGTTCCTGTCCCACAAATTGTTGGATATTCTTTATCTTCATCAATAAAAAATTTTACTTCCCCCTCACCCCACCAGCCATTTGAAAGCTGTGTCCAGGCAAGAAATGTCCCAACATAGTGCCCCTGCCCTCGTATATCATCAAGGATAATATGTTGTGGATTGTCTTTTGAGGTTAAACTTCTTCTCCATTGAGCATGAAAATATGAAATATCATCAGGAACATCACACATTGAATATGTTACCTGGTAAAAAAATCCACTTATATCTTCCCATCTTTGATTCTCAATTGTAATTAAGCATTTTTCTCTAAAAGGCATTTGCCAGTAGCAATTAAATCCTCCTGATGGATTTACCACAACTGGCAATGAATTAACATTGTATCTAAGTCCATGTCCATTTGCAAAAAAATCACCTAACGGCACTTCAATTGAGGGCGTTTTTTCATTGTCCCAAAAAAATCTTATAATACAATCTCTATAAGCCTTTTCGTTTACAGTAATCCAAATATGATTTATAATGCCTGCCCCACTTATTTCAGCAATAGTTGTAATTGAACTTTTAGGAAGGGTTATACAAGGTCTTACCTTCCATCCTTTACCTAAATTATAGGCAGGATTATCGGCGGTTGGAATTTCTTTTGCACCTCCTCCAACTTCCCCACATGGATTTTCGGCTGAAATTGAAAGTGTCTTAGCATTTTTTATAAATGGCAAACTTTCAAGCCCTGAACAAAAAAAATCTAAATTTGAATGATTACTATTCTTCATTGTTGTTTCCCTCCCACTGATAACATAAAAATATTTTCTTTTTTCCTGAACATATTTTATTTTAAAATATAAGCTATGGATATAAAAAATAAAAAAGAAATTATAAACACATATTCACAATATGTTTCAAAAGGAAAAGCAGACTTTTACAGAAAACACCTCATGCCATTTATTCCTGCAGAAAGGGAAGGGTGCTTTATTTCAGATTTTTCAGGTAAAAAGTTGCTTAACTTCCACTGTAATGGTGGTGTATTTAATCTTGGGCATAGAAATCCTCAAATAATAAAAGCCTTAAATTCGGCATTAAAAAATTGGGATATTGGAAATCATCATCTCATAAGTTATCCCAAGGCGCTACTTGGTAAAAAGCTTGCAGAATTAATGCCAGGAGATATAACTAAAGTTGTATATGGTGTCTCTGGGGGCGAAGCAATTGACCTTGCAATAAAACTTGCATTTGGATGCACACAACGAAGCACGATTATTTCTGCAATAGGTGGTTATCACGGACATACAGGTTTTGCCTTGGCTACAGGAGATGAAAAATTCAAAAAGCCTTTTGGAAAGCCCTTGCAAGGATTCATCCAAGTCCCTTTTGGGGATATTAACGCCATAAAAAAACATTTAAATAAAGATACAGCTGGTGTAATTATGGAAACAATCCAGGCAACCGCAGGAATTGTCATACCTCCTGCAGATTATTTTCCAAAGTTAAGGCAACTTTGTGATGATAATGGAACTTTATTAATCATTGATGAAGTGCAGACAGGGCTTGGAAGATGTGGTAGATTTTTACAAATTGAAGAATATAGTGTCGTTCCTGATATAATAGTTCTTGGAAAAGGTCTAAGCGGTGGGTTATACCCAATTACAGCAACCTGCTATAGGGAAAAATTTGATGCCTTTTTCCAAAAAAATCCTTTTATCCACATCTCAACCTTTGGCGGCAGTGAAGTGGGCTGTATGGTTGCACTCGAGGTTCTTTCCATTTGCTCATCTCCAGAATTCCTTAAAACTGTTAACGAAATGGCAAAATACTTCAAAGATGAACTTGAAAAAATAAAGGGTGAGTTCGCAGATATATTTATTGAAATTAGACAAAAAGGGTTGATGATGGGCTTAAAATTTAAAACTAAAGATATTTGCATGCTTCTTTGCAAAGCATTATATGATAACGGACTATATGCGATATTTTCCGGCAACGACCCAACAGTTTTACAATTTTTACCTCCTTTGATAATCAAAAAGGAAGAAGCAGAAATTGGTCTAAATATTTTGAGGAAATCAATTAGAGCAGTAAGAAGTAGTTTAAAATATAAGATATTTGGATTTTTTATCGGTCTAAAAAATCGTCGAAAAGAAAACCAATTTTAGACGAGCCAATGATGCCCTTAGATATGGATTGCATTTTTAAGTAAGGCAAGCCATCTTGCATTTCTGATAGTATGCTACTTTCTTCTGAACACAATGAGAGCACAACTTACTTAAAAAAATATATTTTTTGAACAGGCTCTGCCATCTCAGTAATTTATATCGTTTTAAATTTTGAATTAAAGGCTTTAAATTTATACTTTAGTGTAAAAAATCAAAAATAGTGATTGAAATTTTATCAAAAATGCAACCCCAAAAATTAAAAATACTTTATGAAATTTTATCTGCTGAAGGATATTCAAAAAGTGAAAGTTCAAAAATTATAGAAGAATATAACTTAAATTTAAATGTATTAGGCTCAGGAGAGATTTCAACCGTCTTAGAAATTAATTTTTCTCCTTCATGCAG
>FWPV01014991.1_pt1 | contig 11247 bp, 10 predicted proteins | sample 2228371 | NCBI WGS metagenome assembly FWPV01 (sample SAMEA103939776, study PRJEB20133) | metagenome | reverse complement strand
CATCTCCCCTAAACTAGTTTCACGATGTTGGGGGAGGCCGGCTGGGGGCGGAAGATTGCCGTGCTTGCTGTAAATATCAATCCTTTGCGTGATTGTGTTAAGTGTAGCGTTGAATTACATGGAGCAAAACCACTAACGCAAAGGCGCAAAGACGCTAAGAAGGTAAGTTGCTTTCGACTCCACAATGGCTTTGCGGGAGATCGCCGGGCTGCCATGATAACAAATTCTTTGCGCCCTGGCGTCTTTGCGTTAAGTGTAGCTTTGAATTACATGGAGCAAAATCATTAACGCAAAGGCGCAAAGACGCTAAGCATAGAACGGTTCTCATCTCTCCCACCCCGCTTTGCCGATGGCTCTGCGAGAGACCGCCGGGTTGCCATGATAACAAATTCTTTGCGACCTGGTGTCTTTGCGTTAAGTGTAGCTTTGAATTACATGGAGCAAAATCATTAACGCAAAGGCGCAAAGACGCTAAACATAGATCGGCTTTCGCCCCGCCGGGTCTGCGCTCACTCGCGGTGAGGTAAACGGCCTGGTGTCACCCCGAACGAAGGGGCACTTGCACCGAACTGCGTACCGTCCAGTGCAGGGCAGATGGGTCTCCTCTCCCGTCTTAAAAATCCTTGACTTTATCCGCATTTTCTTGTACAATTATTCAATGATACAATGCTACAATTTAGATACCGGGAGGACGGTTTGGCCAACCTCAACCTGCACATTGATTTTCGCTCCGAGACGCCAATCACCACCCAGATTGTGCAGCAAATTCACAACCGCGTGCTGAGCGGCGAGCTCAAACCGGGCGATCAACTGCCCACCGTGCGTCAGCTGGCAACCGACCTGCGGGTCAACTTCAACACTGTGGCACGCGCCTACCGCATTCTGGACAGCATGGGGCTGATTTCTACCCAGCAAGGCCGCGGCACCTATATCTGGTCGGCTGGTGAAGTGGAAAACCGCGAGCGCGAACGGCGGCGGGCGCTGGAGCAGCTCACCCGCCACTACCTGCGCGATGCCATGGCGCTGGGTTTCAGCGTGGATCAAATCCGTGCCCTGCTGGATGAGCAGATTGAGGAATTGAACAACCCTCCCTCAGACGGCGAATAAGTCATATCCGAAGAACTTTTTTTGGAGGAATTCATCATGGAAAAGAAAGAATCTCGCAAAGAAAAACCGGAACTGCGCCTCAATCGCGAACTGCCCTACCGCGTCAGTGGAATCGGCATTGCAGTGGCGGTTGTTTTCTGGTTGATTGGGGTGTTGGGGGCGATCTTTTTAGACAACCGTGTTTCAGAAGGCTGGGCATCTGCCTTTCTCATCCTGTTCCTGCTGATCGGGCTGTTCTTCCTCTTCGCCATTCAGGTGGCGCGTCAGTGGGAAAAGGCGGTTGTGCTGCGGTTTGGGCGCTTTGTCGGCCTGCGCGGGCCGGGTTTATTCTTCATCCTGCCGCTGGTGGATCAGGTTTCCACCTGGATTGATCACCGCGTCATGGTCACGCCGTTCAATGCCGAAAAGACGCTCACCCGCGATACCGTGCCGGTGGATGTGGACGCGGTGCTGTTCTGGGTGGTATGGGATGCCGAAAAAGCCGCGCTGGAGGTGGAAGATTACAAGACCGCCATCGCCTGGGCAGCTCAGACCGCGCTGCGCGAGGTGATCGGACAGAAGCCGCTTTCCGATATCCTCGTCGGGCGCGCCAAAATGGACGCCGAGTTACAGCAGATCATTGACGAGCGCACTACGCCGTGGGGCATTACCGTGCAGAGTGTCGAAATCCGCGATATTGTCATCCCGCAGGAACTGGAAGATGCCATGAGCCGTCAGGCACAGGCCGAGCGTGAGCGTCAGGCGCGCGTCATTCTCGGCGAATCCGAAAAGCAGATCGCCGATAGTTTTGCGCAGGCCTCACAGGCCTATATCAACAATCCAACCGCGCTGCACCTGCGCGCCATGAACATGCTCTTCGAGGGTTTGAAGGAAAAAGGCGCGCTGGTGATCGTCCCTTCCAGCGCGGTGGATACCATGAATCTGGGCGGATTGAGCGGGGTGGTCAGTCTGGCCCAGCAGCAGATGGAGCAAAAACCATGAATCTGAATTTTGAAGAGTTAAGCCGCTTCCTGCCTTTCTTAATCCCGGTGATCATTTTGCAGGTTGCGCTGATGCTGGTGGCGCTGATTGACCTGCTGCGCCGCGAGCGCACCCGCGGGCCGAAGTGGGTCTGGCTGCTGGTGATTCTGTTCGTCAATTTGTTCGGGCCAATTGCCTACTTCATCCTTGGAAGAGAGGAAGAATGACTGCCATTCAGATTGAAAATCTGGTCAAAACCTACGGGCCGGTGCGCGCGCTGGACGGCCTTTCGCTGGAGGTGGAACGGGGCAGTATCTTCGGCTTTCTCGGCCCGAACGGGGCCGGCAAAACCACCACCATCCGCATTCTGACCGGTCTGGCGCACCCGACCAGCGGTAAAGCCAGGGTGGCGGGCGTGGAAATCGGCCACAACGGCGCACTGGCGCGCCGGATCGGCTACCTGCCGGAGGAACCGGCTTTTTACGGCTGGATGAGCGCGCAGGAATTTCTGGAATACATCGGGCGGTTGTTTGGGCTACACGGATCGGCCTGCCGCAAACGCGCGGAGGAATTACTGCAAAAAGTGGGCCTGTGGGAGGTACGCAAGCGGCGCATTCGCGGCTTTTCGCGCGGCATGCGCCAGCGCTTAGGCATTGCGCAGGCGTTGGTCAATCAGCCGGAGGTGCTGTTTCTGGACGAACCAGCCTCAGCGCTTGACCCGGCCGGGCGGCGGGATGTGCTGGAACTGATCGCCGGCCTGCGCGGCCAGTGCAGTGTGTTCATGTCCACCCACATTCTGGCGGACGTGGAGCGGGTTTGCGACACGGTCGGCATCATTCACAAGGGGCGCATGGTGCGGGTAGCCCGGCAGGAAGAACTGACTTCGGCTTATGCGTTGCCGGTTTTTCGGGTGGAAGTTGCCGCCAACGGCAGCCAATCCCTGACGGAGTGGGCCGCAAAAATTGGCAGGGAGATGATGGTGGAACAGGTGCAGGTGGACGGGAATGCCGTCCGCATCCGCGTGAGGGATGTGGAGAACGCGCGCGGTTGGTTGCTGCACGCGCTGGCCGAAAGCGGGCTGGCGGTCGAGCGTTTTGAGGCGCTCAAACCGTCTTTGGAAGAAGTGTTCTTGAATCTGGTCAACGAGGAGGCGCAATCATGAACCTGTTTTGGGCTGCCCTGACCAAAGAAATCCGCGAGCAGTGGCGCACCTACCGTCTGCTGGTCACATTGATTGTGCTGAGCCTGTTCGGTTTGACTTCGCCGCTCTTGGCCTACTTTACGCCGCAGATTTTAGGCGCGATTCCGGGGGCGGAGATGCTGGGCGAATTGATTCCCCAGCCGACCGTGGCAGACGCCATCGGGCAGTACATCAAAAACCTGAGCCAGTTTGCGATTTTGTTCGCCATTTTACTGCCGATGGGGGCGGTATCCAACGAAAAAGAGCGCGGCACAGCCGCGCTGGTGTTGAGCAAACCCTTGCCGCGCGGGGCATTCCTGCTGGCCAAAGCGGTTGCTTTTGGATTGGTGTTTGCGCTCAGTTTTCTGGTTGCCGGTCTGGCGGGTTATTATTACACCGGTCTGTTGTTTGAATTTCTGCCGATGGAGCGCTGGCTGGCGATGAACGGCCTGTTGTGGCTGTATGTGATGGTGTATGTCGGGCTGACACTGTTGTTCAGCACCCTCAGCCGCAGTCAGGCTCTGGCGGCTGGTCTGTCGTTTGCGGTGCTGCTGGTGTTGGGCGTGGTCGGCATCAGCAAGACGGTGGCGGTTTACCTGCCGGCGCAGCTGGTCAACTGGAGCGCGCTGTTGTTCGTGCAGCCGGAGAAAGCCTACTGGGGCAGTCTGTGGGTCAGTGTCGGCGTGCTGGTCGGCGCGCTGCTGGCGGCCTGGCTGATCTTCCGGCGGCAGGAACTGTAATATGCGCCGGCAGTAAATCCAATCAGAGAATACATCGCTGTTTCGTTTGTTTCCTCCCCCAATCCAATTGGGGGAGGAATGCTTTAAACGCTGTTTCACGTGAAACACCGGTTTCCCAAAGAATGTTTCATGTGAAACAGCGCCTGTGTTATACTGAATAGGGAAGGAATTAACGGGAAACCACGATAAATAGAAAATATGTTCTATATTCCTTCCGGGAGTTCACCATGATCAGCGAAACCGAAATCCTGCTGCGCATCCTCATCGCAACCGGATTGGGTGCGGTGATCGGCTTCGAGCGCGAACGCCAGAACCAGCCCGCCGGCTGGCGTACCCACATCGTGCTGGTGGTCGGTGCTACTCTGGCGATGACCCTCTCCATCAACCTTGCCATGCAGTTTCATCAATATGCCCCCAACGGCGACCCGGCCCGCTTGGCGGCGCAGGTCATTTCCGGCATCGGTTTCCTCGGCGCGGGCGCTATTCTGCGCTACGGCCCCAATGTCAAAGGGCTGACCACCGCCGCTTCGCTGTGGACGATGGCAGTGGTCGGTCTGGCGGTGGGGGCCGGTTATTACCTGCCGGCGGCGGCTGCCACCGGTCTGCTGCTGCTGGTGCTGGAACTGCTCGATCTGGCGGAGAAAAGGCTGTTCGGCCCCGATCTGGCCGTGACGGTGGAATTGCACATGCAAGACCGCCCGAATGCCCTCAAAGACATCAATAAAATCTGGAAAAGGCACCAGCTCAACGCCAAAATCCTCTCCATCCGTAAAAACATCAAGAGCAAACGGCTGGAAGTGGAGGTTTCTTTCCGTTCACGCAAGACCGATTTATACGACCTCATCACGGCCGAAATGAACGAGCTGGAAGGACTGGAAGGCTTCAAAATCTCGTAGGCAGATTGTCCTCATCCGCGCGCAGGAAGGCCACCGCCACACCCTTTTCATCGCTCATCACGATTTCCAGATGATGAGCGGGCCGGAAATCGGCCACGCGGATCAGGCGCAGGCTGTTGCGTAACTCGGCGGGAATTTCCAGCCATTCGCTCAGCCGGTCGGGTGTTTCGTAGAAAAATTCGCGCCGGAAGGTGCTGCCGGGCTGATCGAGGTAGATGGCCAGCGGGTAGATCTGCGATTCGAGCAGGTCTTGAAAGAAGTGCGTCCCCAGCGAAGGTTCGGGCGGCAGGCCGTATCCCTGCCCGGCCAGTTCCACCAGCGCGCGGGCGTGGTAGATATCGCCGTAATCAATCGGCACTCCCAGATCGGAGTTGCTGCTGCCCCAGCGTCCCGGCCCAACGCAGATGAAGCGCTCGTTTTCGAGGGCGCTGTTCAACCGCCCAATCGCGCGGGCCAGTTCATTGCGCTGATTCAAGCTTTCCAGCGCAAAATAACCCTCCGGCGGCACAAACACCACATAATCAATCCGTTCGATGGTGCCTTCCGGCACCACAAAATGAGTCTTGAAGATCACGTCCTGCGGGTCTAAATCGGTGGGCAGGGCAGTGGCAGCCGTGATCTGTAACTGGCTTTGGGGGCGGCATTGCAGGATGGTGATGCACAGTTCAGGTGTGCCGTGCTTATCCTGAATGGAAAGGGTAAATTCCACGTCCACCGGGGCCTCGTAGTGGCGCTCCAGCGTATGCAGCAGAGTGCGCATCCGTTCGGCAAACGGGGTGCGGCGCAGCAATTCCTCAAAGGTCAGCACCAGCCGTTTCGGATCGCCGATGTAACGCGAGCGCAGCGAGGTAAAGTAGCCGTCCTCTTCCACCTGCGCCACATAACGCAGCGCCGGATAATCGCCGCTCATCACTTCCTGCACCGGCAGGGTTTTGAAGGCGTTTTCTTCCAGATCAATCAGGTCTACGAATTGCTGGGAGTAGCGGCGGATGGCTTTCGGGTCGGTGGAGGGGCGCAGCAGCGGATGGCTGAGCGCGATCAGACGCGGAAAGTCGTTGCCGACCCGGTCAACGGCGCGGGTGCCCAGCCCCCACACCAGCCGCACAAAACCTTCTTCGCGGCGGATCTGGGGCGCCCAGCGGTACAGGTTGCGGCTGAAAGCCACCCCGGCGGCGTGGGGTAAAAAGTAGCGTCCGAAGCGTTCGCCCTGCACCACCTGAATCAGCACGGCCATGCGTTCGTCGTAGTCCTGCAAGCCGCGCGAGCGGCGGTAAAGCAGGGCATTCGGGTTGAGGGTGGAGGCGTAGACGCGGGCGATGGCGCGCGTTAGGGCGCGCAGGTTTTCGGAGGGGCTGCCCTGATTGGGCAGAAAGACGCTCTCGTACTTGCCGGCAAAGGCCGTGCCAAAGTTATCTTCCAGCAGGCTGGAAGAGCGCACGATCAGCGGCTGGCGGCCTACACCCCCCAGCAGGGCTTCCAGCCGCTGGGCAATATCCGGGCGGAAATCGCCTTCCATAAAGTCGTGCAGGATGTGAGGGTAGTAGGCGCGCATTTCGGCTTCGGTCTTGTACTTCTGGTCGTTCCAGTGGAACAGGTTGTTGATGGACATGAACGAGTAAAACACGTCCGCGCCGACGTAGTAGGAATCAGGGGTGATCAGGCAGGTATCCTCCCCCAGTGCGCCGGTCTGGCGCAGAATGCGATGGGCCAGCAGCATTCCGGCGGCCTTGCCGCCGATGCGTCCCGGCCCAATTTTGTGCCGGCGGATCTGCTGCAGGTCGTCAATGGTGAACCAGCGCTTGGCGATGTTGATGTAACGCAGTTGATCGCTGATCAGGCTGCGAATCAGCACCACTTTGGTTTCCTGCAGGCGGGCTTCGTACTTCTGGCGTTCTTCCGCGGGCAGGCGTTCGATGGTCATGGCCTGCTCGAAGACCAGATCGAGCGGGGCGGTTTCGGGGTTGAGCGAGAGCATCAGCCCCACCATATCAATCCCGCGCTCGCTCAGCACCTCGCTGATGATGTGTTCCAGCACATCCAGCGTCAGGTGCTGGCTGAAACGCAGGTCGGTCAGGTGGTCGCGGATGCGGCTCATGCGGGTTTCCCACACCTCGGCGGGTTCTTCGCCGACCGGGTTGCGCAGGCCTTCCCGTTCCTGAGAGAGAATCGCCAGCCGGCGCACCTCGTTCTCAAATTCGGCCGGCTGAATGATGCCGCGCGTGAACAACTCACGCCGCATCTGCTGGCGGATGCGCCCGCTCAAGATCGGGTACTGCGCCAGCGCAAGCACCACGTTGATCAAACGGTCGGTGTGGGTGGGAGTAAACGCCATGGTTCTCTTGTAGCAGATTTTATCATGCCCGCCCGGTTTGTGATAAAATAGATGTACGAAAGCGATGAGGCTCGCTTTTAACCGTCGTCAGACTGATAGCCTCTACTGGGTTACCAATCCGTAGAGGCTTTTGTTTTATGGCACGTTGGAAAGTATGGCAATGAGTCAATTTAGTGTGTTGTATCCTCCCTCGGTTGAGCCGCCCGCTCACCTCGAGCAGCCACCCGCTTACTTTGGCGATCTGAATCTGGATCAGTTGGTAGACTGGGTCACTGCCAGCAAGCAAGAATATAACCTGAAATCCTTTTACTACACGGCTGTGCAGGATGAAGAAACCGTCCAATTCCGGCAGGCCATTGTGCGGGATTTGCTGGAAGAAACCACCCTGCAAAAATTGCAGAAGTTTGCCGAACAGATGGTCATCCTGCGCCGTTACCGCAAACTGGTCGGGGAACTCTACCACGAGAATCACCGTGAGGGCTGGTTTCTGGAAGCCGTGCTGGTGTATGTGCGCGCGGTTACCCAACTGGCGCAGGATTTAAGTGATGCTGACCTGCAATCGCAGGGGCTGCTCGCCGTCAGGCAGGCGGTGGGGGAGTATGTGGCGTCGGACGAATTCCGGCGGCTGCAGGAAGAAGCCGAACAGTTGAAACAGGAACTTGGCACGGTGCAGTACTGCATCACCATCAAGGACTCGACCGTGCGGGTGCGTAAGTACGAAGGGGAAGCCGATTACAGCATCGAGGTGGAAAAGACCTTTGAAAAATTCAAGCAGGGGGCGGTGAAGGATTATCTGGTCAAACTAAACATCGTTTCCAGCATGAATCATATCGAGGCGCAGATTCTCGATCTGGTAGCCCGCCTGTACCCTGAACTGTTTGGCCGCCTGCACCGCTTTTGTGCCGAACATGCCCAATTTGCGGCCGATTTCATCCTCACCTTTGACCGCGAGATGCAGTTCTATCTGGCCTATCTGGAAACCATCCTGCCGTTGAGGAAGGGCGGGTTGAAGTTTTGCCTGCCCGCCGTCAGCCGCAGCAACAAGGAAGTGCTGGCAGCCGAGGCTTTCGATCTGGCACTGGCCATTCAAATGCGGGGTGAAATTTTCCGCATTGTTCCCAACGATTTTCAGCTGAGCGGCACAGAGCGTGTCATCATCGTATCCGGCCCGAACCAGGGCGGCAAGACCACCTTTGCGCGCATGTTCGGGCAGCTGCACCATCTGGCCTGCCTTGGTCTGCCCGTGCCGGGACGGGAAGCGCGCCTGTTCTGTTTCGATCACATTTTCACCCACTTTGAGCAGGAAGAGGACATCCGTAAACTGCGCGGCAAACTGAACGAAGAACTGGTGCGGATGCGCGAGATTTTTGAGCGGGCCACTCCCCAGAGCCTGCTGATCTTCAACGAGCCGTTTAACTCGACCACGCTCAAAGATGCGCTCTTCCTCAGTCATCAGATTATGCAGCGGGTGCTGGAACTGGATGTGCTGTGTGTGTGGGTGACCTTTCTCACCGAACTGGCCTCCGCCTCCGAGAAAACGGTCAGCATGGTCAGCACCGTGGATGCGGAGGACACGTCGCGGCGGACGTTCCGCATTCTGCGCCGGCCGGCCGACGGACTGGCGTTTGCCATTACGATTGCCGAAAAGCACCGCCTCACTTACCGGCAATTGAAGGAGCGTATTTCTCCATGAAAGTCTTTCTGCTGTACCCCGACCGCGATTTTGACCTGCAGCAGCCGCTGCCGTGGAACGAAACCGATCTCGTTCAAGACCTTGAATTGAATGTGCTGTTCAACGGCATGGCGCAGGGTGATAAATTCCTGTTCGATATTGCCCGGCGTGTGATTTTGCACAGCGAAACCGATTTAGATACGATTCGCTACCGGCAGGAAATCCTGCAAGACTGCCTCAATCATCCCGATGTCATCCGCCAGTTGTATCAAATTCCCCTCGAGGCGATTGAAAACAAACGCAAGCGCTGGCTGGGCATCTTCACCCACTATCCCGCCGGGGTGCTGGTCAGCGGATTGGAAATGATGGCGATGTTTGTGGAGCTGCTCCAGAAACTGCGCCGCATCGCCGATGAAAATATCGGTCTCTTTTCATCGGCGGGTTTCCGCAACTTCTTTGCCACCATTCAACGGGAACTGGATGATGGATTTTTCGGGGTGGTGGACGATCATCTCAAGGCCCTGCGTTTCCGCGAGGGGGTGCTGATCAGCGCCGAACTGGGGCGGGGCAATGAGGGCATCAATTACACGCTGCGCAAACCCAACCCGCGCAACGGCAGCTGGCTGGGTGAAATCTTCCGCGCCCGCCCGCCGGAGTATTCCTTCAGCCTGCCTCCGCGCGATGAGCAGGGTGCGCGCGCCTTGGGTGAGATCAAAGACCGTGCCATCAATCAGGTGGCTAATGCGGTGGCGCAGTCTGCCGAACACATTGACCACTACCTTGCCATGCTGCGCAACGAACTGGCCTTTTACATCGGCTGTCTGAACCTTGCCGGGCAGATGCAGGAACTGGGCTACTCGCTGGCTTTTCCCGAACCTTACCCGCTGGAAGAACGCCGTCACACCTTTCGCGGATTGTATGATATTTCGCTGGCCCTGACGATGAAGAAAAATGTGGTCGGCAATGATGTGGACGGCGACGGCAAGGAACTGGTGATCATCACCGGGGCCAATCAGGGGGGCAAGTCCACCTTTTTACGCAGTATCGGGCAGGCGCAGGTGATGATGCAGTGCGGCATGTTTGTGGCAGCCGAGCGCTTCAGCGCAAATGTATGTTCGGGGGTGTTCACCCATTATAAACGGCAGGAAGACGCCAGCATGAAACGCGGCAAACTGGATGAGGAACTCAGCCGCATGAGCGCGATTGCCGATCACCTCCGCCCGCATGCCCTGATGCTGTTCAACGAGTCATTTGCGGCCACCAACGAGCGCGAAGGCTCGGAAATTGCCCGTCAGATCACGCAGGCCCTGCTGGAGCGGCAGATTAAGGTGTTCTTTGTGACCCATCAATTTACGCTGGCGGATAGTTTCTACCAGCAAGGCTTGCCGAATGCCCTCTTCCTGCGTGCCGAGCGCAAGAGCGGCGGCCGGCGCACCTACAAGCTGTTCGAGGGTCAACCGCTGCAAACCAGTTTTGGCGAGGATGTGTACAAGGCGGTTTTCGAATCAGCATCGTAAATCATACCCGTGTTACAATTACCCCCAATCCACTCCAAAAGGGTTTTGCGATGACCGAACCACGCTGGCTGGGCTGGGTCCAGCAGATTCAGGCACTGGCGCAGGACGGGCTGGCCTACTCGACCAATCCGTTCGATATTGAGCGCTACCGCGCTTTGCGCCGTCTGGCCGCTCAGATGATGGCCGAATACGGGCAATGTGAATTTGAGACACTCGAGCGGGTTTTCGCCACCGAAGCCGGCTATGCCACCCCCAAACTGGATGCGCGCGGGGCGGTCTTTCACAACGGTAAACTGCTGATGGTGCTGGAAAAAGCCGACGGCGGCTGGACGCTGCCCGGCGGCTGGGTGGATGTGGGCGAGTCGCCGCGCACTGCCGTCGAGCGCGAGGTGTTCGAAGAATCCGGCTACCACTGCCGGGCGGTCAAACTGGCCATGCTGGTAGACCGCAACGCGCCCAAAAACGGCCACCCCCCCTACATCTTCCACCTCTACAAACTCTTTTTCGTCTGCGAACTGACCGGCGGAGAAGCAGCCGAGAGCATCGAAACCGGCGGGGCGGCTTTCTTCGGGGAGGATGAAATCCCGCCGCTTTCGGTGGCACGCACCACCCTGCCGGAAATCCGCCGTCTGTTCGAGCATTACCGTAACCCGCACCTCCCCACCGATTTTGACTGATGACCCGGCCCAGGCTCCCCCTCCATCCATTGACTTGCTGGCGCGAGGCGGGGCTGCTGCTGGTGCTGTTCGGCTGGCTGGTGGCAGCCTGTTCACCGGTGTTGCCGCCGCCTGCGGAAGAAACCACCCCGCAAGTTACCCGCACCCGCCCGGTCATGCCGACCCT
>FWPV01014569.1_pt1 | contig 11247 bp, 12 predicted proteins | sample 2228371 | NCBI WGS metagenome assembly FWPV01 (sample SAMEA103939776, study PRJEB20133) | metagenome | reverse complement strand
TTCCTCCCTGCCGCTGGCATTGGCATCGTCATGCTTGTACAGCATGCCACGGTACACACGACGTGAGGCAATGACGGGTTGTTCCCAGGCATTCGCGGACACGGGGTCGCCGACACACATCTTGTCACTCTGCGTGGTGCCGCCTGCCAGGATGATGCCGACGTTGCCGTGCCAGCCACCACCGATGTAACAGGTGTACTGGAAGTAATCGTAGTTGCCATTGGGCGTGGTCAGTGCCGTGGTGGTGTCGGCTGTCACGCGCACCACGTCGCCGCTGCTGTCGAGATAATAGCGCGCGCAGTAGGCCGCATCGGAGGCCACGACAAATACATCACCCGGATTCAGCCGGTTCTGCGTGGCGGTATCGATATAGATGGTGCCCTTGATCTTCACGAAGTCGATACAGGTACCGTCCTCCGTCTGACAGGCCTCCGTAAGTGTCAGCACGATCTGGTCATCCGACACCAGCATGAGATCTTCACTGCCATCCATGTACAGCGAGGTGCCATCACCGTTGGCCACGGTCTGGGCCCCCTCCGGCAATTCACCTTCACCCAGGCGGGCGCGTCCGGTCGGCGGATCCACCAGCTGCGGTGCGGAGTCCAGGGCGGTATCGCCGGCACTGCGCGGCGAAACATAGGACAGCTGGCTGCTGAGCGTCACCCGCTCGGTATCGCCTTCGGGATCAGTCCAGTCCACCTGCACGCTGATGTCCTTGGTATTGGTGGCGGAGCTGATGCTCTCCTGCCGCGTGAACACGGCGTTGACGCCGTTGATGGTGGTGCTGTTGGCAAACCCGGCCGTATCGGCATACAGCAGGTCGAAAGCCGCCTGGTCATCGACGTCACTCGTATAGTTGCGCATCTCCTCGATGCGCGACTGTGCAATGCTGACCGCTTCTGCACGCGCCTTGTTGTCACCACTCTGACGGGTGATGACTCCGTGCAGCGATGCCACGCCAAGGATGCCCACGGTCAGAATGCCCAGCGTCACGAGGATCTCGATGAGGCCAAAGCCTTTCCAGCGTCTGTTTGCAGTGTTCATGTCATGCTCCGCCTTCGCTAGAAATCTTTCCAGGTGCCGGCACTGCCGGTGGAAGCACCGGCGCGTGCAGTCCCGCCAAGTACGCTGGACGAAAACCAGACATCCAGACTGCCACCCGTGGTGCTCGCAGCGCTGCCCGCAGTCACTACGGCACCATACACCGTGGTGTTGCCGCTGATGTTGATGTTGCCGGTCACGAACAGCAGGCCATAGAACTGCGGCGTACCGCTGAACGACGCGTTGCCGTTCACAATGACGATGCTGGGTTTGGTGCTGGCCGCGGGACATACGTTGTTGCCGGTAACCGATACTGCACAACCTACCGTGATGCCATTGAAGGTATGGTCGCCGTCGATCCAGATGACTTCGTTGGTGGCAAGATCGGCCGCCGCATTGGCCATCGCGGGGGTGGTGTCGATGGTGACCATCGAAGCACGGTAGGTGCTGGCACTGATGCCGAAGAAATTGCGGAAAAACTCGTCTGCCGTGAGCGCTCCCAGACTCGAATCGTTCTCGATGATGTCCACGCCTGCCATCAGACGGCTGGAAGCAGCCACGAGATTGCAGGTCATCGGAATGTCCATGCAGCCAGGGTAGGCCGGATCCGCGGCGTCAGGCACTTCGGTGCTGGTGGAGTTGTTGGACCCCAGGTCGATGTCGTTGCCGCTCCAGATGGTGCTGTGCCCCTCGGGATTGTGGACCGTGGCCGAACCCGAAATGATGATGGAGCCGCGCGTGATGACGGGATTTTCCGGCGCATTCGGCAAGGGGTTGATCGTGACCATGACCTGCTCGATGGTGCGGGTGGCGCTGCGATCGTCGCTGAAGCCCCGGGACACGATGCGGAACTGGGTCATGTCACCGGAAATATCGGTCACGGTAACCGTAACGCTGGCTGTACCTATGCTGCGCGACGTGCTGTCGGCCACACCGTCACCATCGGAATCCAGTACGTTGGTATCGACCGCGTCATTGGCATCGACATCGGGATCGTTGCGCAGGTAGGCCATGGCCTCGATCATGCCGGCCTCAGCGGCCTCGAAGGCCTGTCTGGCGCGCCCTTCATTGTTGGTGATCTTCTGCTCCATCAGGATGGCGCGGGAGACGTTGAAGGTAACGAGCGTGCTCAGCACCAGGATCGCCAGCGACACGGCCAGCGTGATTGCTCCGCATTCCCGGCCTGCACTGCCGTGATGAACCTGCCGCATCAGCGTACCCTCACCCAGTCGTTGCGCACGCGCACATTCTGGTTCAGCGTCATGTTGACGAAAGCGTCATTGGTGAGCTGGCCGGACAGCGTTATGCCGATCTCGCGCGTTTCCACCGTGATGTCGCCGCTGCCGGCCGCGGGCACCTGGTCGTAGCAGTCGTATTCTTCTGCATTGTCCACCGTGCCGTTCACGTCATCATCCACGGCATTGGGCTCGCGTGTGTTGAGGCAGGCAGAGCCGGCCAGATCGAAGGTCAGCTCCGTCACGGTGACGAAGTCGAGGTCGGTCAGGTCGACCCAGGTGTTGTCGGTGCTGTCGCAGGTATCGGGATCCGTCGCATCACCGGCGCTGCGCATCTGCACGACGCCGGCATTGAGCCGGTAGCCAGCGAGCTCATCAACGTCGACCACGCCGTCAGAGTCACGGTCATAGGCATACACCAGACAGCTGCCGCTGCCGGTGGCTGCCTGCTGTGTATTCGAGCTCAGGTCGTCGAACACTTCCATGGCGGTGAGGTTCGTGACGCTGAACGCATTGTCCGTGGGAAAGTCCGGCGAAGTGGTGTTGGCGGTGTAGCCGATGCGGCGGAACTCGCTGACCATCACGCTCATCAGGGTGCTGAGTTCCTGGCTGAGCTTGCTGCCCGCCAGCGTATTCATCGAACTGGTATAGGTGGCCAGATAGCCGACCAGCACGGCGCTGATGATGCTCATGCCGAGCGCCACGGTGATCAGCAGTTCCGTGATGGTGAGACCTGCCTGTGTGCGCCGTTTCATGGTCAGCAATCCTGGTAGGCGCCCATGCTGCCATCCGGTGTGCACAGCGTGACACGACCGAGCAGGCTTACGGCCACGCGCAGCTGGCTGCCGTTGCTGCCCGTGAGATTGACCTGTCCCGCGGTGGAGGTGCCGCGCACCGGATCGAATACGAACTGGGTGGTGCCGGAGGAAAAGCCTGCAATGTCCACCGACACCCCCGGATAGTCCGCAGAGGTATACCGCATCAGCACCAGATCGTCGGCATCCACGGCACCGGTCCCCGGGTCGAGCGAAGCATCGCCATCGCTGACCACGATGCGGCAGGCGTCGACACCGTCGGCCGTGGTGATTGCCAGATCGCACAGACTGTTGACGCTGCTCATACCGTAGGTCCAGGAAGTGCTGCCGTCCACGCCAAAATTGACGAAGACCTGGCTGTTGCGCGCTACCGACTCCGAACGCGCCTGCTGCAGGTGGCTGTAGACCTGCTCTGCTGCCCCGATCAGGCGCTGGTTGGCGCTGAAACCGGACATGCTGGGCACAGCCACGGAAATGATGATCGCCAGGATGGCCATGGCAATCAGCATTTCCAGCAGCGTGAAACCTTTCATCAGTTTGCTCACCAAGCCAGCTTAGTAGGGGACTGCCGCAAAACAAGTGACGCTTGCAGCAGTTCCCTGCCACTGTGGTGGAATTTTAACCACATTGTGACTGGCATCACGAAACGCCCCCCCGCAATTCCCGGGGCATGGAGAACACGATGTGCTCCTCCACCCCCTGCATTTCCCGCGGCGACTGGCCGCCCAGCGCCTCGAGGTGGCGGATGACCTCCTGTAAACGCACCTACAGCGACGAGGCCCCGGCCGTGACGCCCACGCTGCTGACGCCCTGCAGCCAGGCCGCGTCGATCTCTGCGGCCTTGTCGATGAGATAGGCCTTGCAGTTGCTGCGCTCGGCCAGTTCGCGCAGCCGGTTGGAATTGGAACTGTTGGGTGAGCCCACCACGAGCACCAGCTGAGTTTCCAGTGCCAGCTGCTTCACGGCATCCTGGCGATTCTGCGTGGCGTAGCAGATGTCCTTCTTGCGCGGACCCTTGATGAGCGGAAAGCGCGCATGCAGGGCATCGATGATGCGCGAGGTGTCGTCCATCGACAGCGTGGTCTGGGTAACGAAAGCCAGGCGCAACGGATCGCGCACTTCCAGCTTGCGTACGTCGTCCTCGTCTTCCACCAGGTAGATGCGTCCACCGTAGCGTTCGTCATACTGGCCCATGGTGCCTTCGACTTCGGGATGGAAGGCGTGGCCGATCAGGATGCACTCCTGTCCGGCGCGGCTGTAGCGCAGCACTTCCATGTGTACCTTGGTCACGAGCGGACAGGTGGCGTCGAAAACCTTCAGGCCCAGCGCCCGGGCTTCGTCCTTCACGGCGCGTGATACGCCGTGGGCACTGAAGATCACGATGGGCGCGGCAGCGCCGGGTTCCGCCGTGGGCACATCATGCAGTTCGTCCACGAACACGGCCCCGCGCTGACGCAGGCTGTCCACCACGAACTTGTTGTGCACCACTTCGTGGCGCACATAGATGGGCGCGCCGTAGATGTCCAGGGCCTGGTTGACGATGTCGATCGCGCGATCCACGCCGGCACAAAAGCCGCGCGGATTGGCGAGCTGGATACTGAATTGCTGTGCCTTGCTGTTCATGGTCTGCCTCAAATCTGCGGTGTGCCGGAGCCGGCGCCCGACTGCAGCTGCACCTGCACGATCATCGCCCGGAAGCGCACTGTCTTGCCGGCGAGCGGATGGTTGAAATCGATACGCACCCACTGGCTGTCACAGCCCAGCACGACGCCCGCCTGGCTGTTGCCGCTGCTGTCGGCAAAGTCGACCACGAGTCCTTCCTGCAGCTGCAGGTCGGGGGGAAAGCGGAAGCGCGGAAAGCGCTGGATATTGCCGTCATTGGGCTGGCCGAAGGCGCGTTCAGGCGGCAACAGTACCTCGCGACTGTCGCCAGCGCGCATACCGAACAGGCTGCGTTCGAACTCGGGCAGCAACGAGCCGTCACCCACTACAAAGGTGGCCGGGGCACGCCCGAAGCAGCTGTCGATCTCGACGCCCGTCTCCAGTTCCAGCGCAAAATGCAGCGTCACCTGCTTGCCCGGCCCGACCTCATAGTCGGCATAGCGAGGTTGCGCGACAGGCTCGGCGGGCATACCGGCAGACGACGCCGGCTCCAGCTGCACGACCTGGATCAGGCCCTCACGGGCGGACGGCGCTTTCATGCTGCTCTCCGTTGATGAATACGTCCAGCGCCAGCAGGGCGGCGCCGACACTGATGGCGGCATCGGCGATGTTGAAGGTGGCGAAACGCCAGCTGCGGAAATACACGCTGATGAAATCGATAACATGGCCCAGCACCACGCGGTCATACAGGTTGCCCAGCGCACCACCCAGCACCAGCGCCAGCGCGACACCCAGCAATACCTGATGCCGCGGCAGGCGCCACAGCCACCATGCGATGCCCACGCTTACGCAGAGGGAGATGCCCGCGAGTATCCAGCGCTGCCAGCCCCCCACATCGCTGAGGAAGCTGAAGGCTGCGCCCGTGTTGTAGACCAGCAGCAGATCGAAGCCCGGAAACACCTGCAGCGGCTGGTTGTAGGCCAGCAGCGTGTTGCACAGGTACTTGGTCAGCTGGTCCAGCACGATGATGCCGACGACCAGCCCCAGCACCAGGCGCGGCGACCATTGCGTCATCCAGAGTGTGCGAAAACTCATGCCGCCCCCCCCGCGCCGGGACTGCCGGCCGGTAGTGCCAGTACGCTGCGCGCCTGCTGCAGGTCCACTGCAATCTGTTGCTTCAGGGCATCGAGACCGGCGAATTTCATTTCATCCCGCAACTTGTGCAGGAACAGCACCTGCAGCTGCCGGCCGTAGATGTCGCCGGCAAAGTCGAGCAGATGCACTTCCAGCGAAGGCTGTGGCTCGGGGTTCACGGTGGGCTTGTACCCCAGGTTTGCAACACCCGGCAGTGTGCGTCCGTCCATCTGCGCCTGCACGGCAAACACGCCGGTCATCGGCAGCGCAGCCACCTGCAGTTGCACGTTGGCGGTGGGTACTCCCAGCTGGCGCCCCAGCTGCCGCCCCTGCACGATGGGCCCGCTCATGGCAAAGGGACGGCCCAGCAGGGCAGCAACGCGCGCGCAGTCGCCCTGCTGCAGGTAGCGACGCACCAGCGTGCTGCTGACACGCTCATGGTCCAGCTGGCACTTGGCGACGCTGTCCACGGCGAAGCCCAGCTGCGGCGCCAGGCGCTGCAGCAAGGCAAAATCACCGGCGCGCTGCTTGCCGAAGCGGAAATCATCGCCGATCACGAGCATGCGGATGCCGAGCCCGTCCACCAGGAAGTCGCGCACGAACTCCTCCGCACCGAGCTGGCTCAAGGCAGCGTCGAAGCGCATGCGCAGCACTGCAGTGATACCTTTGGCAGCCAGAAAGGCCACCTTGTCGGCGAAGGGAGTCAGGCGCGGCGGCGCCGATGCCGGTGCAAAAAACTCCTCCGGCTGCGGCTCACTGAGAATCACCACCGTGGGCAGCCCCAGCCGCGCGGCATGCTGCTGCAGCTCGGCCAGGATGCGCTGATGCCCCAGATGCATGCCATCGTACTTGCCAATGGTGGCCACACAGGGACCAAGTGCTGACCGGGCCTGCGCCGGGGCATCGAAAATCTGCATGAGGTGGATGAATCTCCCCGAAAATCAGTGCGCAATTATACGCACTCGCGACGAACTAGACGCGGAAATGTGCCAGCCGCACGCCTGCCAGCCACAGCGCCAGCAGGTAGCTGAAGCCGCCGGCCACACAAACGAGGCCCAGCCAGACGACGCGCTGCAGATCGGGCCAGGCGATCCACACGGCATCGGGCCGGGCCAGCAGTCCCAGTACCGCCACCATGCACAGCAGTGCAAAGCCGACGCGCAGCAGCAGACGACCCCAACCCGGCACCATGGCGATGCCGGCACCACGGTGCAGGCCCCACCACAGCAACCCGGCATTGATGAAGGCCGAAATCGAGGTGGCCAGCGCCAACCCCACATGTGCCAGTGGGACCAGCAGGATCAGGTTCAGCACCATGTTGCTGACCATGGCAATGATGCCGTAGCGCACCGGCGTCTTGGTGTCCTGGCGCGAGAAATACGCCGAAGCGAGCACCTTGATGGCCATGAAGGCCAACAGGCCCAGTGCATACGCCTGCAGACTCAGCGCCGTGGGCGAGACGGAATCCGCACCGAACTCGCCGCGCTGGTACAGCGTGATGATCAGCGGATGCGCCAGCACCACCAGCGCCACCGATGCTGGCAGCCCCATGACGAGGATGCAGCGCAGCCCCCAGTCCAGTGTGCGCTCGAAGCGCGCAGCGTCACCCTGGCTGTGGATGCGCGACAGGCTGGGCAGGATGACCGTGGCAATCGCGATACCGATGATGCCCAGCGGCAGCTCCATGAGCCGGTCGGAATAGTACAGCCAGGAAACGCTGCCATCGCCCTCGATGGAGGTGGCCAGCACGGTGTCCAGCAGCAGGTTGATCTGGCCCACGGACACGCTGAACATCACCGGCAGCATCAGCGTGATGACGCGTTTGACCCCGGGATGATCGCCCTTCAGGCGCGGCCTGGGCATGAGTTTGAGATGGGTCAGGAACGGCAACTGGAACATCAGCTGCAGCAGCCCGGCCAGCAGTACACCCCAGGCCAGCGCCAGTGCCGGCTCGCTGAACCAGGGACTCAGCAGCAAGGCAGAGCCGATCAGCACCAGATTCAGGATCACAGGGGTCAGCGCCGGTGCCGCGAAATGCCCGTAACTGTTCAGGATGGCGCCGGCAAAGCCGGTCAATGAAATCAGCAGGATGTAGGGAAACGTGATGCGCAGCATCTCCGCCAGCAGGCCGAACTTGGCCGCATCGTCGAGATAGCCGGGAGCGAACAGCGCCGCCAGCAGCGGCGCGGCCAGCACGCCGATCACGGTGATAACCGAGAGAATCAAGCCCAGACTGCCGGCGACATGGTCGAGAAACAGCCGGATCTCCTCACGCGTGGAGCTGGTGCGGTAGGACGACAGTACAGGCACGAAGGCCTGCGAAAAGGCCCCTTCGGCGAAAAGCCGGCGCAGGAAGTTCGGAATCTTGAAGGCCACGAAGAAGGCGTCTGCCGCAGCGCTGTCACCGAACAGGGCCGCAAACACCATTTCCCGCACCAGGCCCAGGATACGCGACACGAAGGTCGACCCGGAGGTGACTACCGAGGACCGCAGCAGGCTTTTGCCATCGCCGCCCTGGCTCTGCTGTGGACTGGATGGCTCGGGAGCTGACTGCATGGAGGGGGCTGGGTCCGGATGGAGCCGGCATGTTAACGGCTGGCGTGCCACCATACCAGCGGCCTGCGAGCCTTGACTTTCGGGCCTGCAAATTGCATATTGCGCGTCTTTTTTCGGGAGCCAATTCCCGGAATCCGGCATTTGCACCACTTTTTTTTGGCAAATTCAGCAAACTCAAGACCAACCAGACAGCTTCCAGGAGTCAACTTTGGCTAACACAGCTCAGGCCCGCAAGCGCGCCAAACAGGCGGAGAAACGCCGCCGCCACAACGCCAGCTTCCGCTCCATGGTACGTACCTACATCAAGAAAGTAGTCACTGCCATCGAGACCAAGGATTACGACAAGGCCACCGCCGCCTACAACGAGGCAGTGCCGGTGATCGACCGCATGGCCGACAAGGGCATCATCCACAAGAACAAGGCTGCGCGTCACAAGAGCCGCCTGAACGATTCCATCAAGGCTCTGCGCGCCTGATCGGGACCAGTTCGCTCCTGCAGCAGCCATGACGCTGCTGGAAGAAGCAAACAGACGTAAAAAAACCGGCCCAAAGCCGGTTTTTTTTGCCTGACATCCCCGGCAGGCGCACACCGTACGACCACCATTGCCGGACGAACCGCTACCCGCCTCGCCTCAGCGCACCTGACAGTCGGACACCGCCCAGCGTGATCCGTCGGCTTCACGCCTGAAGCTGGAACTCGTGATGACGGGCTGCGCCAGATACAGGGGATCTTCCAGCACCGACACCACGACGAGGTACTCAGTGCCATCGGCGCCGTCCACCCGTTCGAAGTACTCGCTGAGCGTGGCCTGCTCGCTGTAGGGCACACCATTGCGACGCAGATAGCCAGGCGCCATGCGCGTCGTAACCACTTCCAGGGTACCGCCCACCACTGCTCCGCCGCGCGCCAGCCGCTCCAGCTCCCAGCGCGCGTGGCTTACTCCCTGCAGACTGCCGATTCCGATCTGGTCCTGGGCCGGCCCGAACTTCAGCACGCGCGTCTGGCGCCCGGCATCCGTGGCAATGCTGAGCACGTTGTCACTGGCCCAGGTGATGTTGAGTCGCGTGGGCATTCGCATGATGCCACCGGCACCATAGGCCTTGCAGGCGTTGCCGGATGCCAGATCAGCCTCGGGGCTCCAGCCATCAGCCAGCGCCTTGCCGGCCGCGGTCAGACTGATGCCCTCGTAGTCACCCGCTGGCGCCACCATCATGCGGTAGCGCCAGTCCTCGGTAACCAGCGACACCCAGTAGCCAGCAAGGTCATACGGCGCACTGGCACGCGCCGAGGGTGGCGGAGCATCCGCAGCCTTTGCACCCGGCGCAGTGCCCAACAGGCACAGGGCGCAGACAAGACCGATCTGCAGCAGCGTCATGGCCGGCCCTCCTGTGTGGCGCTGAGATTGCGGTACACGGCTTCGACAAACTGAGTCGTGGTCCAGAAACCGCTGTCACGGCCCCAGCGCGCATCGTAGTCCTGCGTCGGCCGCGCCGCCTGCACTTCCTCCAGCGTCATGCCGCGGTCGATCATGGCCTGCACGCGGTCCCGGATGATCGTGAGCATCTCCCGCCAGTTGATCACGTCACCATAATCGCTGAGACGGCCATGCCCCGGAATCACCAGGGTGCCGCCATCCTGGCCATGGGCGGGAATCATCAGATCCACCAACCGGTTCGCTGCAGCGATGACTCCCTGGATGCTGCCGCCACTGGCCATGTCGATGAAGGGATACATGTTGGTGACATATACATCGCCGGCGGCGATCACGTCGGAACGGCGGAAATACACGATGCTGTCGCCATCGGTGTGTGCGGAAGGCTGGTGGATCAGGCGTACGCCCTCTCCGTTGAACCAGAGATCACGCTGCGGTGTGGCATAGGTCAGCGTAGGCCAGCCGTCGGCGGCAGCGGCATCACCGGCAGGCGGCGTTACCATGCGCTGCAAGGCGTTGTCGTGCGCAATGATCGTTGCGCCAGCGCCGGCATCGACAGTGGTGGCACCGGCACGGCCTCCGGTTTCAGTGCGGCCGGCTGCGCGCAGGCTGGCGTTGCCTCCAGTGTGGTCCGCATGATGATGCGTATTGATGATGTAACGCAGCGGTGCATTAGACAACGCGCGGATCTGCGCGAGGATCCTGTCACTGAGCTGCGCATACTGGGTATCCACGATGAGCACGCCCTCGCTGCCGGTCTGCACCGTGATGTTGCCGCCGGAACCCACCAGCATGTAAATGTTGTCACGCACCGGCAGCACCTCGATCTCGACCTCGTCGAAATCCTGCTGCGCCACTGCAGCCAGCGGCAGCAGACCCAGCAACCCGACACAAACACGCTGCAGCATTGTCTTCAGGGCGCACATGTCAGGGCGTTCCTCGTGCCGGGGCAGCCGGGACCGGCAGGGTCCGCAATACCTGCTGGTAGTCGGGGTACATCGTGGCAGCACCGCCCATCGCCGCCTCGAAGGGAAGGCGATGCCGTTCCGAGAACAGATGCAGATCAGGATTCTGCCCCGGCAGGTGATGTGGAATACGGCCCGGCTCACCGACCTGCTCCGCCACGGGAATACAGGGATCACTCGCCAGCTGCGTATCGATGCTGTAGCGGAAATCGCGGTTGCGTATGAGCGGCTCTTCCAGATACACGGGATCATCGACGATGACGGTCCACGACAGCAGGTCACCGTGCCGGATGAAATGCTCGGTCACCGTAGCCTGATCGCTGCGCGGTACGCCATTGCGGCGCAGCCAGCCTTCTTTCAGGTGCGTCGTGGCAACAGTGAGCACATGGCCGTTCCATTCGCCGGTCGAGAAGCCCATCGACGTGTGCAAGGCGTGGGCAGGCGGATGTGCGCGACCGTCCATCCAG
>FWPV01009504.1_pt1 | contig 11251 bp, 9 predicted proteins | sample 2228371 | NCBI WGS metagenome assembly FWPV01 (sample SAMEA103939776, study PRJEB20133) | metagenome | reverse complement strand
GCCAGCAACAGGACGCACAACGCCGCCACCAGCGCGGCAATTCTCAGCACCGCCACCGGCATCCGCAGCTTTCGGAACCACTTCCCTGCCGCCAGGCGTTCCGATGGCACACCCAGACTCTGGGCAATCCGGGTGAGGTCGGCCCGCAGTTCGGCTGCCGACTGATAGCGGTCCTCCGGCCTCTTCCGCAGTGACTTCAGCAGTACCTGATCCAGTCGCTCGGGCAGCCCCGGCCGCCACCGGCTGGGAGCCGCAGGCTCCCGGTGCATCACTTCGGCGAGGTAGGCGGGCGCCGTCTTGCCTTCAAAGGGGAGCCTGCCGGTCAAAGCCTCATAGAGGGTCAATCCCAGAGAGAAGATGTCGGATCTGGCGTCCACGGGTTCACCGCGGGCCTGCTCGGGAGCCATATAGCAGGTTGTCCCCACCAGCACGCCGTCACGGGTAAGGTTGTCCTCCGACGGCGCCGGTGTCGGCAGGGAGGAAACCGACTGATCCATGACCGGGATCGGGTTGAGCTTCGCCAGTCCGAAATCGACCAGCTTGGCCACCCCGTGGCTGGTTACGAAAATGTTGGCCGGCTTGATGTCCCGGTGAACGATGCCAAGTGAATGCGCCGCTTCCAGTCCTCGACATACCTGGATCCCGACGTCCACCACGGTCCCGACATCGAGGGCCCCTTCTCCAATGAGCTGCTTCAGGCTCTGGCCTTCCAGCAGTTCCATGACCAGGAAAGGACGTCCCTGGTGCTCGTCGAAATCGTGGATGACACAGATGTTGGGGTGGTTCAGGGCGGAGGCGGCCTGGGCTTCCCGTCGAAACCGTTCGAGGGTACCCGCATCCGCGGAGATCCCCTCGGGCAGAAACTTGAGGGCCACCGTCCTCCCCAGCCGCGTGTCCAGGGCCCTGTAGACGACTCCCATCCCGCCACCGCCCAGCAGGGAGAGAATCCGGTAGTGGGAAACAACTTCTCCGACCAAGGCTCCCCCGTGGCCCGACGCCAGTGTTCCACGGAACTTAAAAGAGGGAAGATGAGCTTATGTTAGGCTCACCCTCCCGCCCGGCGCAAGGCCCTGCGGGTGCGGACCCGAAGCCACCCGGCCGGATCACTCAGTGTCCTGCGCCGTCACCCCCTGCGGTCTCCGCGGGTCGTTGCTGGACCAGCTCCGAAAGCGGCACCAGGCGGACGTCGTAAAGCTGGGCCAGAAAGTGGTCCAGCCAAGCCTTGTGCCCCGCGCCGACCACCACCAGCACCCGGCCGTCAGGAAGTCCGGACGCCGCCTGCCGGATGTGCGCCGCCATCCGCAGATTGCGTACCTCCCACTGCGCCAGCCGTGCGCGGTCGAGCCGTGACTCCAGCCGGGTGCGCAACAGGGCGCCCCACTGCTCCCGCACATCGGAGCGGGCGAACTCGGGAGACGCCAGCCAGAGGTAGTGGGGAAGCAGGTCGCCTGCGTCCACAGCCTGCCTGAACCTCCGGTCCGACTCGGCATAGAAGGCGGATTTCTGGAGCTCCTGGTAGACCGGAGAGGCATCCAGCTCGGCGGAAAGTCGGTCCCAGTACTCCAGCGTCTGGGCCGCTTCGCTATGGTCGTCCATGCCGGCGATCCGCTGCAGGCCCACGCGGCGCGCGACTTCTACCGCGATCGAGTAGGTTTCATTCGGCCTGGACACTGCCTCCTGGAGAAACCGGTGCACCTCCGTCGGCAACCCCTCCTCGCGCTCCCGATCTTTCGGGGACAGGTAAGACCACTGCAGCACCGCCGACGGCAGGTCATAGGCGGCGACCAGCAGGCAGCCGAGCCGGCGCCGGGCACTGCTCAGCTCGTCCCCCTGCAGCCCCGGCAGCTCCGCCAGCAGCTTTGCCGCCGCCGACTCGGCTTCGCCCCGCGACTTCGCCACCTGACCCTGGGCCGACCCGCCCAGTCGGCTCACCCGACCTGCCATCGCCCGGACGACCTCGCCGTAATTCCCGCCCAGCTTCTCCAGTCCTTCGACCAGGTAGGGAGGCATCGCCTCGACGACCACCACCTGCGGCTGGAAGCGCACCAGCGCATCATTGAGGCTCTTCACCAGGCCGGGGTTCCAGGCGTCGCCGAGGGTACGCAGATGGGTCGTGGCCAGAACCAGAACCTCCGTCCGCGGTTCCGGCAAGAACTCGCTGAGGACTTCACGGGGAGAGGCGGGCCGGGAATCACGTCCGGGACCCGCCACCACCGGCGGGGCGCCGAACACCGCCGCACCGAGAACGAAGGGGAGCCATCCATGCCTGAAGGAGCATCGTCGAGCCATGCGGGAACCTCCGGTCTTGCGGGGGATAACGAAGTCGCGCGGCGGGAAGTTCAGCAGCGCCGTCCCGAAGAGCTGCGGCGGCACCGTCCTCCGGCCTCGAAAGCGGAAACGACCGGCCCCGCCGCAGGGGCCGGCCGCCTGGCGGACACTACTGCGAAGCCCTCTGCAGGCACCCTCGGCTGATGCCGGATTCCCGCTATCTGCCTCGCTGCGGAAGCAAACCCTCGAAGTTGAACTCCGCAGTCACCTCCAGGCGGCCCTTTCCCAGAGCCGCCGCCCGGCCCTGCAGCCAGCCCGGATCGAACGTGGAACCGGCACCCCAAAGATACAGGTCCCCTTCCAGCAACTGCGCCAGAAAGGCCGCGCGAAGATCGCCCACCCGCCGGATGGAACCCACCGGAAGCCGTTGCAGCAGCTCGCCGTCATAGCCCGGATCCGATCCGTCCAGGTCCACCACCAGCTGGTCGACGCCCCCCGCCACCGCCGCCCCCAACGCCGCCGGCAAACCGCACTCGTCCAGCCCTGCCAGGGTCAGCGGAAGCTCCGGGTACGCATCCCGGACGGCAGCGAGGGCGGTGACAACATCCTGGACGGCGTTCAGCAGGTTGCTCCGATTGTAGGCGTCGGGCCACGAGAAGCTCTCCCATGTGCGCAACGGAATCCGCAGGCGTCCCGAGGCGTAACCTCTCACCCGAAACACCTGGAAGCCACGTCCCAAAACCGTCTTCAGCCACGGGAAGACCGGCTCACCCGAGCCGCCCAGGATTTCTCCCCGGTCCTCCGGATAGCACAGCAGCAGGGCGGCGGCTGGATCCTCATCCCGGCGGATCGATTCCAGTTCGATCCAGTCGTCGGCTCCCCGCCGCCCGATGGACTCCGAAACATAGACCAGCTCCCCCCGCCGCTCCTCGAGGTTGGCGGTATACAAGAGCCCATCCGGGCCGGGCGCTTCAGCCTTAAGGACCATCGCCAAAGCGTTCCGCAGCTCTCCACCGGGCCGCAGGGAATCCTCGGCGCGCTGGAGCAGACCGGCGATTGTGCGTTCCGAGGCGGCGATCCAGTCAGCGATGATCTCGCGCCAATGCTTCGCGTTTTCCGGCAGCACATGGTCCGGGAAGACCCGCAGGTCGCCCAGCGCGTCCACTTCCGGGGACCCCTCCGGAACCGGTTCCACCACCGGAGCCGCAGGGTTGAGGTGCCGCCGGAACCAGGCGTAAACCGCCAGGCGGCTTTCAAGGTTGTAGTTGTGTTCGGCGTCCACGTGGGCGTTGCCCAGGGCCGCCTCCGCTCCCCAGAGACGGAAGAACCGCTGCAGAAAGGGAAATTCCACCTCGGGGGTGCGGTTGGTCCAGGGATCCCGCGTCGCGGAAACCAGCAACAGGGACCGCGGGGCGAAGGCGGCCGCCAACTCAACCGTCGACGCGTCGATCCACAGGCCGCTGAAGTTCTCGCACAAGCAGCCCGGGTGCTTGGCGAGGCCGATGATGTTGACCGGAGCGGCGGTCTTCACACGGTCGTCCACCGCCATCAGCAGCAGGCTTTGGGTCGCCCCGCCCGAGGCCCCGGTCACGCCGATCCGCGTACCGTCGACTTCCGGGAGCTGCTGCAGGAAGTCCAGGGACCGGATGCTGTTCCACAGTTGCAGTCCACCCAGACTGAGGCCGTAGAGCCGGGCCTGCGGAAAGTCGAAATCACCCCGGTGAATCCGTGGTTCGTAGGGCAGGGGTTTGCCGGCGCGGAGCTGGGCGCGGCTCTTGTTCCAGTCGTGCGGGAATTGCAGAGAGTCGTTGTAGCCGATCATGTCCAGACTGAAAACGACGTAACCCTGGCGCGCCAGATCGATGCAGCGGCCTGGAATGGAGCCTGCCTCGCCGTTCTGCAGCCGGCCGTATTTCCAGTGTCCATGCGGCGTCAGCACGGCGGGGAAGGGCCCCGTACCCACCGGGCGGTACAGGTTGCCGGTCACCAGGAAACCGGGCAGGCTTTCAAAGTAGACTTTGGCGACGGAGAATCCCCTGCCTTGGACCTCGTCAAAGATGCGTGCGTTGAGAGGGGTCCGTTCCGGTGGGGGCCAGAGCCCGGCGTCGATCTCAACCTTGCGGCGAAGCTGTTCCCGCCGGGCTTTCCACGTCTCCAGCGATTCCGGAACCTCGATTTCGACCGAAAAGTGGTCGGCGTCCCGGAGCGTCCCTCTGTTGTCCTGACGCTCTTCCGCCACGGGGGTCGCAGCCAGGACACCACCGCAAACCCAGCAACCAAGCCAACCACAGAGAAGTGCAGCCGCCCCGTTTCCCATGCCGGCCAGTATGCGTTGCAGGCTGCGGGGCTGCAAGCTACCGGCTGAGCAGCTTCTCGATGGGTCGCACCATTTCGCTTTCCAGGTCTCCTATCACTCCGTACTGGATGGAGTGGATCCGGCCCTCAGGATCGATGACCACGTGGACGGGTGCTGCCCGGACGCCGTAAATCTCCGCCACGGGGGTGGCTTCGGGGGCGATCAGGTACTTGAACTGCCGGAATTCCAGAAACGACCTGAGTTCCTCCGGCCGATCGGGGGTCAGGCCCAAAAACACCACCGGCTTTCCGGCAAAGCGGTCCACCAGCTCGTTGAGATCCGGCATCTCCAGCAGGCAGGGGGGACAGGCAATGAACCAGAAATTCAGGACCACGACCCGACCCCGCAAATCGCCCAGCCTGATCTCGGTACCGTCCAGCAGCCGGGTCCGGAACTCGGGCGCCGGATCGCCTACCTTCAACCGGCCTTGACCCAGGCCGGGAACCAGCAGGATTCCCAGCACCAGCCAGACCCAGGCGGAAACCCGCATGATCATGACTCCACTCCCGGACGATTGGTGACCGGCTCCGATCTCCGTCCCCCGCCGGCGGCCGCAGCACGGGGCGACGCCGGATCCGGAGGCGGAACCAGCAGTTCCTGGAAACTCCGGATCCGCGGGAAAGGCCCCGTGTCTTTCTCGGGACGCCGGGTGTTCGGGCGGGAAACCGAAACCAGGAAGCGAATTCCATAAGCCCTGGCCGACTCGAGGACCGGCAGGCTGTCATCCACCAGAAGGGTGGCGCCGGGCTTGAAGGGTTCCACGCTCTGCAGGCGGTTCCAGAATCCGGGATCTTCCTTGGGGAGGCCCAGATCGTGGGCGCATACCAGGTTGTCCAGTCTCCGGCCGAGCTGGGTCCGCTTCATCTTCAACCGCAAGCTGCCGCCGTGGGCGTTGGTAACCAGGACGCAGCGCTTGCCGGCCCCCCGGGCGGAATCCAGGAACTCCACCACATAAGGCTGGACCGCGATCAGGTGGTCAACCTCCTCCTTCAGGCTGAGGATGTCCAGACCCAGTTCCCGACTCCAGAAGTCAAGACAGTACCAGTCCAGCGTCCCTTCCCGGCTCCGGTAGCGGTCAAGCAACTGCCGGCGGGCGGTCTCCACGTCCAGGCCATGCTGTTCGGCGTAGCGGGCGGGGACGTATTCCAGCCAGAAATAATCGTCAAAATAGAGGTCGAGCAGGGTCCCGTCCATGTCCAGGAAAACGGTCTCCACACTGCCCCAGTCGACCATGATCTGCTTCTCCGGCGCCGGAAAACGAAGGCCAGGCAACAGACTACCACGGGAGAATCGTGGGCGGTTCAGCGGTTGCCCTCCTGGTTGAGCCACCGGACCAGCTCATCCCGCTCTTCCGGGGACAGCATGTCCGGCCCCAACAGGGTCCGGATCAGCTCTGCTGGAGATCCCTGGAACGCAGCATCCACGAGTTCATGGATGGCCGAGAGCTGGGCCTCCTGTCGGCTGAGCTTTGCCTTGAACAGCCGGGTGTTGGCTCTGATGCGCTAGGTCAATGCGCCCGTCTGCTGGAGACGCATGAGGATGGTCTGCAAGGTCTGATAGACCCAACCCGTCTCCGCTTCCACAGCCTCCAAAACGTCGCGGACACTGCTTTCCACCGGTCGATCCCATACCGCGTTCATGACGATCCACTCAGAAGGCGTAAGACGCATGGTGTTCACTCTCCCGATTTGACGTTCTCCATATTGCCCCGATCCGGCGGCGGCCTGCAAACTCTGTCCTCAAGGCAAGTTGTGGACGGTGGCGCAAGCACTCCGCCGCGGGATGTGCTAAGCTTTGGCTCCCCACGGACCAATGCAACCGAAACCCACGCAGTCCTTCAACGATTTCTGGAACTGGCTTCACCTCCATGTCAACTGCATCATCAGGGCCGGAACCCCTGACGCCGTGCTGTATGACGACGAGGATCTCCACTGGAACCTGGAACGCTGGAGTGAAAGCTATGTGGTCCAACTGATGCGCGGAAAAAGGATCCTCGGTGAGTTCCACATGTTTCCGGAGCGGGTCTCCTTCATTCAGGAGGAGCAGATCGAGGGCGACCGCGAGACGGAATACCAGTTCAGCCTCATGACGGAATACGAAGGGCAGCCTGTGGGAGCTTACATCTTCGTCCTGTCCCACAGTTCGTCCGACGAACCCGGCACCGTTTCCGGCGGCCGGGTGCATTGACGGCCTTCCGCTTCGACCTCAACGGAGCTGAAACTCCCGGAGCACAAAGTCCGTGAGCAGCTTGCGGTAGTGGTAAACCTGGTGCGGCTCCCTGATGGAATGCGCGGCCCCAGGGTACAGCATGAGGTCGAAAGCCAGGCCCGCCCGCTGCAGCGCCGCAGCAAGCTGCAGCGTGTGTTGGGGGTGAACGTTGTCATCTGCGGTCCCATGGACCAGCAGCAGACGTCCCCGCAGCGAGGCCGCCGCCTCCACCACCGAGGACTCCCGGTAGCCGTCCGGGTTCTCGTCCGGGGTCCCGAGGTAGCGTTCGGTGTAAATGGTGTCGTACCAGCGCCAATCGGTGACCGGTGCGATTGCCGCTCCCAGGCGGAAGCGGGGGCTGTGGGTCATGGCGTAGGCCGCCAGAAAACCGCCGTAACTGGTTCCCCAGATTCCCAGGCGTTCTCTGTCCACCCACGGCCGAAGCTCCAGCTCCGCGGCGACGTCTTCCAGGTCCCGCAGCTCGGAGGACCCCAAGCGTCCGCGGCTGCTCCAGGCGGTGACGGCCCCCTTCCCCGACGCCTGGCGGGGATCCACCACACAGATGACGATGCCGAGGTCCGCCAGCAGGCGATGCCACAAGCCGTTGGCGCCGGGCCAGCGGTTGCGCACGATGGGTGACTGGGGACCTCCGTAGACATGCAGGAGGACCGGATACCGGCGGGCGGGGTCAAAGTCGGGCGGGAAGATCAGCAGCGCCTCCAGACGGAAACCGTCCCTGGTGGTGAAGCCGGTAAACTCGGCACGTCCCCGGTTGAGCCGGTCAAGCCCCTCCGGCCGGGGGTCATGAACCTTTCGCAGGATCACACCGGACGCGCTCCGCACCACCGCCTGCGGAGGCGAATTCAAGCTGCTCCACTGGTCAAGCTGGAAGCGTCCGTCCGGACTTACCGTGACCTCGTGCACGCCCGGCTCAGCGGTGAGCCGCTCCACAGGGCCTCCCGCGGCCCGAACCCGGTAAAGGTGTTCCTCGAGGACGGAGTCACGGGTCGCCGTAAAGAAAATCTCCCCGGACCCGGCATCGAAACCTGCCACGGCCCGCACCTCCCACTCGCCGGCAGTGAGAGCGACCGCCCCAGCCCCGGGGTCGATCCGGTACAGATGCCGGAAACCGGTGCGTTCGCTGGGCCAGATGAGCCGCCCACCGGGAAGCACCAGCAGATCGGAGACCGGTTCCACCCACCCGCCCGGGGATTCGCTCAGCAGGCGCTGTGCGGTTCCCGAGGCCGCCTCCACCGCGAACAGCTCCAGCCGTGTCTGGCGTCGGTCCTGCACCTGGCAGTAAAGCGTCTCTCCCTCCGGCGACCAGTTCAGGCCGACCACCAGATCGGCACCGTACTGGTCCCACTCCAGCCGGCGCAGGTCACCGGTCTGCAGATCCACGATGCCGACTCGGACCACGGGGTTGGGCATCCCTGCCTTGGGATAACGGGTGGCCTTGACTGCAGGATAGGGCGCGCCGTCGTCTACCAGCGGGAACTCCGGAACCCCGGAGACGTCGGACTGCAGAAATGCGATCCGCCTGGAGTCAGGGCTCCACCAGTAGGCATGGCGGCGCTTCCGGCGGAACACTTCCTCCCAGTAGACCCAGCTCAGGCGACCGTTAAGGAGGGTGGGACCGCCGTCATCGGTCAGTGGCACTGCGGCCCGAGTGCCGACCTCCATCACGTACAGATCCTGGTCCCGGACAAATGCCACCCGACGCCCGTCGGGACTGAACTCGGGCAGTTCGTCCCGGGCAGGTCCGGAAGTAGCGTGCACCAGCTTCGAGGCGGTCACATCGTAAAGGAACAGGTCGCCGTCCCAGACTGCAAGGACGGTGTTCCCGTCCGGAGAGACCAGCAGTTCGGCACCGGAGGCGGCCCGGTCGGCTTGCTCCGGGGAGTAGCCGGGAAGCTGGAGGAATGCCTCCCGCAGGAGCCGGCGGCTGCAGAGAATGCGGTCGCCGGCGGGATCCGTGGGATCGAGGAGGGAAACCGTGTCCCCGGTCCCGGAGCTGACCAGCACGCGATGGCTGCCAAGCCATTCCAGCCGCGGCGCGGGCACACCTTCGAAAGCCAGCTTGCGTTGCGGGTGAAACAGCTCCTCGAGGGTCAGAGGCTGGGCCGCTGCCGGCGACACCAGCGCCGCGAATCCTGCCGCCCACAGAAAAACCTTGCGCATTCGTGGATGATAGGGCTAAATCACCTGCTGTCGCAGCATTCCAGGAGAGGCCGTCTTGCAGCAGACGGATTTCGCCCGGGTGAATGACGGTTGGGGTCCGAGCGTACCCCTGTCCCGGACGGCGACACAAACCGGTGCCGGGAGGAGGAGAGTGACCATGCAGGAAAGTGGAGGAATGATGGAAACGCCGGCCGCTGGCGGCGGCGCGCAGGCCGAGGATATGGGTGCTGTCCAGCGTCTGGTGGGAGTGATTCTGGAACCCGGCAGGACCTTCGAGGCGATTGCCCGTCGACCCACGTTCCTCCTGGCCGTGATCGTCACCATCGTCATCAGCACCGTGGCCGCGGCGGTTCTGTACAGCCGGATCGACATGGCTCAGATGATGGAAGCTCAGATCCGCAGCAGTTCCGCCGGCGAGCGGATGACTGCCGAGCAGATCCGGCAGCAGGTGGAGACGATCACCACCAGTCCTTTCTACAAGGTGATGCTGTGGGCGGGTCCGATCCTGGCGAATCCGATCATGGTGGTCGCCCTGGCGGGGATCCTGTTGCTGATGGTCTATCTGGCAGGCAGTGAGACCACCTTCCTGAAGGTTCTGGGGGTGGCCGCCCATGCAATGTTCTTCATGAGTCTGGTGAGCGGCGGGCTGATGATCATCGTGTTGCTGCTGGCCGCCGATCCTCAGGCCATCGATATCCAGAATCCCCTGTACACGAATCTCGGGCATCTGGTTTCGGCCAAAGAGTCCCCCGTGCTGAACCGCCTGCTCAGTTCGGTGGACATCATTACGCTGTACGTGATCTATCTGCTGGGGCTGGGTCTCTCGAAGGTTTGCAGCCGGATGTCGGTGGGCAAGGGCGTGTTTCTGGTCGCGGTGCCCTGGCTGGTCTACGTGGCCATCGCGGTCTTGTGGCGGGCGGTGGTAGGGTAGGAAGCGGGACATGGAGAGGGGAGTCGGCTCCCGACTGCTGGATTCCGACTCCCCACTCCTGTTTCCCTCATTCCTCCGCGCGTGGCTTGGCGGACTCTTTCTTCTCGGCTTCCTTCTTGCGCTTGGCCGCCTGCTCCTGGGAGTCAACGAACTCGATCAGGGCCATTTCGGCGGCGTCTCCGGGGCGGGTACCCAGCCGCAGGATCCGGGTGTAACCGCCGTTGCGGTCGGCAAAACGGGGCCCTAGGGAGTCAAAGAGCTTGAAGACCGCGGACTTGCTCCGCAGGAACGCGAGGGCACGTCGCCGGGCGTGAAGGGAACCCTGCTTTCCCAGGGTGATCATCTTCTCCGCAACCGGACGAAGTTCCTTGGCCTTGAACAGCGTGGTGACCATTCTCTCGTTCTCAAAGAGTTCGGTCACCATGGTTCGCATCAGGGCCCGTTTATGGCTGCTGGTTCTGCCGAGTTTCCGGCCACCCCAACGGTGTCGCATGATCTCCTCCGCTATCGCTTCCAACGCCGGCCCACATCCGGCGCAGCAATTTCCCAGGTTCAGGCCTGTTCCGCCTCACCGGTCTCCGGCGCCTCCCCCTGCGGCGGACGGATCAGCCGGCCGCGGCTGTCCACCTTCATGCCGAAAGAGAGACCCATATCGGCCAGGATCTCCTTGATCTCGTTGAGGGATTTCCGGCCGAAATTCTTGGTCTTCAGCATCTCGGTTTCGCTGCGCGTGACCAGCTCGCCGATGGTCTGGATGTTGGCGTTCTTGAGACAGTTATAGGAGCGGACCGACAGTTCCAGCTCCTCGATCGACCGATTCAGGTTCTCGTTGACGACCTCGAGCCGTCCGTCGCCGTAGCCGCCGGCTTCTTCCAGCTCGTCCTCGAAATTGATGAAGATGGCGAGATGATCCTTCAGGATCTTGGCCGCCCGCGCCACCGCTTCCTGGGGGCGGATGCTGCCGTCGGTCCATACATCCAGATTCAACTGGTCGTAGTCCGTGGAGTGACCCAGACGGGCGGCTTCGACCCAGTAGTTGACCTTGCGGATGGGAGAGTGGACCGAATCCACCGGAATGTAGCCGATTCCCAGGTCTTTTTCGAAATTCTCGTCGGCGGAGACGTAGCCGCGCCCGGGCTTGACCCTCACTTCCATCCGGAAATTGGCGGTTTCGTTCAGGGTGGCGATATGGATGTTCCGGTCGAGGATCTCCACCTCGGGATCAGGTTTGAAGTCTCCGGACTTGAGTTCGGCGGCTTCCCCGGACTTCTCGAGGTACAGCGTCTTGGGGTGGTCGACGTGAAGCT
>FWPV01014984.1_pt1 | contig 11252 bp, 12 predicted proteins | sample 2228371 | NCBI WGS metagenome assembly FWPV01 (sample SAMEA103939776, study PRJEB20133) | metagenome | reverse complement strand
AGTGGTGAGAGGGTGTTTCCCAGAATTACCTTACCAATCTGATCCCCTTTTAAACCTGATTGTTCCAATGCTCTCTTGATAACCGGAACAATCAGTTCAACAGGAGATAGGGATTTAAAGTTACCCCCAAAATCTCCAATGGGGGAACGGAGGGCTGATACAATAAACACCTTCTGATTCATATGACTAATTGTGGAATCCAATTTTAAAATTGGTAATTAAAAAATCCCCTTCCCACTTTCTTCCCTAAATGTCCTGCTTTTACTTTTCGCCTAAGTAATGAAGAAGGCCAATACCGTTCTCCTAAATATTCTTTTCGATTTTCCAACTCTTGGAATATCCAATCTAATCCCACCTCATCTGCCCATCTTAAGGGCCCTTTGGGCATCCCCGCACCAAGTTGCATCGCCTTATCGATGTCGGTCTCACTTGCGATTCCCTCATCAAGGCAACGAATCCCTTCATTAATCATCACACAAAATAGCCTGTTTGAAAGGATCTCCCTCTCATTTTTATTAAGACTAGGTGAAATAACATCTATCCTCTGAGCGGACCCTGATTCGACCACTTTATATGAATAGATACCTTGTCCGGATTTCATCCCAAACTTTTTTGAAGCCACTAAATTATGAAAAGACGATGGTATTTTGAAACGCGTCCCATAAGACTCGTATAAGGTTTTATTGGCATGATAAACTACATCCCATCCTGCCATATCTCCTAAGGTAAACGGACCCATAGGCATTCCCATCTCCATCCCTGCTTGATCAATCTCTATAGGTAGATATCCTTCATCCATCATCCAAAATGCCTCGTTAATATACATCCCAAGGAGCCTGGCAACTAAAAACCCGGGGCATTCCTTTAAACGTATCGGGACCTTACCAATCTTCTCACAAAACGTCATCATAGTCTCAATCGTTTCTTCAGAGGTGTCAAGGCCTGGAACTACCTCGATCAATTTCATCACATGAGCAGGGTTAAACCAGTGCATTCCTATAAACTTCGATCTTCGTTGGGTAAAACTTGCTAACTCAGAAATGGGAAGGGCAGAGGTATTGCTTGCGAATATAGCCTCGGGTTTACAGATCTGATCAAGATCTTGAAAAAGAGACTTCTTGATCTCTATCTCTTCAGGGACTGCCTCTATGATAAGGTCGGCTTCCTCACATCCCTGGTAGTCTGTTCCTCCACAAATGAAATTTAAATTCTTCTTCATTTCCTCCTCTGGAATCTTTCCTTTCTTTAGATAGTTAAAGTAGAGTTGTCTGACTTGCTCATTGCATTTCTTCACAAGGGATTCATTTAACTCCTTAAAGTAGACTGGGAAGCCACTTTTTGCAACAGTAAAGATGATCCCTGCCCCCATCGTTCCTCCACCCATCACCGCTACGCTTTTGATTTCTATTGTCTTATCCATCTTTATCTCTATTCTCTAAAATCTAACCAGAAGATAAAAAGGTCGCTGAGAATAGTGATGTTTTTCTCAGCGACCTCAAATTATTTCAGGACTCGAGGTTTAACCCACTTGGTCACAGGTATAAATACCAGTCTTTCTGTATCCGCTTTTACTACCTTGGAATATTCAGAGGGTTTATGGATTGTGGAAGTATAAGTCATCGGTGAAAGCATTCCACCACAATCAAAGTCCCTTAAGGTCTCAAGGGCATCGACAAATTTCTCAACAGTCAACTCTCTTCCTGCCCGTCTTAGTCCTTCGACCAAGATTGTGGTTGTCGTAAATCCCTGAATATAAAGAGTGGGTAATCGCGGGGACGAACCATACTTCTGGGCAATCTCCCTCATTTCTTTTCCACCTGGACAATCATCGTTCCAAACCCCGAACATCGACCCCGCATAATAAGCCCTAGCCCCCTTTCCTACGGCTTTAAGGATAGAATCATCCGCACACCATGTAAAGGTAAGATAGGTTGGGAAATAATCAAATTTTTCAGCGGTCTTAATAAAATTGATAATCCCAGGAGCAAGAGTAAAAATGATAAGATATTCTGCCCCAGCTCTTTTCATGGATAACACCTGGGAAGAAGCATCCACTGCCCCCATGGGAAGCTCAATTTCCCCTACTGGGTCAACCCCGTAGGCCTTTAGTCGATCTTTACTGGCTTTCAATCCTTCCTTCGCCCATTCGACAGGCCAATAAACAATTCCTGTCTTGGGAGCCTTTACCTTTAGATCATTGATTACATAGTCTATCAATACCTCAATCTGGTTAGAATAGGTAGACCCGTAGGAAAAGATATAACGCTTATAGGGGGTGTACATGGGGGGTAACATTCCTGGAGGAATAACAGGAACCTTCTCTTTTTCAATCTTGGGAAGGAGTGCCATGGTCTGAGGAGTTCCCCCGCAATGGAGAATGGCCAGAACTTCATCTTTGGTCACCAGTTTCTCAAAGGCTGCGATGGCCATTGGAATTTTATACTGGTCGTCCTCGTGGATGAGATGAAGTTTCCTGCCATGAATCCCTCCTTTTTCATTGATATATTTAATGTAATCTGAAACCCCCATCAATAAATGACGGCCATAGTCCGCTACCACCCCTGTAGTATCTGTGATAATGCCTACCTTCACCGTATCTGAACTGATCCCCCTCATCTCTTGAGCAACGGTGGGTAGGGAAATAAATATTAATAGACCCATTAAACCAATTATCCCAGCAAACTTTACTTTTCTCATCGTTTAGCCTCCTTTCAATCATTCATCTTTATTTTTTAATCTCTTCGATCTTGCCCCTCTAATCACCTCCCTTCAAAACGCCTTCTCTGATTTAATATGTGAAGGGCCAACTTTTAAAAGAGGTTTTGATCCTCTGCCATAAAGCCACTAATCCTCCAGATTCAAAAATTAGAAAAAGAATAATAAGAACCCCATAGGTGATCACTTTGAGTTGCTGTGTAAATACAAGACCACTGAGATAAAAGGTTTTGCTTAAGAAGCCAAAAAAAATCCTCAGCCACTCTGGAACAATCCCGATGAACATTGCCCCTAGAATGGATCCTAAAATTGATCCCATACCCCCCACAATAATCATAGCGAGGTATTCGACAGAAAGAAATATAGTGAAATATTCTGGATTGATATGCGTCGTGTAATAGGCGAATAAACTTCCAGAAATACCTGCATAAAAAGAACTGATTCCGAAAGCCATCACTTTATATCGGGTCAAATCTACTCCAATCACCTCTGCCGCAATGTCTCGATCCCGAATGGCTACAAAGGCTCGTCCAATTTTCATTCGCATCAAATTCTTTGCCGAGAACCCAAGAAGGAAGACAACGATCGTAATCAGGAAATAGAATTTTCTATCAGAATCCACTTTAATTCCTAAAAGGTTAATAGGAGGGGCGGCCATGCCTAATGCCCCATGGGTTAAGCCTTCCCATTGAAAGAGAATATATTGAATGATGATTCCAAAAGACATGGTCGCCATGGCCAAATATAACCCACGTAATCTTAAGCAAGGAATTCCCATCCCTATTCCAATGATTGTCGAGATGATTCCCGAAAGGGGAATGAGAATATAAAAGGGAAGGCTCGCCCTTTCTCCTAAAATGGTGGTCGTATAGGCTCCAATAGCAAGGAAGGCTGCATGACCAATAGAAATCTGTCCAGTGAACCCGGTCAGGATATTTAGCCCAATGGCTCCAATGATGTAAATTCCAACTAAGTTAATCATATAAAGCGTGTATCGTCCAACGAAAAACGGAAGTAGAAGGAGGGTCAAGATGAAAACCGTCCACCAAAATTTGACCCAAACAGTTCGAAAGAGGCTGAGATCTTCCTGATAGGTTTCAATGAAAGTTTTGCTTCTCAACACCATAAAATTGACCTAAACCCTTTCGATCTCTTCTGTACCAAAAAGACCATAGGGTCTTACGATTAAAATAACAAACAGAAGAATATAGGCCGAAATCTCTTTTATCCCACTTATATAGAGGTCCAGATACCCTCCCACCAAGGTTTCGAAAAGACCGATGAGAAGCCCTCCAATTAACGCCCCGATCACACTATCCAATCCTCCTAAAATGATTGCAGGGAATACTTTAATGGCTACGAAGCTTAAATTAAGATTCATCACGAGGACATTGGCTAAGAGAATTCCGGAAATTCCAGCCGTGATAGCCGCAATAGCCCAGGATAGAGAAAAAATCTTTTTGACATTAATCCCCATGAGGAAGGCCACAATTTGATGATCTGCAGCCGCACGCATAGCAATTCCTATTTTTGAGTATTTAAAAAATAGAAAAAAAACCACCATCACTACACAGGAGATTATAAAGGTCCATAGGTGAGCATGGGAAACTACAATCTTTGAGATGACTATCGGCTCTTTAGGAAAGGGAGAGGGAAACATCACATTCCCAAAGCCAAAGACCATTCCTGTCAGGGGTCTAAGAATGATACTCAACCCCAGCGTGATCATGACCACGGCAAAGATTGGTTCTCCAATCATTGGGCGCATGATAAATCGTTCGATCACTACTCCAAGCAGGGCACAGAAACCTAAGGTCATGAAGAAGGCTGACAAAAAACTTAAATGGAATCTTTCGATAAGAAGGACGCAGAAATAGGCGGCCACCATTAAAATCTCACCATGGGCAAAGTTCAGGATCTTTGTGGCTTTGTAGATCACCACAAAGCCTGTGCCAATCACCGCATAGACACTTCCCACTGCCAAACCACTCACAATTAGCTGTAGTAGATAATTCAATTCCCCAACCATACCTTATTTTTTACTCCATAAGAAATGGCTTTAAACTATTAGGAAAGTCTCCATCATTGATAGAGGCTCTCGATGAGGTCTTTATACTTTTTTTCGATCATTTCTCTTCGGACCTTCATGGTAGCTGTCAATTCATCATCATCCCGGTCGAGCTCTTTATCAAGAAGGACAAACTTTTTGATGCTTTCTACCCTTGACATCTCCTGATTGGCCTTCTCTACTTCTCCCTGAATTAGCTTATACACCTCGGGGTTTTTTGAAAGACTTTTGAAGGTCGTAAAGGGAATTCCCCTCCTCTGTGCCCAGTCAGACACATTATCGAAATCGATTTGAATCAACGCAGTTAGATAAGGTCTTCTGTCGCCGATTACAATCGCCTCTTTGATAAAAGGACTAAACTTCAATCGATTTTCAATCTCAGAGGGCGCAATGTTCTTCCCAGATGCGGTGATCAAAATCTCTTTCTTTCGATCTGTAATCTTTAAATTTCCATTCTCGTCAAACTCTCCGATATCCCCGGTATATAACCATTCCCCCTGCTTCGCCTGCCTTGTTGCCCCCTCGTCTCGGAAATAACCCACAAAAACCGCTGGACCCTTCAAAAGAATTTCACCATCTTCAGCTATTTTACATTCCCAGCCTGGGATGGGTCTTCCTACTGTCCCAATTTCGATCTCATCCCCCTTTGGCATAGAGAAAACCCCTGTACATTCAGTTAAGCCGTAAGCCTCCTTCACCATCAATCCAATGCTGTGAAAAAATTTCATGATATCTTTGGACAGCGGAGCTGCCCCGGACACGCACTCCCTTACCAGGAGAAGCCCAAGTCGATTACGGAGAGGCCTAAAGACGAAAAGGTAGGCAAAAAAATTTGTAAGACTTAAAAAAAGGCCTATTCTCTGCTTGGCCAACTTTCTCTCTGCAACCTTATTTCCAATAGGAAGGGATCGGGAGTAGACCCATCTTTGATGATGACTGCGGAATGGATCTTCTCTAAGATGCGTGGAACCGTAAGAAAAATAGTCGGAGAGATTTCCGCCATATCCGTCTGTAAGGTATCAATGCTTTCAGCAAAATTGATGGTACAACCACTCTTCATGGGAATAAATAGGGAAAATAATCGTTCAGCAACATGACAGAGAGGTAGGACGGAAACGAGAGAGTCCTCCCTGGTAATGGGAAGAATTTGAAAAAAACTATCTAACACAGAAGTAATATTTCGATGGGACAACATGGCTCCTTTCGGAGGGCCAGTGGTTCCAGAGGTATAGACGATAATGGCCACATCTTCAGGACTGGTCTGCTGAATCCTCTCGTGAAAGAGAGAAGGGGTTTCCCTATGGATGGTCTTTCCTATTTCCTCTACGTCTTGAAAACTCAACATCCTAGGTTCCATATATTTCCTTAGTCCCTTCATGTCGACCACAATCATCTTCTCCAAAATGGGAAGTTCATCTTTAACCATAAGCACCTTATCGGCTTGCTCCTGATCCTTCACAATGACAAATTTTGATTGCGAATGGTCCAAGATATACTTTACTTGAAGATAACTATTTGTGGGATAGACCCCTACGCTGATCCCCCCTGCTGACTGGATCGCAAGATCGGCATAGAGCCACTCTGGACAATTATCCCCTAAGATAGAAACCCTGTCCCCCTTTTGTAGCCCTAAATGAATTAAGCCGAGACAGAAATTCTGGACATGGGTATAATATTCATCCCATGAGATGGGTCGCCAGAGTCCTTTCTTTTTCTCTCTCAAGGCAACGGTTGCTCCCAATTCTCTTACCCTATACTGAAATAATTTTGGAAGCGTTAAACCCTCCACCACTTGTAACCCCCTATTCCTCTCCAAGATAGGCCTTGATGACAAGAGGGTCATTTTGAATCTCTCCAGGACTCCCCTCCGCAATTTTGATGCCGAAATTAATCACACAGATTCGATCTGCAATATCCATGACAACTTCCATATTATGTTCGATCATCATGAGGGTTATCTTCATCTCTTCTTTGATATCCAGAATAAAACGTGCCATATCCTCTGTTTCTTCTGTATTCATACCTGAACAAGGCTCATCCAGTAATAAAATTTTTGGATTCATGGCAAGGGCTCGACCCAACTCTACTCTCTTCTGAATTCCATAGGGAAGCGTTCTTACCACCTTCTTTCGATAAGCCTCGATTTCAAGGAACTCGATAATCTCCTCGACTCGATCCCTGTTCAGGATTTCTTCATTCAAACATTTTCCCAAGAAGACAGCTCCGGACCAGATGCCAGATCGGATAAATTGATGCCTTCCTAACATCAGATTTTCGATCACGGTCATATTTTTAAACAATTCGATGTTTTGGAAAGTCCTAGCCACTCCCATCCTTGCAATCTCATACGGCTTAAGGCCTATGAGATCTTTGTCCCCTAAAAAAACCTTTCCCGAGGAAGGTTGGTAAATTCCATTGATAATGTTTAATATGGTCGTCTTCCCAGCCCCATTTGGACCGATAAGCCCAAACAATTGGTTCTCTTCTACCTTGAACGTTACCCCATTGAGGGCCTGAATCCCACCAAAGTGAATCGAGAGGTCCTTTATTTCGAGCGCAAGCATGGAAGTTCCTCTGACTAAGCCCTATTAGGAGAGCCATCGTTTTCTTCGTTTATAATGTTTAATATTGGCAAAATTTTTCTTCTTCTTTTCATCAGTCAAACCCAGATAGAATTCTTTGATATCCCTGTCTTCTCTCAAGACGTCAGTCTTAGCATCCATCACAATTCTTCCGTTTTCAAGAACATATCCATAGGAGGTAATCTCCAGGGCAACTTTTGCATTCTGCTCAACGAGCAGGATGGCCGTATTTTCTTTTTCGTTAATCGTCTTTAAGATATTAAAGATTTCCCGGACGATGAGCGGGGCAAGTCCCAAAGAGGGTTCATCTAACATCATGAGTTTTGGCTTAGACATCAGAGCCCTCCCAATAGAAAGCATCTGCTGCTCGCCACCGCTGAGATATCCTGCCAATTGGGAGTTCCGTTCTTTTAAAATCGGAAAATATTCATATACCCTCTGGAAACTGGTCTGGATCCTTTTGCTCTCTTTTTGAGTATAGGCCCCTACTTTGATATTTTCTCCAACGGTTAATTCCTGAAAAATTCCTCTTCCTTCCGGAACCACACAGATCCCTCTTCTCACTATTTCTTCTGGACTCCTCTGATCAATCCGCTCACCAAAAAATTCAATGAATCCTCCTTCGATTTCCCCCTCTTCAAGTGGGAGAATGCCAGCAATGGCCTTAAGGGTTGTTGATTTCCCCGCTCCGTTAGCCCCAAGGAGAGCAATCATGCCTTTCTCAGGAACTTCCAGGGAGATTCCCCTTAAAGCAAGAATAATGTCATTATAGACCACTTCTATATTGTTTACTCGAAGCATGGCTCATCCAATCTTTGGTGAAATTTTAAAATCATAACTTTCCAAGGAGTTCCTTGGCGATGATCATCTTCTCTATCTCTTTGGTTCCTTCTACAATTTCAACAACCTTTGCATCCCGATAAAGCCTTTCTATCCCGGACTCTCCCAAGTACCCATACCCGCCATGAATCTGGAGTACCTCATCTATCACTTTAACTGCTACTTCCCCTGCATACCACTTGGCGATAGACATGAACTTGGGATCAATCTTCCCTTTGTCTGCCATCCAAGCTGCCTTGTAATAAAGGCATCGGGCTGCTTCGATAAAGGTTAACATTTCTGCCAATTTGAACTGGATGGCTTGAAAACTGGCAATCGGGCTTCCAAACTGCTTTCTCTCCTTTGCATACCGGATGGCCTTCTCAAGTCCTCCTTGAGCAATTCCAACTCCCTGGGCAGCTACTGTAATTCGAGTTCGATTAAAAACATTCATCAATTGTTGAAATCCTTCACCCTCCTGAGAACCAAGTAAATTCTCCTTAGGGACTTCGACATTGACAAATCGGAGTTCAGCGGTCTCTGAGGCCCTTGTTCCAAGTTTTCTCTTTAATTTAATCGCCTCAAACCCTCTTCGATCTGTTTCTACAATAATCGCACTATGGCGGTTATATCTTGCCCCCTCGTCCTCATTGGTCAGACAGAAGACAACTAAAAAATTCGCAATCGTACCATTGGTAATATACATTTTGTTTCCATTAATGAGATAACTATCTCCTACTCTCTTGGCTAACGTTCGAACGGAGGAGACATCGCTTCCTACATCAGGTTCGGTAATGGCCATTCCCATGATGGCTTCGCCTTTTGGGAGAGGTGGTAAATATCTTTTTTTCTGTTTTTCATTGCCGTACAAAAGGATAAATTCCGAACCGAGGGTAGTAAGGATGATATTTCCACATCCAGGATCGACTCTCCAGAATTCCTCAGCAATTAATGCGTTTTCTAATAAACCGAGCCCCAATCCCCCATAGTCTTTCTCAATAAAAACTCCTATAAAACCGAGCTCACAAGCCTTTCTCCATAGATCCATAGGAAAGGTTTCATGAAGGTCACATTCCTCTATAAATTTAGGAAACATTCCCTCTGCAAACTCTCTTGCCGCTTGCCTTATCTGTTTTTGTCGAGCACTCAATTCAAAATCCACCCTTTTTCTCCTATACCGATTCAAAAGTTTTACTCTTTACCGAAGAGAACTTTCACCTTCAACTGGATCTTACCCCTGAGAAGATAAGGTTTCTAAATTGTTGAGTATAAGACCGTAAGTCAATCGTCTGCCGATTCATCTCCTTCTGGAGAAGCACTCCGTCATGAACCCCAATGATCACCCAAGCCATCATCTGAGGATCGATCTCTTTTTTAAACTCACCTGTCCGTTTGCCCTCTTTCAGAATCCCCGTAATGAATTCATGCCATTTCTGATAGATCGATTTAAGAGTGGGTTCCAACCGGTTACGAGACCCACACATCTCAGCAGAGATCACGGTCATGAATAAGCAAAGGTGCGAATGCTCTCCAGCAAACCAAACATTAAATCCCATCATTTTTTGAAACTTATCGGAGGGCCCTTTCCCTTCTCTTTCTACATAGGCGATCATGCTGTTAAGGTATTTTTCTTCAAAAAGTTTAATGATCTCACGAGCCAAATGCTCTTTTGTCTTAAAATGGCAATAAAGGGCCCCCCGAGTGAGCCCTGCATCTTTTGTAATCTCAGCTACAGAACTCCCCTTATATCCCTTCTTAACAAATAGTTTCATGGCTGAGTTGATTAGCCTATCGTAGGAAGCGGTTTTAGCTTTTGAAGGCATTTTAAATGATAAACGTTTATTTATTTAAATATGAACGTTTATTTATCATACACCCAAAAAGTTGTCAAGGAAAAATTGGGCTTTTGTTAGGGAAGAATCATTTGTGGACTTTTTGTAAAAATCATTTATGGACAGAGGGAAAGATGGAATAAAAGTGGAAATGGGTGAAGAGAGGAGCCATCTTAGATTCCTAAGGAGGGAGGACCTAAAGTGGCAGAGAGGAGATGTCATTACTGTGGAAGGCAATTTATGTAGGCGATACCGAAAACTGACCTAATCCTGATAAACATAAGGCCCACATTTATTCTTTCTTTGATTCCCATCCCTCAGATGTGATGTATTTCATCCTTTTCATTCCCTGACCCCTGGGGCGTAGGTTCAAAGTTACCTCCTCTGTCAAAATAAGCATATGGAAACCCCGGAGGGCAGGCAGAAGAGGTGTGTCTATTGCGGGCGATTTTACAAGCCCGATCCAAGGGCAAGGAAGAGACAGAAGAGTTGTCCTAATGTGACGTGTAGGGCGAAACGCAAGAGGGAGAGCCACAAGAGATGGTTGGCGGCAAATCCGGACTATTTCAAGGGTCGCTACAGCGAAGTCAAGGCGTGGCGAAAGAGGCATCCTGATTATCAGCGCCTCTGGAGGAAAAAGGTCTGCGAGATACAAGACAAGATACCCCCTGCGGAGCCAGTCAGGACAATGGTTCTCGTGATACCGGAGAAAATGCTCAAAAACGAGATACAAGACGAGATCCGACTGGTAAGACAATGTGGATGCGGCTCCTATGTTGCTGGAGGGTAAAAGGCGCTGTGAGATACAAGATTTGATTGAATCCCTCCTTGGACTCTTCTACGATGGCCTCATGCGATGGGCACGGAGCTACTCCATCATCGACCACCAGATCCTTCATGGCAAATATCTTCATCGGCTGAGCCATGAAACGATGCTCCTGGATCTGTTTCTGGTGGTCGTGGGAGATCGGCAAGGGAGAAGCTTTTATTCGGATTGATTAATCATGGAGATTTTTCCTTTAAGCGGCTTCCAGTTCCATCATGCCCGGGAGGAACTGATCTCTGGAAGGTCTCGTAAGCTCCGAGAGACCTTACTGGGAGGTTAAGAACATAGCACAAAGGAGAGAGTATGGAAGAAATGATAAGAGAAACTATCCTTTATCTTCGGGACGTCCTGAAGATGAGCTTTTACCAGATCCAGGAGCGGACAGGGATATCGCGAAAGCGTGCCTCGCT
>FWPV01014982.1_pt1 | contig 11253 bp, 11 predicted proteins | sample 2228371 | NCBI WGS metagenome assembly FWPV01 (sample SAMEA103939776, study PRJEB20133) | metagenome | reverse complement strand
CCCGATGAGCACCTCGAGCTCGCGGGCGAGTAGTTGGGTGACCCGAGCGATGTCGGCGCGCAGGCTGTCGCGGCGCTCGGCCGGCACCGGCGGACGAACGACCCCGTGGTGGCCGTCAGGCCGTCGCGTGAAGTACACCGCCGTCGGCAGGATCGGCGCCCCGGTCCGCAGCGACAGGGTCGCCGGGCCGGCGGGCAGCGTCGTGCGCTCCCCGAAGAACTCGACTTCGACGCCGCCGCCTTGCAGGTCGCGGTCGCACAACAGGCACACCACCTCGTTGGCCCGCAGTGCCCGCAACACCGCTGGTCCGGCCTCGGGGCCGAGCGGCACGACGGTCATGCCGAGGCGCTGGCGAAGCTCGGCGAACCACTCGAACAGCTCGGGTGGGTCGAGGGGTTCGACCACCACGGTCAGCCGATGACCGCGGTCGGTCATCCATCGTCCGGCCCATTCCCAGCCGCCGAGGTGGGGTAGGGCCAAGATCACACCCTGGCCGCGCTCGAGTGCCGGCAGGACGTGCTCCCGGTATCCCTCGTAGGTGAAGCCAGCCGCCACCTGCCGGGCCGAGAGCGCAGGCAACCGGAAGCTCTCCACGTAGTACCGGGCATAGCTGTCGAAGGCCTCTTGCACGGCACGCCGCAACGCCACCCCCCGCAGGCGGGGATTCACCCGTCGCAAGTGGCGCTCGATCATCGACCTCCGGGATCGCATCGCGCCCGCCAGGCTGAGCCCGATCGCCGAGGCGGCCGCCGACGCGACCGGCCGCGGCGTGGCGCGGGCCACCAGCGAACCCAGCTTGTACCCGGCGACGGTGAGGGTCTCGGTGAGCTCGCTGCGCGGAGACGTCGCCATCGGGCCCCGACGGCTCAGCGCGGTGTGTCGCGACGGCGACGCTGGATCCGCACCCGCCGGTCGATCCGAGCGGCGCGGCGGCTCTGGCGCCGGGAGCGGCGCATCTCGATGCGCGCTGCGGTGACCGGGGCGACCGCCGCCTGCTTCCACACCTTCACGAAGCGCTGGACGGCGGTGAACGTCGTGAGCGCCAGCATCACCCACAGGATCGGCACGAGCAGCGCGTCGAACAGCAGCCCGAGGCACAGCAGGATCACCCGTTCGGCGCGCTCCATGAGCCCGCCTTTGGCGCTCAGACCGAGCGACTCGGCCTTGGCGCGCTGGTAGGAGATGATCGAGCTGACCGCCATCACGGCGAAGGGGAGCATCGCCAGGTGCGCCGACTCCTCCGAGGCCAAGTACCAGGCCACACCGCCGAACAGCAGCGCGTCGGTCACCCGGTCGATGACCGAGTCGAAGAAGGCGCCTCGCTGGCTCGAAGCCTCCGACGCCTTGGCGAGCGCACCATCGAGCAGATCTGGCAGGGCAGCCAGGATCACGAGCACGAGCCCGAGGCGCAGCGCCCCCGTCCCGACCGCGATCGCCGCGCCGACGGCGATGAGCAAGCCCGCCACCGTCAGGTGATCGGGGGTGAGCCCGGTCCGCCGGAGGCCGTCGCCGATCGGCTTCACGGCTCGCTCGACCGGGGCCCGGAGATGACCGTCGAACATGGGGTCACAGGCTAACCGCCCGCAGGCCAACGGCCGGCGATGACGGTCGTGAACCCGCGATACGGTCCACGGCGACAGTCGAGGTGCCGGCGCCTTGTGCCGGCGGACACAGCCGGTTCTGTTGCCGGCAGGGGGTCATCAACGTGAGCCTGCAGACCGAGAGCATCCGCAACGTCGCACTCGTGGGACACGGGGGCTCGGGCAAGACCACCCTCGCCGAGGCCCTGCTGGCCCGAAGCGGTGCCGTGGCCCGGCCGGGACGGGTCGACGACGGCACCAGCCTGCTCGACACCGAACCTGAGGAGCAGAAGCGGCACATCTCGCTGTCGCTCGCCCTTGCGCCGTTCGACTGGAAGGCCCCCGACGGCCAGACGTACCGGATCAACCTGATCGACACGCCCGGGTACCCCGATTTCGTCGGCGACGTCGAAGCCGCCCTGTCCGTCGCCGACCTCGCTCTGTTCGTCGTGAGCGCCGTCGAGGGCATCGAGGTGCACACCGAGGTGCTCTGGCGCCGAGCCGGCGAGCTCGGCTTGCCCCGCATGATCTTCGTCAACAAGGAGGACAAAGAGCGCGCCGACTTCCACGCCGTGCTCGATCAGCTGCGGACCACGTTCGGCAGCGGTGTCGCCCCGCTCGAGCTGCCCCTCGGTGAGGCCGCCACCTTGCACGGGGTGGCCGACGTGCTGAGCGAGGAAGCGCTGGAGTACGAGCCCGACGGAACCCACCACGCCGAGCCGATGCCGACCGACATCGCCGACGAGGAGCACCAACTGCACGAGTCGCTCGTGGAGGAGATCGTCTCGGGCGACGACGAGCAGCTCGAGCGCTATCTGTCCGGAGAGATCCCCACCGTTGCCGAGCTCGAACGCACCCTGGCCCACGAGATGCTCGACGGCATCGAGTTCCCCGTCCTGCTGGGCTCGGCCGTGACCGGAGTCGGGGTCGATCGGCTGGCCGACTTCATCTGCGAGCTCGGTCCCTCGCCGGCCGACCGAGCCGTGCCGGTGCGCGCCGGTGACGAGGTCGTCGACGTGCGCGCCGACCCCGCCGGCCAACCGCTCGCCTACGTGTTCAAGACCGTTGCCGACCCCTTCGTCGGTCAGCTCTCGCTGTTCAAGGTGCTCTCGGGCACGATCACGGCCGACGACCACCTGATCAACTCCACGAGCGGCACCGACGAGCGGCTCCACGGGCTGTTCGTGCTGCGTGGCAAGGAGCAGATCCCCGTCACCAAGCTGGTCGCCGGCGACATCGGTGCCGTCGCCAAGCTCAACAACACCCGAACCGGCGACACCCTGGCCCCCAAGGGTTCTCCGGTGAAGGTCGTCGCACCACCAGCACCGCCGGCCCTCTACGGGGTCGCCATCCATCCCGTCACGCAGAGCGACGACGACAAGCTGGGTGGTGCGCTCGCCCGGCTCCAGGCCGAGGACCCCTCGCTCGTGGTCGACCGGCTCGAGGAGACCAACCAGACGATCATCCGTGGCCTCGGTGACACCCACATCACCGTGACCCTGGAACGCCTCACGCGAAAGTTCGGCGTCAACGTCCGGATCGCCGAGCTCAAGGTCCCGTACCGGGAGACCATCACGGGCACCGCCGAGGCGGAGGGCAAGGTGAAGAAGCAGACCGGCGGCCACGGCCAGTTCGCCGTGGTCAACTTGCGAGTGGCGCCGCTCGAGCGCGGTGCCGGGTTCGAGTTCGTGGACTCGATCGTGGGTGGCGCGATCCCGCGGAACTACCTGCCCGCGGTGCAAAAGGGCATCGAGGAGACCATGGCCCAAGGCGGTGTCTACGGCTTCCCCGTGGTCGATGTCCGAGTCGAGTGCTTCGACGGCAAGTACCACTCGGTCGACTCGAGCGACATGGCGTTCAAGACCGCCGCCGCCCAGGGGTTCAAGGACGCGCTCGGCGCCGCCGGGCCGGTGGTGCTCGAGCCCATCTCGCTCGTCCGGGTGGTCGTGCCCGCCGCGTCCCAAGGCGACGTCCTCGGCGACATCAACGCCCGACGCGGCCGGGTGCAGGGAACCCACACGCTCGAGACGGGTGAGCACGAGATCACCGCGCTGGTGCCCACGAGCGAGCTCGCGCGCTACGCGATCGAGCTCCGGTCGATGACCGGGGGTCGCGGCCGCTTCAGCATGGAACACGACCACTACGACCCGTTGCCAGCGCACCTGCTGGACCGGGCCAAGGCCCAGCTGACGGAAGGTTCCAAGTGATCGGCGCGTCCCCGGGCGACCTGGCCGTCGCGTTCCGGGCCCTGCACCGGCGTCGCCGCGAGGCGCTCGGCGACACCTCGCCCGAGGACGCGGCCGAGCACCTCACCCGCCTCGACGCCCTGGTCGCCTCGGCGGCCGAGCTGCTCGGCGTGGCTGCCGATCCCGACGCCATCGCCGACGCCATCGAGGCTCGCCCGGCACACTCGTGGTCCGACGACGAGCTCGACGCCTTGCGGTCCGAGGCGCTCCACATCGGCCGTGTCCTGCGAGAGCTCGCGGCCCTCGCCGACGAGGACTGAGTTCGACCTCAGTCGGCCGCTTCGGGGTTGTCCTCGACGAGGTGCTCGATGACCCGCCCGTCGACGGCGTCGACCAACACCAGGCCCCGCTTGGCCGGCGGCTCTTCCGCGGAATAGCACAGCACGCGCCACGTGGGTCGGCTGCGCAGACCACGCCACACCTGCTGGGCCGACGCGTGGCCGATGGGGAACCCGACCGCCTCGCCGGCTGCTTCGAGCGCCTGGGTCTCGTCGACGTGCATGCGCCAGCCGGACGTGATCGAGTACACGCCGACGGCGGCCAGCAGCACGCCGGCGCCGAGGATGCCCCGGTTGACCAAGATGGCATCGTCGCCGGCCACGAGGTACGTGACGACGCACCCCACCCCGATGATCAGGTACAGCACGCCAGGGATGCGGCGACGACTGTTGTCGGGGAACTGGTACGGCCCGACGTACTCGGACGCGTTCAGGTCAGCCGGCAGCTCGTCGCGCAGCTCGTCGCTCATCGTCGTCGGAGGCTACGGCTTCGCGCCCGGGCGCGGCCACGCCACCCGCAGCTTGGCCGCCGTGTCGGGCAAGGCCTCGGGCAGCGTGCGGGTGTTGGCCGTGGTGGTCATGAAGTTGGCGTCGCCGGTCCAGCGGGGCACGACGTGGACGTGGAGATGACCGGACACGCTGCCGCCCGCGGGGCGCCCGAGGTTGATGCCCACGTTCAGGCCCTCGGGTGCATAGGCCCGCTTGATGGCGACCACGGCATCGGTGACGGTGCCCCACAGCTCGGCGGCCTCGGCAGGATCGAGGTCCTCCAGATCGGCTACCTCGCGATACGGCAGCACCAGCACGCGACCGAGTACGGGAACGCGTTGAGCAGGGCGAACACCCGCTCGCCGCGAAACACCACGTGGGTCTCGGAGTCGGGCAGCCCGGACTCCAAGATGCGCGTGAACACGCTGCGCCCGTCTTCGGCACCCACCCCGCCGATCGCCCCGCCCGACTGCACGTAGGCGGCACGCCAGCCGTTCCAGAGCTGCTCGAGCATCAGCCACCGACCGGGGCGTCGAAGCCCTCGAGCGCCGCCACCGCGACGTCGGCCCGGAGCTGGGCGACGAAGTCGTCGAACAACACCCCGCGCTGCACCTCGCCGCCGCGTGGGTTGACGCCGAGCGTGCCGTGGGCGACGTCGTCGTCGCCCACCACGAGCACGTACGGCAGCTTGTCGAGCTTGGCGCTGCGGATGCGCTTGCCCAGCTGGTCGGTCGCGTCGACCCAGTCGACCCGGAACCCGGCACCGCTCAACCGGTCGACGACCGAGCGGGCGTTGTCCTCGTGCGCGGCCGCCACCGGCAGCACCCGTGCCTGCACCGGCGCCAACCAGGTGGGGAACGCCCCGGCGTAGTGCTCGACAAGCACACCGAAGAAGCGCTCCACCGAGCCGAACAGCGCCCGGTGGAGCATGATCGGCCGCTGGCGGCTGTTGTCGGACGCGACGTACTCGAGGTCGAAGCGCTCGGGCAGGTTGAAGTCACACTGGATCGTGGACAGCTGCCAGGTGCGCCCGATCGCGTCGCGGACGTGGATGTCGATCTTGGGCCCGTAGAAGGCCGCATCGGCCTCTTTCACGCTGTAGGGCACTCCGTGCGAGTCGAGCGCGGCGGCCAGTGCCTCGGTGGCTCGGTCCCAGATCTCGTCGGAACCGACGTACTTGGCGGGGTCCTTGGTGGACAGGTGGAAGGTGAAGTCCTCGAACCCGAAGGCCCGCAGCACGCTCATCACGAAGTCGAGCAGTGAGATGATCTCGTCGCGCAGCTGGTCCTCGGTGCAGTAGATGTGGCTGTCGTCCTGGGTGAAGCCGCGGATGCGCATGAGACCGTGCAGCGTCCCCGCCCGCTCGTAGCGGTACACCGTGCCCAGCTCGAACAGCCGCAACGGCAGCTCGCGGTAGCTGCGCTGGCGCGACCGGTAGATCAGACAGTGCATCGGGCAGTTCATCGGCTTCGGGTAGTACGTGCCGTTGTCCATCTCCATCGGCGGGTACATGCCCTCGGCGTAGAAGTCGAGATGGCCCGACGTCTGGAACAGCTGGGCGTTGGCCAGATGCGGTGTGTAGACGAACTGGTAGCCGCCGCTCTGGTGGCGTTGACGGCTGTAGTCCTCCATCAGCTTGCGCACGATGGCACCTTTGGGGTGCCACACCGCAAGACCCCCACCCAGCTCGCTCGGGAAGCTGAGCAGGTCGAGCTCGACGGCGAGGCGCCGATGGTCGCGCTTAGCGGCCTCTTCCAGCTGGTGCAGGTGTTCCTCGAGGGCAGCTCGGGACTCCCACGCCGTGCCGTAGATGCGCTGGAGCATCGGACCTTTTTCGTTGCCCCGCCAATACGCGCCGGCGACCTTTTGCAGCTTGAAGTGGCCCAGCCGACCCGTCGACGGCACGTGCGGTCCCCGGCACAAGTCGACGAACTCGGGCGTGTTGCGGTACACGCTGATCGTGTCGCCGCTGCCGACCTCGCCTGCGTCCTCACGGTCGGCGCCCCCGGCCCGGACCCGCTCGATGATCTCGCACTTGTACGGCTGGTCGGCGAACAGCGCCAGCGCCTCGTCCGCGGTCACCTCGCTGCGCACGAACGGCTGATCGGCCCGCACGATCTCGTGCATTCGCTGCTCCACCGCCGCCAGGTCTTCGTCGGTGAACGTGCGGCCACCGGGCAGCTCGAAGTCGTAGTAGAAGCCGTGCTCGATCGCCGGGCCGATGGTGAACTTGGCCCCGGGGTAGAGCTGCGTGACCGCCTGCGCCATCACGTGGGCCGTCGAGTGCCGCAGCACGTGGCGGCCCGCCTCGGAGTCGGCTGTCACGATCGAGACCGTGGCCCCGTCGGGTAGCGGACGGCCGAGGTCCCACTCCTCGCCGTCGACCACCGCAGCCACGGCTGCCTTGGCCAGCCGAGGACCGATCGACGCCGCGACGTCGGCCGCGGTGGCACCCTCCGGATAGGAGCGTCGGCTGCCGTCGGGAAGGGTGATCGTGATCTCGGCCATAGCGGGGCGAGTCTACGAGTGCCCGGCCCGGGCGCTCCGGTGCATTCGCCGCTCGTGGCCGATCAAGACCCGAGGCTGGCCAGCTCGGCGTCGGCCCCGGTGACCGGATCGGTGACCCGGCCGATCCGCGCCGGCACCGTGGGCTCGGCCTCGGCCTGCTTGCCGGCGTACACGTTGCGGTACTCCTGACCCGTCAGCTCGCGGATCTCGAACATGACCTCGTCGATCATGGCCCGCCAGGCGAGGTGCTCTTCACCGCGTCCTTGGTAGCGCTCCGGGCGCACGGGGCGACCGATGCGGATCGTCGCCTCCTTGAAGAGCTTGGGCGCTTTCGCGTCCGGAGGCTGGATGAGGTCGGTGCCGATGATGCCGACCGGGTAGATCGGGCAGCCGACCTTCATCGCCAGACGCGCAGCGCCGGTTCGCCCCCGGTACAAGTAGCCGTCTCGGCTGCGCGTGCCCTCCGGGAACATCGCGAACAGCTCGCCCCGGCGCAGCACGGCCTCGGCGGCGTCGAGCGCCGCCTGCGAACGCTCACCGCCGGAGCGGTCGATGGGAATCATCCCCAGCGCCGGGAACAAGTACTTGGTCTTCCACGAGTCCATGTACTCGGCCTTGCCGACGAAGCTGACATTGCGCGGAACGGTCCACATCAAAAGGGCCGAGTCGAGGAAACTGATGTGGTTGGGGCACAGGATCGCCGGACCCTCGGCCGGCAGGCGCTCGTAGCCCTCGAGCGTGAGCTTCCAGAGCCGTCGGCACAGCGGGCCCATCACGGCGCGGACCCGACGCTGGGCCGCACCGGCGCCGGGAGGCTTCACCCGCGTCCTGCTCTCCGAGGCCACCTCATGCAGGTTAGGCGCTCGCCGGCACCTCCGTGCGACGAACGAAGAAAATTTCTGGTATCGGGTCTGTAAACCGCTGCTGACCGATCCGCGCGGCCGTCACAGCTCGACACCCAGCAGTGCCGCCGCCTCCCGCACGCCCTCACCGCGCTCGGCGGCATGGTCGATCGCCGCCAGCGCCCTCGGGGTGTCGAGGTCGTCGTCGAGCGCGGCGCGCACCTCGGCCAGGGCGCCGCCGCCCGGACCGGCCGCCCCGAGCCAGCGGTCCAAGCGCTGTGCCGCTCGCGGCATGAGGTCATCGTTCCACTCCCACTCCCGCCGGTAGTGGTGTTCGATGATCGCGAGCCGGATCGCCCGGGGGTCCCACCGCTCCCGCAGCGCGTCGACGAAGACCAAGTTGCCGAGGCTCTTGGACATCTTGTGCCCGTCTTTGAAGACCATCGCGACGTGCATCCAGTGGCGCACGAACGGCTCGCCGGTCGCCGCTTCGGACTGGGCGCGCTCGCACTCGTGGTGGGGGAAGATCAAGTCGCTGCCACCACCGTGCAGGTCGATGGTGGTGCCGAGCTCGCGCAGCGCCAACGCGCTGCACTCGATGTGCCAGCCCGGCCGACCGGGGCCCCACATCGTGTCCCACGAGGGTTCATCGGGCGCCGACGGCTGCCAGAGCACGAAGTCCAGCGGGTGCCGCTTGTGGGGATCGTCGACGTTGCCACCGCGTTCGCGGGCGAGCTCGATCATCTCGGCCTCGGAGCAGTGGCTGATCGAGCCGAACGAGGGGAACTTGGACACGTCGAAGTACACCGCTCCGCCAGCCTGGTACGCGAAGCCCCGTTCGAGCACCATGCCGATGAAGCCACGGATGTCCGCGATCGCCGACGACGCCCGGGGGGTGCTGTAGACCGGCAGCGCGTTGAGCGCGAGCAGGTCGCGCTCAAAGCGCGCCTCTTGGCCCGCGGCGAGATCGAGGTAGTGCACGCCGAGCTGACGGGCCTTGGCGAACAGCGGGTCGTCCACATCGGTGACGTTGCGCACGCAGCGCACCTCGTGCCCCCGGTCGATCAGCCGACGCTGCAACACGTCGTAGGTGAGGAAGGTGGCGGCGTGGCCGAGGTGCGTGGCGTCGTAGGGGGTGATCCCGCAGGTGTACATGAGCACCCGTGGACCCGGCTCGAAGGGCACGATCGCCTGGCGCGCCGTGTCGTAGAGCCGCATGGTCACGCCGGCACCACCGTCTCCTCCTCGCCCGCCACCGAGCCGCTGCCAGCAGGCCGGGCGGGCGCGGCGTGCTTGGCCCGCGGGTCGCCCTTGATTCCGGTCAGCTTGGGCGCCACTCGTGTCCGGTAGCGCACGTTGAGCTGCAAGAGCACGGCGGTGAACGCCTCGATGGCCGTGGCGTTGGAGAGCTCCCCCGCGTCGAGCGGACGACAGCCGGGGATCTTCGACACGATCTCGCTGACGATCCGGATCGCCTCGGTGTCGTCGGAGCAGATCAACACGTCGGACTCGATCGGCTCGCCGAGGTGCCCGAGCTCTTTGGCCGGCAGATGGTGGAGCGCAGCGACCACCCGGCACCGCGGCACGGCCGCTTGCACGTGGGCCGCCACGCTGCCCCGCGGCGGCACGAGCGGCTGGAACTCGTGCCCCACCCGGACCAAGGCGTTGGCCATGCTGACCACGACCTTGCCGGCGAGCGCATCGGCGTGCTCCTGGGCCGTGGTGGCCGCGGAGTCCCACGGGGTGGCGATCACCACGATGTCGGCGTCGGCCGCAGCGGCGTTGTCACCGAAGCCCAGCCGGTCGACGAGGTCGGGCCAGCGCTCCACGAGTTCGTCCCGGGCCTCCATGGCCCGGTACTTCGAGCGCGAGCCGATGACCGCTGTGTAGCCGACCGAGGCGAGTCGTGCCGCGAGCGCGCTACCCGCGGGTCCGGTGCCACCGAGGATGCCGATGCGCATGGGCGCAGCCTTGCACACCGGAGCAGGCCTCCCCCATTGCCCGGGACTGCACGGCTAGGTTGCCCCGGCATGGGTCTGCTCGACGGCAAGCGCATCGTGGTCACCGGTGTCCTCACCGACGCCTCATTAGCCTTCGGCGTGGCCGAGCTCGCCCTGCGCGAGGGAGCCGAGATCGTGCTGACCGGGGCCGGCCGGGCCCTTTCGCTCACCCAACGCACGGCCCGCAAGCTGCCGGTCCCCGTCGAGGTGCACGAGCTCGACGTCACCCAGCCCGAACACGGGATCCGGGTCCGCGAGGCCCTGGCCGCGTCGTGGGGACGGGTCGACGGCGTGCTCCACTCGATCGGCTTCGCCCCCGAGGTGTGCCTGGGTGACGACTTCATGGCCGCGAGCTGGGACGACGTGGCCGTCGCGCTGCACGTGAGCGCCTACTCGCTCAAAGCCCTCGCTGACGCCTTCGTGCCGCTCATGACCGAGGGAGGCTCGATCGTGGGTCTCGACTTCGACAACACCGTCGCTTGGCCGGCGTACAACTGGATGGGGGTCGCCAAGTCGGCGTTGGAGAGCGTGAGCCGGTACCTGGCGCGCGAGCTCGGGCCGCGCGGCATCCGCTGCAACCTGGTGGCCGCGGGGCCGATCAAGACCATGGCCGCCCGTTCGATCCCCGGTTTCAGCCAGTTCGAAGACGTCTGGGACGCCCGGGCGCCGCTCGGGTGGGACGTCACCGACTCGACCCCGGTGGCCAAGGCGTGTGTGGCCCTGCTCTCGGACTGGTTCCCCGCGACGACCGGCTCGATGATCCACGTCGACGGCGGCTATCACGCAGTAGGTGCCTGAACCAGGCGGCCGCTGCGTCAGCGGTCCGCTCCGACCGGCGACCCTCCGACGGCCGCACCGCTCGTCGGCATGGCGGCGCGGACCAGTCCAACGCACACCGCCCGGACGGCTTCGAGCAACCGATCTCCGTCCTCGCCACTCAACGGTCCGTCGGCGAGGCGCATGGTGTGGACCGAGATCGTCAGGTCGATGAGTGTCCGCAGCGCAAGCGCAGCCCTGGCCCGCTCGTCGGCTGCCAGCTTCTGGGGCGGCGAGCCGACATAGCTGAACGCACGCTGGAAGTGACGCTCCTCGAACTCGGCCCGCAACGCGACCACCCGCCGTGTGACGCCTGGCAGGAGCAGGTGCACCAGCGCGGCCTCGGCGGGATGCGTGTCGATCCAGTGCCACACGGCATCGGTGACCGCACCGAGCGCAGCTTCGTCACCTGGAGCACCCGCCGGCCGGGCTTCGAGGACCACCTCGGTGATCCGCTCGAACACGCGCTCGACCGCCGCCGTGAACAACTCTTC
>FWPV01014981.1_pt1 | contig 11253 bp, 11 predicted proteins | sample 2228371 | NCBI WGS metagenome assembly FWPV01 (sample SAMEA103939776, study PRJEB20133) | metagenome | reverse complement strand
TCGTCCTCGGCGTGGCCGAGGAGCGTGAGGCCGCACTCGCCCTTTTGGCCGAGCCCGTGGGCGCCAGCCTGCTCCCTGATGTGGCGCTGGCCCGCATCCATACCCCTGCCGATCTGGCCCGCCCGGCCACCCAGGAGGGCGCCTGCACCCTGCCTCCGCACCACAGCGCCGAACTGCTGCAGTTCGAGAACGGTTACGGCGGCTTCAATGCGGATGGTTCCGAATATGTCATCCGCCTGCCGCGCGAGGCCGATGGCACGCTCAAGCGCCCGCCGCTCCCTTGGTCCAACGTGCTCGCCAATGCCCACAACGCGGGCTGCATCGTCAGCGAGAGCGGAGCCATCCACAGCTTCGCCCAGAACAGCCGCGAACACCGCCTGACCCCCTGGTTCAACGACCCGGTCATCGACCCGCACGGGGAGGCCTTCTATCTGCGCGACGAGGACGCCGGGCTGTACTGGTCCCCCACCCCAGGCCCGGTGGCGGGCGCGGGGGACTATGAAGTGCGCCACGGCCTGGGCTACACCCGCTTTACGCACATCAGCCAGGATCTTGAGCAGCACACCACCGTGTTCGTGCCGCAGGAGCAAAGCTGCCGCATCGTGCGCATCGAGCTGCGCAACCTCTCCGACCGCACGCGCCACCTGTCGGTCTTCAACTACAACCGGCTGGTGCTCGGCGTCGACCCGAAGGGTACCGCCCCGCACCTTGAAACCGCCTGGGACATGGACGCGCATGCCCTGATCGCCCGCAACCCGAGCGCCGGGGCCTTCGCCGAAGGCACGGCCTATGCCGCGCTGCTCTCCCCCGTCGCCGCCGTGCACCACAGCGCCGACCGCGCGGCCTTCATCGGCCAGGGTCGCAGCCCTGCCCACCCGCTCGCCCTCGAGCAGACCGAGACCCTTGACGGACGCACCGGCAAGGGACTGGACTGCGCCGCCCTGCAGGCCTGCATCACCCTGGAGCCGGGCGATGAGCGCACCCTGACCTTCGTCCTCGGCGAGACCCGGGATGCCGCCGGCCTGGCCGACCTGCTGCGCAAGCTGCGCCAGCCTGGAACCGTGGACGCCCTGCTCGCACAGGTCCAGACCTTCTGGAAGGACTTCACCGCCAAGGCCCGTATCCACACCGGCAAGCCGGACGTGGACATCCTGGTCAACCACTGGCTGCCGTATCAAACCCTGGTGTGCAGGATCTGGGCGCGCACCGCCTACTACCAGTCCGGCGGCGCGTTCGGCTTCCGTGACCAGCTGCAGGACGCGCTCAACCTGATCCGCCACGATAGCCAGATCACCCGCCGCCAGATCCTGCTCAACGCCGCCAACCAGTTCGTCGAAGGCGACGTGCTGCACTGGTGGCACCCGTTCCCCGACGGCACCAGCCGGGGCATCCGCACCCGTTTCTCCGACGACCTGCTGTGGCTGCCCTATGCCACCGCCAAGTACATCCAACACACCGGGGAGAGGACCATCCTCGACGAGCCGGTGCGCTACCTCAGCGGCCCGCTGCTGGCAGAGGGCGAGGATGAGCGCTTCATGGTGCCGGAGGACTCGGGCACGCAGGGCGATGTGTACGAGCACTGCTGCCGTGCGCTCGACCGCTCGCTCAAGGTCGGCCGGCACGGCCTGCCGCTGATGGGCACCGGCGACTGGAACGACGGCATGAACCGCGTCGGCCGGTTGGGCGTCGGCGAGAGCGTGTGGGTGGGCATGTTCCTGTACGCCATCCTCGGCGACTTCATCCCCCTGTGCGAGGCGCGCCGCGACCTCGCCCGCGCCGAAAAGTACCGCGCCCACCGCGCCAAACTGCTCGAAGCCTTGAACACCGAGGGCTGGGACGGCGAGTGGTACCGCCGCGCCTGGTATGACAACGGCGCCGTGCTCGGCTCGAAGGACTCCGACGAATGCCAGATCGACACCCTTGCCCAGGCCTGGGCCGTGCTCAGCGGCACCGCCCGCGGGGAGCGGATCGAGCAGGTCCTGAAGGCCATGGAAGAACGCCTGATCGACAAGAACGTCGGCATCATCCGCCTGCTCACCCCCGCGTTCGACCAGACCCCGCACGACCCCGGCTACATCAAGGGCTACGTCGCGGGCGTGCGTGAGAACGGCGGCCAGTACACCCATGCCGCCCTGTGGGCGGTGATGGCCTTTGCTCAGGCCGGCCACAAGGACAAGGCGCTGGAGCTGCTGGCAATGCTCAGCCCCATCCGTCATACCGCCACCCCTGCCGGAGCGGAGCGTTACATGGCCGAACCGTATGTGATCGCTGCCGACGTGTACGGTGTGGAGCCGCACAACGGCCGCGGCGGCTGGACCTGGTACACCGGCTCGGCGGGCTGGATGCTCACCGCGGCCGCACTGATCGGCCACTGATGTTCCTTACCCAACGCCAGGGAAACACGGCATGAGCGAGATGTCTTCAACCGCCGCACCCGCACAGGAAAGACTGCCCTGGATGCATTGGCTGGCCTTCGGCGTGGTGATCGCCGCCGTCTTCTTCACGGTCGGACAACACCTGCTGCCCGCCCTGCTCGCGGGCCTGCTCATGCACCAGCTGGTGCACGCCATTGCCAAACGGCTGATCAGCCCCACCTTCTCATCCCATCTTGCCCGGGTGGTGGCCATCCTGCTCGTCTCCGCCATCGTCCTGACCCTGCTGACCCTGGGCGCGCTCGCCCTGCTCAAGCTCCTGCACGGCACCGGTCAGGAGGGCGTGGAAGGGCTGATGAAGCAAATGGCCCGCATCCTCGATGACACCAAGGCGGCCCTCCCTACATGGGCCGAGCAGTGGCTGCCGCCGGATACGGAAACGCTCAAACAGCACGCCGTGGACTGGCTGCGCAGCCATGCCGCCGAGGTGGGGACCGCCGGCGGCGCGCTGGGTTACGGCCTGGTGCACATCCTCATCGGGCTCATCATCGGCGCGATGATCTCCCTCCACACCGAAGCAGCGGACCCCGAAGCCATGCGTCCACTGGCGCGGGCGCTGTTGCAGGAAATCAGCGCCTTCAGCCATGCCTTTCGCCGCATCATCACCGCCCAGGCCTGGATCACCACGGTCAATACCATTCTCACCGGGCTCTACCTGCTGGTCGCCCTGCCCCTGGCCGGAGTTCATCTGCCGCTGGTCAAGACCATGGTGCTGGTCACCTTCGTCATGGGCTTCATCCCCATCGTCGGCAACCTGGTCAGCAATACCGTCATCACCATCATCAGCCTCTCCCACTCGGTGATGGTGGCCGCGAGCTCGCTGGCCTTTCTGGTGATCGTGCACAAGGTCGAATACTTCCTCAACGCCCGCATCGTCGGCGGCCACATCCGCGCCCGGGCCTGGGAGATCCTGATCGCCATGCTGGCCATGGAACGCATCGCCGGCATCCCGGGCCTGGTGGTGAGCCCGATCCTGTATGCCTACATCAAGGATGGGCTGAAGAAGCGGGGCTGGGTTTGAGGTCCGTGCGCCCCGCGACCAGCCGGTAGATTTCCCCCTGGCTGCTGAAATGCAGCACGTACAGTTCGCCATCCAGCCCCTCGGCAAAGGATGAGATATTCAAGCCGGTGTGCATCAGCAACCGGGGAGGCCCCTTGCCCTGGCAGAGGGCCCAGATGCGGCCGCTGCAGAAGTCGCCGTAGAGGTAGGCCCCCTGCAGGGCGGGGATGGCCTTGCCGCGGTAGACATAGCCGCCGGTGACCGAGCAGCCCTCACCGTGGCCGTACTCTGCAACCGGATCGATCAGCCCCTTGGTGCGGCAGCGCTCGGCGCCGTAACAGTGTGCCCCCTCGCGGATGGCCCAGCCGTAGTTGCCGCCGCGGACGATCTTGTCGATCTCCTCCCACGCGTTCTGTCCCACGTCGCCCGCCCACAGCTCGCCGCTGGCGCGGTCGAAACTCCAGCGCCAGGGGTTGCGCAGGCCCCAGGCGTAGATCTCCGGCCTTCCCCCTCCTCGGGCGAAAGGGTTGTCGGGCGGGATGGCGTAGGGCGCCCCCTTGTCCACGTCGATGCGCAGCATGGCACCGAGCAGGGTGTCGACGTTCTGGCCGTGGCCGCGCGGGTCGCCCGCCGCGCCGCCGTCGCCGAGGCCGATGTAGATGAGGCCGTCCGGACCGAAGGCGATCTGCCCGCCGTTGTGGTTGGCGTAGGGCTGGGGCACCTCGAACAGGACGGTCTCGCTGCCTGCGTCCAGCGTCCGTCCGCCATCGCGGCTGAGAAAGCGCGAGACGCGGGAGACGAGTGGCGCGCCATGGGTGGTGTAAGAGAGGAAGACCTGGCCGTTGCGGGCGAAGTCTGGGTGGAAGGCCAAGCCGAGCAGGCCCGACTCGCTGTAGCGGGCCTGCACGCGCGGGCGGATGTCCGCGAACACGGTGCTTGCCGCCGCATCGGGACGGTTGTCGATCCGCAGTACCCGGCCTGCCTTCTCCACCACGTACCCGTGGCCGGCATCGCCTGGCGCCTGCAGCATGGCCAGGGGTTCGTCGAAGGGGATGGCCGCGAACACCCTTTCGAGCCTGACAGACGACGCGGCTCCACCGTTCGCACAGCCGGCAGGCACCTGGCCTGAGAGCCCCTTCGTCCACTCCTCCGGGTCCGCGCTACAGGCCACCATGGCCGCGCAGGCCATGAAGCACACGAGGGGCCGCAGGATGACGGAAGCGTTCATGGAGGATTCTCCCTGCCTGGAGGGTCAACCCTTGTTGTAGCCCATCCCGCCCGCAGCGGCAGACGATCGCATCAACCCTGCACGACCTCGACCCGCTGCAGCTTTCCCCGCGCATCCACCCTGAACTCCACCGGCAGGAACTGCTCGATGAGCCACATGACCGTGCGCGCGTGCAGGCTGAGCTCCCGCACCGTGAAGCGGGACGTTCCCCGCGCCTGCGCTGCGTAGATGAGGAGCTGGTCGGCGGCATGGATGTCCAGCGCGGCGCCGGCCGCAAGCTCCGCCCGCAGGGCGCGGCCCGCCTCCTCCCCCAGCCGTTCGGCCGTCACACCACGCTCGGCCACCACCGCCGCCCCGAGCAGGCTGCTCTCGGTCTCGGCCACGAGCACCATCGCGCCGCCGGTGCCGCAGGCCTCCGCCCCGGCCAGCACCTTCGTCTCGATCTCGACCGGCCCGAAGCCGGCCAGGCAGGCGCGGGCCGCCCCCGCCATGCGCTCGGGGATGTGCAGCGGCAGGCGGGACACGTGGGCCACGCCCCGGATGGAACGCAGCGCGCCGGGCGATTCCGCGACCAGTGGACTCAACGGTCCACAGGGCATGATGGTCAGGCTGACCTCGCCCCCGCCCCTGGGGTAGTAACCGTGCCGGACCGCCTCGATGCTCACCCTGGCCCCCATGCGTGCAAGCCAGGGCAGGAACACCAGGCGCAGGTAGTCCACCGGCGGGGCCATCCTCACGTCGGTGCCACCGCTGATGACGAGCCGGCAGGGGCCGTCGGCGTGCAAGACGACGGGCAGCAGGGCCTGCAGGACCAACACGATGCTGCCTGCGGTGCCGACCTCGAAACGGTAGGCGCCGCCACGGATCGGTCCCGGCCGGAAGCGGACCTCCGCCGCCCCGAGCTCCGCCCCCTCCAGCGCCCCACCGCACACCTCGGCCACGGCCCGCATGGCGGTGAGGTGCTGGGCCATGAGACCGGGCCTGGGGCGGCGGGCGCGGATGTTCCTGAGGATGATCGGCCGCCCGGTGATCGCCGCCAGGGCCATGGCATAACGGCTCAGCTGACCGCCTCCCTCGCCGAAACTGCCGTCGATCTCGAGCGGACTCATGCGAGCATCTCCTTCAGCTCCAAGGCATTGCGCACCGCAAAGGCCGCCTCGTCATTGTCGAAATAGACATAGGCCGCGCTGGCCTCCTGGCGCCCGAGCCACTCGGCCCAATCGGCCAGCGTCCGCCGAGCGTAACGTCCACAGTAGGGCGCGCCGGGGCCATGCAGGCGCAGGTAGACGAAGTCGGCGGTGGTCACGCGCGGACTCTGAAAGCCGCCAATGTCGAAGACGCAGAAAGCGGCGTTGAACTCGGCCAGCAGATCGAGGACCTCCCGCGTGTCCCAGCTCGGGTCACGCAGCTCGAAGGCCGCACGCAGCCCTGCTGGCAAAGCCATGAGGAAGGCCCGCAGACGCCCGGGATCGGCACGCCAACGGGGAGGCAGCTGGAACAGCAGCGGCCCGAGCTTCTCCCCCAGCCCTTCGATGGCCGCCAGCAGGGGTGGCAGGGTCTGCTCCGGGGTCTTCAGCTTCTTGAAGTGGGTGATGAAACGGCTGGCCTTCACGGCGAAGACGAAGCCCTCGGGCGTGGCGTCCCGCCAGGCGGTGAAGTTCTCCCGCGTGGGCAGGCGGTAGAAGCTGCGGTTGATCTCCACGCTGCCGAAATGTCTGGCGTAGAAGGCGAGCCATTCAGGCTCCCGCAGGTCGAGCGGATAGAAAGGCCCCTGCCAATGCGGGTAGGCCCAGCCAGACGTGCCGATATGCAGCTGCACCTGATCCTCCCGTGCCGATGGGCTGTCGCCACCACGATCCGAGTATAGGCAGGGGCGACGCATGAGCATCCGCGCGTGGTCTATCCTCGGTCGGGATCATCGGGGGAGTGGGCATGACGACCAGCGCGACGGGGCCGAGGCGTGCCCTCATCATCAGTGCCGACGGCTTCGAGGACAGCGAACTGCTCGTCCCCCTGCGCACGCTGACGGCCGCGGGCATGGCCATCGACGTCGCCTCCGTGGCGCGCGGCCCCCTGACAGGCAAGCACGGCGCACGGATCGAGGCCACCCTGACCGTGCAGGATCTGGATCCATCCAGCTACGCTCTGCTCATCCTGCCCGGTGGCCGGGCGCCCGCCAGGCTGCGGACGGATGCCGGGGTGCTGGACCTCGTGCGGCACTTCTTCGCGGCGGGCAAGCCCATCGCCGCCATCTGCCACGGCCCGCAGATCCTGGCGGCTGCCGGTTTATTGCGGGGGCGCGCCGTGACCGGCTACCGCACCATCGCCGATGAACTGCGCGAGGCGGGGGCGCGCTACCTCGACCAGCACGTGGTGGTCGACGGTCCGTTGATCACCTCGCGCCAGCCCGCCGACCTGCCGGCCTTCATCGCCGCCATCCTGGGCGCCACGGGCAGGGATGCCGAAGGGCATGCGCGAAAGTAAAAAGGCCTGCATTTCTGCAGGCCGTTCGCATGGATGGTGCCGCAAGGCGGAATCGAACCGTCGACCTACTGATTACGAATCACTCCACCATTGCATTTTGCAACGTTTATCGGCGTTAACCGATACCCACCAAATCCAGAAAAATCAGCAACTTGAGCAAATTTGCGATTCATGCGCGTTAGTCTATATTTGCCTCAAACGCTACCCCAGCGCTACCCCAACGCTACCCCAATTGAACTACTGATCGGAGCGCCGCGTGCCGTGAGCGGGGGGTAGCGCCACAAAACAAACGGGCCCTGGGGGTGCGGCAACACCAACCAGGGCCCTGACCACCGACGCATGAAAGGGATGCGCCTATGGCTGCCAAAAACTCTACCACTGCCCGCGTGAACTTCACCGCCGCCCGCGTGCGGGACTTCACATGCCCGCCCGACAAGGAGGAGGTCACGCTCTGGGACACCGCCGCGCCTGGGCTTGGCCTGCGTGCCCGCCGGGGGAGGGCCAATGCCTACCTGTTCCAGTTCCGCATTCACGGCAAAGCGGCCCGCGTCATCATCGGCAGCCCGGTCGCCTGGACGCTTGACCAGGCCCGCGCTGAGGCCCGCCGCCTCAAGGTGCTGGTGGATCAAGGCATCGACCCCCGCGAGGAACGCGAGGCGAAGGCGCGGGAGCGCGAAGCCAAGCAGGCGGAAGCGGCCCGCCAGAGCCTCACCTTGGGCGAGGTGTGGGGGCGCTATGTCGAAGAGCGGCGGGCTGAGTGGAGCGAATCCCACTACCGGGACCATCTATCCGTGATTCGCCCTGCCGACCCCGGCAAACTGCACAAGGGGAGACCCACCCCGGCAGGCCCTCTTTATCCTTTGCTGGAAGAGCGCCTACCCAACCTGGACAGCCGCCGCCTCAAGGCATGGCTGGAATCCGAGCGCAGCCGCCGCCCGGCCTATGCCCGCCTGGCCTACGCCCTGTTACGGGCCTGCCTGACTTGGGCGAGCGAGCAGCCCGAATACGCCGGACTGGTAAACCGCGAGGCCATCACCTCCCGCGCGGTGAAGGACAAGCTGCCCGCGACCAGGCCGAGGGCCGATGTGCTCCAACGCGAACAACTGGCAGCCTGGTTTGCCGAGGTGCGCAAGATTGGCAACCCGGTCATTGCCGCCTACCTGCAAACCCTGCTCCTGACCGGGGCACGCCGCGAGGAGATCGCCAGCCTGCGCTGGGAGGATGTGGATTTTCAGTGGGGGAGCCTGCGCATCCGCGACAAGGTGGAAGGCGAGCGCATCATTCCGCTGACCCCCTACGTTCGGAGCCTCTTGCTCGACCTCAAGCGCCGCAACGACGCGCCCCCCAAGGTCCGCAGACTGGATGGCGGGCAAGACTGGCGACCCTCTCCCTGGGTGTTTTCCAGCCCCACCTCTGCCAGCGGAAAGATCACTGAACCGCGCCCGGCCCACAACCGCGCTCTTGCCGCCGCCGGGCTCCCCCTCATCACCTTGCACGGACTGCGCCGCAGCTTCGGCACCCTCTCCGAATGGGTGGAATGCCCCGCTGGCATCGCTGCCCAGATCATGGGCCACAAGCCGAGCGCAACAGCCGAGAAGCACTACCGGGTCCGCCCCCTCGACCTCCTGCGCATGTGGCATAGCAAGATCGAGGCGTGGATTCTGGAACAGGCCGGGATCGAGCAGCCCGCCGTTCAGGAGACCGCAACGGGCCTTCGTGTGGTCAAGGCCGGGGGGCGGAATTGAATTCCTCCCCTTGGCCCGCCCTGCGTCTGCGTTGTGTGGAGTGAATGGCCCATCTATAGCAAAAAAGGGATACACTAGGTATGTGGCATGTCGAACTGATCCGCGAAGCCGAAGCCGAGCTGCTGACCATGCCGCCAGACATTCAGGCCCGTTTCTTGCGCATCGCTGAATTGCTCGAAGAGCGAGGCCCCCATGCTGTTGGAATGCCCCATGTCCGGCATCTTGAAGGGAAGCTGTGGGAGATGCGCATGAATGGCAAGGACGGCATCGCCCGCGCCGTGTACGTTGCACAGAGCGGGCAACGCCTGATCGTCATTCATGTGTTTGGAAAGAAAACCCAGACCACGCCACGCAAGGCCCTAGCCATCGCTCGCGAACGCCTCAAGAGGTTGACCCCATGAACACCACGCTGAACGCGCTGAAAGCCAAGCTGTTGGAGAACCCCGAGGTGAAGGCGGCCTATGACGCCCTGGAGCCGGAGTACGCCATTGCCCGCGAGCTGATCGCCGCAAGGTCACGCGCCGGGCTGACACAGGCCCAGCTTGCCGAACGCATGCACACCACCCAGAGCACCATTGCCCGCCTGGAGAGCGGGAAGAGCATGCCCAGTCTGCGCACCCTGGCCCGCTATGCCGAGGCTACCGGAAGCCGCGCCGTCATTCGGCTGGAGGCGAGGAGTAGCTGGCAATCACAACAAAGCCCGTCAGGTGCACCACCACCTGACCGGGCCCTTACCACCAACACGATGGGAGCGTGTGGATGGATAGTTCGAAGTCTAGCGCGGGTCGGAGCGAGTGGATAGAAACCGCCATCGCGCAAATCGCAGAGAACCGAAGGCGCATAGCCGATGGCACCTTCGACAAGCGCAAAGAGGTTTGGGAAAAGCGATTTCACCACGCCCCCAGAGGCTACCGCCTTCATATCGACCAACACCTCTGGGATAGCCTTGAGAGTGACTGCGCCAAGTTCATTCACGAATCCAGAGGCCGCTTCAGCCTAGAACTGGCAGCAAGAAGCCGCCTCGCCCATCTTGGCCGCGCCCTGGAATCTGGCGGGACGATCCCAGAAGAAGCCGCTCAATGGCTGGGGCATGCCCTGGTGGAAATCGCCCGTGGGGAACGTCCAGAGGTTGCCTTGGGACTTGCTCAATCCAAAGGCAGACCAAAGGACCTTAGCACCAAAGCCATGATCGCCGGATGGATGGCGTATCTGGTGCATCGCGGACTTTCTCAGAATCAAGCCGCTGAGTGGATCGCCGATTACTGGGGGCTGTCAGAGACACGAGAGATACAAGACAGTTACCGTGAACTCAAGGCAAGGCGCGGAACATTCAAGCGGGTCAAAGCCGTCCGCTTCCTTGGGTTCACAACGGACGATGGCAAAGAATGGGACTGGGTGGACATCTGCACTCCTGCGGGAAGCTACGGCTACACGATCCCTGATCGCTGGGTTAAGGCCCTTGGTGGAGGGCTGAAGAACGTTGACATCTGACACGCCAAGCGCTTTGAAACGCACTCTTGCTGCGTGTCAAGGTTCTTAAATGCCGTCTATTTAGACACCTAACCAAGGGCGATACCTGACGCCATCCTTTGCCCCGTGCCCGCACATGAACGCGGGTGGATACACGGAGCAAAGGTATGAAAGACATCCCCCTCTCCACCGAAGAACTGGCCCAGCTGGTCAAGATCAAGCCGTCCTCCATCCGCGTGCACTACTGCGAGCGCGGACATTACTTCGGCCTGGTCCCCCTCAAACTCCCCAATGGCCGCCTGTTGTGGCCTGCGGACGCCCTGGAGCGCATCGCCGCCTACCGCAAGACCCAACGCGGGGAGGGCGAGCAATGAGCGCACAAATGAAAACCCCCGCTGGCGGGCGGGGGCGGGCCGAAATGACCACGAGCGGAGGCGGTATCGGCAAGGGTGATTCTTGCACCGCCGCCCGCCCTGCGCAATCCATCCCCACGAGCCAATGGCCCGCGACCTTTGAGCACGCGGTGGTCATTCACCCCGACCATCGGGGCAACCCCGCGCTGATCGATGCCCTCTGGTCCACGCTCCAGCGGGCCGCCGGGGTGCTGCTGTTTGTGACCGAGAACCTGGACGGCAACGGGGGTGAGTTCACACCTTCCCCCGAGCGGGTGCGTGGTGCGCTTGATGCCATTGAAGGCCACCTCACCCAGGCTTTGATGATCGCGGATGCAATGGCCCACGGAACCACGCTGGAGAAGTGACCATGCGCCCTCGCAAGCCGCCCTATGCCCACCAAGCCCGCGCCCGCCTTGCGCCTGAGGCCCAAGGCCGCGTACCGGGCTTTGGAACCCTGATCGTGCACACCGGCCCGAGCGCCTGGGATGCCGCCCGCCAT
>FWPV01014980.1_pt1 | contig 11254 bp, 12 predicted proteins | sample 2228371 | NCBI WGS metagenome assembly FWPV01 (sample SAMEA103939776, study PRJEB20133) | metagenome | reverse complement strand
TGCTGCCCCAGCAACCGCTCTGCGGAGCGCTCCCGCCGCATCCTGCGCACTGCGGCAGCGTTGACATGGCGGCCCGATACGTGACCATCTATCTAAAGTCGGTATCAACGCCAGAGAGGCGCTCACCATCTACCGCCAGGGCATTGAACCGGCATTGCTCTTCCAACAGGTCTGGACGTGCCCGGCTACCGAGACCGATCGCGATCGCCCTTGAATTGTGCCGCCGGATGATGAACGGTGGGGAGTGGAGAGCCGTTGCCATGCGACGGCTCTCCTGGATGGGCGTAAGTATGGCCCAGGGCATGCAGTGTGTCTCTAGAACCCGCTGGGTCAATATGATCCCGCTTACCCGAGCAATCATCTACTCAGCGGCGACGTTGCTATCATTGCGCGCGGCGATAATTGCTGCGCGGCAACGCTACGAAGGCAATGATGCGCAACGAACGGCGCGCTTGCCCAGCCGATCAGGCCGAACGAATCTTCGCCCGCAAATACTGCTCAAGCTCGGCGATTGGCACCCGCTCTTGCGCCATTGTATCGCGATCACGCACTGTGACCGTGCCGGCCAGCGCCGGATCCTTACCCTGCCCAATGGTGTCAAAATCGACCGTGACGCAAAACGGCGTGCCAATCTCGTCTTGACGACGGTAGAGCTTGCCAATCGCGCCGGTATCATCGTATACCGTGCGCATCTCGCCGGTGGCCTGCAACTCGCGGCGCACGGCCTTCGCCGTCGCCACCAACTGATCGTGATTGCGCTTGAGCGGGAAGACTGCCACTTTCACCGGCGCCAGGCGCGGCTTCAGGCGCAACACGGTGCGGTAATGCTCATCGATCAGCGGTTGGGTCTGACCGCGCAGCTTTTTGCTCAATTCGATCTGATCGACGCCGGGCATCGCCAGCAACTGCTCGACCTCCGGCAACCGCTCGACCAGCGCCTGACTCAGCTCAGCTCCTCGTGCCAGCAGGGCATCGCGCGCCTCGGCGCTGATCTTCTCGCTGCGACCAACCGACTTGAGGAAAGCCTGCAACGCTTCCGCCGCCGCCGCCAGCTTCTCAGTCGGCACGGGTTTGGTCAGCTCTTCCGCGTAGCTCTCGCACATCACCGCCAGCATGCAACGCCCCACGCCCGCCGAAGGTTCAATCACGTATGGCACCACGTGCCGGCCACTGGCCTGATCGAAGTAGGTCAGGCGGGCAATGCTGTCTTCGTTATGATTGACGCGCGCAGTGAGATTAAGCTGCGCCTGATCTTTGCTATGCGAGCCGAGATCGTAGTCGGTGCGGTTGGCGATGCCTTCGATCTCTTGCACGCCAATGTTGGGATAGTCATACATCAAATCGAAGGTGCGCTTCGAGTAGTGGGCCAATTCATCGGCAGGCACATCGTAGATGGTGATCCGACTACGCGGAATCCCGATCTGCTCCCACCAGGCCAGTCGGGCCTCAAGCCAGCGCTGATGCCACTCCTCATCAGAGCCGGGCATCACGAAATACTCAATTTCCATCTGCTCGAACTCGCGCACGCGGAAGAGAAAGTTGCGCGGATTGATCTCGTTGCGGAACGCCTTACCCACCTGCGCGATGCCAAACGGCAGCTTGCGCGCGCTCGCGGTCAACACATTGGCAAAGTTAACAAAGATACCCTGAGCCGTCTCTGGCCGCAGGTAGGCAAACGAACCACTATCGGCTACCGGCCCGATCTGGGTACGAAACATCATATTAAACGGACGCGGTTCGGTCAGATCGCGCGACCCGCAATTGGGGCACACGCCGTGAATGTGGTCGGCGCGCCAGCGCATCTTGCAGGCGCGGCAATCAACCAGCGGATCGTTGAACGTCTCTTCGTGGCCGGAGTACTTCCAGACCAGCCGGTTCATCAGGATCGCGGCATCGAGACCCTCCATATCATCGCGTTCATACACATTCGTGCGCCACCAGTCGGCGATGATATTGTTCTTCAGTTCCACTCCCAGCGGGCCGTAGTCGTACACGCCCTGCAAACCGCCATAGATTTCACTGCTGGGAAAGATAAAACCGCGACGCTTGGCCAGCGCCACAATCTGATCGAGCGATACAGCCGGCACAGACATCCTCCTTTTCGCGCAATAAAAAAACCGGGCGACGAATCGCCCGGGGACGCATCACTCCTGACGCGCGGTTCCACCCCGGTTAGCGGCCAGAGCCGCTCACCTCAAGCATCATAAAGGCTCCCCGGCGCCCTTCCGCCATTCTGGATCACCGGGCTTGCACCATCCCCGGCTCGCTGGAAACCCATCCGATCTTACTCCTCCGGTTCATCGCCAGTCTATTGCGAGTATAGCACAGCCACGACCAGCCTGCAACCATATATGGTGTCAATGTCAGATAACGGCAACTCTATCCTGTCGGGCAGCGGTTGCCGCGGATGCAGGGCATGATGGAAACCAGCATCAGCGAGCCGTATTACCGCTGCCGGTTGCGGTTGGTTGCGCGGCATCATCTGATAGATGAGTATAGATCTGGGTAGTGGCAATTGAGGCATGGCCAAGCCGTTCTTGCAATTCGCGCAGATCGACCCCGCTGCGCAACTGATGGGCAGCAAACGAATGACGCAACATGTGTGGGGTCAGATCGTGCATGCCGGCCTGCTCGGCATAACTCTTCAAAATCAGCCAGAAACCCTGCCGCGTTAGCCGTTTGCCGCGATGGTTGAGAAACAGGGCATCAGCATCGCCAGTCGCCTGGCGCGCCAACTGCGGACGGGCAACATCAACATACTCTTCGAGCGCAGTGAGCGCCGTGTCGCTGAGCGGTACCGTGCGTTCGCGGCCCTGTCGCCCCAAACAACGCACCGTTCTGGCAGCGAAGGAGATATCATCCATGTTCAGCGCAACCAGCTCGCTCACGCGCATTCCGGTTGCGTACAACAATTCAAGCATGGCCTTGTCACGCAGGCCTTCAGGCGAACTATTCTGCAGCGGTAACTCAAGCAGCTCATCGACTTGATGCGGCGAGATGGCGCGGGGCAAGAAGCGATCGACCCGCGGCGCGTCCAGTTGTTCGGTTGGATCATGCGTGATGATGTGCCGTTCCCGCAAGAAGGCAAAAAATGATTTCACCGCAGCCAGCCGACGGGCAACGGTCGAATTTGCGTACTTCTTCTCTTTGAGGCTGATCACGAAACCAAGCATCGTCTCGGCATCGATATCTGGCCAGCGCTCGATGCCGCGCTCGCGCAGAAACGAACACAGTTGCTCGAGATCGGTGCGATATGCCGACGTAGTATTTGACGACATGTGCCGTTCATCGGCCAGATAAGCGAGAAATTGCGTTACGTACTGGTTCATGCGTCTGCCCGGTCGTTGTCTGCCACCTGAGTGCCGGCTATGGTACTGGAAAGAAGACGATATGTCAATTCAAGACAGGTTCGTATTCGTGGCAACTCATTAAAGCGATCGGTTCCAAACCTGAAGAAACGTTGCAGCGCACTACCTCTCACCTGTGAGTTGTCATTCAGAGCGATCTGCGCATCACAATTACACCGCGCAGGTTTAGGTCATAAGATACCAGAAAATGGCGCGCTCAGATGCGGTGAGACTTCAAGTCAAAAACAGCAGCTCTCTTTGTAACCACAGCAGCGACAGCGATAAAACCCAGCCCACAGATGCATCTGCGCAGCGCAGCGCGGGCAGGTTTGCTCGCCATCACGCCCATCGTCTGCTGAGAGAACAACCGGTTGAGTCGAATCGGTTGTCTCCTCATCCATCTGCGCACAGACAGGCGGTTTCGTTTTGGCCATGAATGCCCTCCTCCACACCTATACCCCGTGCCGCTCCGTCTATTGTACCATGCGTTCCCGGCGCACAGTAGCGCAGCAACTGAATCTGCTATACTGACAATGTTCTGATGACAGAGAGCGGAGCGCATGCGCACATTGATTGTCTTTAACCCAACAGCCGGCCAGGCGGAACAATTGGAAGCGGAGCTAGAAAGTGCAGCTACAGTCTGGCGCGAGCACGGCTGGACGGTCGATTTGCAACCAACCCGAAGCCCAGGCGATGGTTGCCGGCTTGCTCGCGAGGCAACGGCAAACGGCTACGATTTAGTGGTCGCCGCCGGCGGTGACGGAACGATTAACGAAGTGGTGAATGGGCTGGCAGGAAGCGCAACCATGCTGGCGACCCTGCCGCTAGGGACGATGAATGTCTGGGCGCGCGAGTTGGGCTTGCCATTGCAACCGCGCGCAGCAGCGCAGACGATTCTAAGCTGGTCGCCGCGCCTGATCGATTTGGGGAAAGCCGGCGATCGCTATTTTCTGCTCATGGCAGGGATCGGATTCGATGCCGCAATAACAGCCAACGTTCGCCCGGCTGAGAAACGACGGTTTGGCGCGCTGGCCTACGTTGCGCGCGGCATCGAAGAGGTGATGCGGATTCGCGGCACGAGAGCGAGGATCACACTCGATGGTCGGCAATTGAAGGCGCGCGTGTTGATGATCGTGATCGGGAATTCGCAACTCTACGGCGGCCTGGTTAAGATCACGCATCGCGCGAGTATCGATGATGGCCTGCTCGATGTGTGCGTCATCAAAGGCGACAATGGTCTCAATGCATTGGGGCATCTGATCGCCATTCTTCGCCGTCGGTTCAGCCTAAACCCAGATATCGCTTACTATCGCGCGCACACGATTGAAGTCGTGACCCGACCTGCCCTGCCGGTACAGATTGATGGCGATCCAATCGGCGCGACCCCAATGCGCTTTACGGTTGTGCCTTCGGCGCTGCGGGTGCTGATGCCGCCCGATCTGCCAGACGATCTGATCCAGCAGCCGCCCCCCAGTGCGCGCCGCTGGCCGCAACGATTGCTGGCGTGGCTGCGCCGCCGTCGTGTTGAAGAAGCGTGAGGAGTTATTGCACATCGATGGTTCGTCTGATTTGTGCTTTTCTGTGTACCTGCTGGACGATGCTGATCATCAGCGCCTGTGCTGCGCCTGTTGGCGAAGATGAACCGATCACAGTACAGGTGAACCAGCTTAGCGGACGACTGCTCTTCAGTCGTAACGATGCGATCTGGATATGGGAAGGGCGAGCAGCGCGCCAGTTGATCGCAGCGCCGTCTATTCAACCGGCGTTCGATCCAACCGGTGAACGGATCGCGTATGTGGCGCTCCGGGCTGGCGCCAGTGAGCTGATGATCGCCGATCGCACCGGCGCACTGCTGGCGCAGCTCACCCGCAATGATCCGCCTGCGCCGCCGGGCAGCCTCGACCGAGTCTATGCGGCAATGTGGGCATTTTACCCAACGTGGTGGCCGGATGGGAGCGCAGTGCTGGCGGCGGCCCAGGCCGCGCCGCCCACCGGCGATCCACCAGCTGATGCGCCGCTCGCGCTGTTTCGCTACGATCTGAGCGGTCAGCGGCAAGCGATCTTTGCCGATCCCAACGCGCATCTGGGTCGGGCAGTCGCGCTCCCTTCAGGAGAACTGATTGTTACCCGCACCACGCTGGGCAGCGATGGACAGCAACAACTCTACCGGATCAGTGGCGGGCAGGCCCAACCTGTAGCAGGCGCGCCCACGCCAGCCTATGATCCGGCGCTCAGCCCCGATGGGCGCTGGCTGGTCTTCGCCGTCAGCATCAACCAGGGCAGCGATCTCTATCTGCTGCCAGCCGATGGCGGCTCACCGGTGCGGCTCACCGATCTGGGCACTGCTCGCGCGCCGGTCTTCGCTCCTGATGGCGACGCGCTGGCATTTCTGGCTATCCCGCCGGGTGGCCGCGGCTTTGAACTCTACCTCGCCGAAATCACGGCCAGCGGCGAGACCTTTCAACTGGGCACGCCACGGCAGCTCTCGACCGATCTGGCGATTGATGCCAATAGCGGGCTGTCGTGGGCCAGATAACTCGCATTGAGGGCGGAGTAAGGGTTGATCCTCACTCCGCCCTGACCACGCTCTGACGTGACAGATAGACCATCCAGGCGCTGAATCGGCTAATCGCAACGGGAGATCCCAGGACGGTACAGGCTCGCCCGCAGATATCTTTCTGCCTGCGCTACCGTTCAGGGCAAGCTTAACCCGCCAATGCCGCCGCTGGCTGATTCACCACCGTCACCTCTGCTGCCGGCAATCGTTCTCCGAGCAGGTAGGCAATCACGTCTGCTGCCGAATAATCGTGGCGCAGATCAAAAATCGCGCGCAGACGCAGCAGATCATCACCACTGGTGAGCAATGGCGGCTCTTCGCCAATATCCTCGCGGGCCTGACCAACGCCGATATTGGCCATCAGCGCATTACACAGGCAGCGTCGCCCTTCCGTTTCGGCCAGATCGCCACCCTTTTTCACGAAGGTCGCGATCGGCTCACTGGCGCAGCGGTAACCGATTGTGCCTTTCGGAGTGCGATACATCGAGCGCAGGTAGCCCAGATCGCAAATTCGCTGGCGAGGCACGCCCTGCGCTGGATCGTTATCCCAGCGCACCACCTTGAACGGATAGCCAGTCGGCGAGGCGCGCGGATCGGTAAAAACATCAACCGCGCCGCGCGCAGCAGCGTCGAGCACCGAGCGGCGCAGCGGCGCGGCCAGCCCTGAATCACGACAAAAGGCAAAGAGTGTGCCAACTTGAATCCCCATCGCGCCGGCAGCCCGCGCTGCCGCCAGGCCTTCCGGCGAGGCAGTGCCGCCAGCCAGCCAGAATGGTAAACCCAGGGCAGCGATCTTCGTCGGATCGACCAAATCGCGCGGCCCGTAGATCGGCTCACCGCGCTCGTTCAATTGCAGTTCGCCACGTGGCGGCGCATTATGGCCGCCTGCGGTCGGGCCTTCGATCACCAGCCCATCAACCCCCGCAATCTTGCGCGCGAACATGGTCGCCAGCGTCACGCTCGCCACAATCGGCAAAAAGAGCGGGCGTCGCAATGGCGGCGGCTCACCCGGCCAGTGTTCAGCCGGATCGAAGGTGATGTAAGTCGGCGGCGCGCCATCATCGCCTTCAATTTCAGCGGTCAGCCGGGCAGGGCGATGAGCGGCCAGCGCGTCAAGCGCTGCCGGGATCTCGCGGGGAATACCTGCCCCCATGATGATCACATCAACCCCGGCCAGTAACGCTCCGTAGAGCAGCGCCAGATTGGGCAACTGGATCTTTGTCAGCAGATTCATGCCGATCGGCTGCTGATGGCCCTCTTTCGCCAGCCACACCTCAACAAATGCGGCCAGCATCGCAATCTGTTGCCGCTCCTTGCTCACCTTCAGATTGTACATCGGCAGCAAGGCGTAGGGTTCGCCCGACTGACGACCGGCGGGGCGGAAATAGGTGGCCAGTACACGCTCAGCAACTCCCGGCAGGGGAAACTGTGCCATCGCCCGGCGCATCGCGCCGTCAGGATCGCCATCTTGCAGGCGACGGATCAGGATCGTATCGATACCCGTGCCCGATACGACTCCGAGCTGGCCGCACGCGGTAACTGCCCGGGCAAGGCGCCAGTCTGAGACAGCAGCACCCATGCCACCCTGAATGATCATCGGCAAATCGGTGGCGCGCATTGGTCAGGACTCCTTAGACGTTCCAAAAGGGCAGGCGATCAGTCGATCGCTGCCAGAGGCGATAGAGGGTACAATAAGCGCTCCCGCGCATGACCGGTTGGGGTTCGGAAAGGCATTGATCGCGCGTGAAACCTCAACATGCTCTGCTACTATCATACCGCAGAGTTACTGTTATCGCCAGATAAGAATTGACTACCGGCTCGATCAATCCAGGGGCTGGATTGCAGCAGATCGGTACACGGCATCTTCACAGACGACAATATCAAGCGGACGATCGTGGGATTCCCGCGGCAGATGGGCAACCGCCTGCGCCGCAAACGCCAGCCCGATCGCCGTCGTAGTGAAGCTGGACAGAAACGCATCGTAGAAACCGCCGCCGTAGCCGAGCCGATACAATGCGCGATCGAAGGCCAGTAACGGCACAATCGTCACCGACCATTCTCCAGGAAATGCCGGTCTGATCCGACGCGGCTGCCAGGTGCCGAATGCGCCCCGCACCCACTCAGTCTCATCAAGGCTGGTGATCCAGCTATGGGCGAGCTGACGCGGCCCCACCACAATCGGCACGGCCACAGCTTTGCCCACAGCCAGCGCCGCGGCAATCAGAGGACGAGTATCAACTTCCGAGCGGATCGGTAGATAACAGTGGAGCGCGGGCGCAGCAATCACCTCGGGCAGAGCCTGCGCCCGCGCGCAAATATGGCGGCTGCGCTGATCGCGTTCCGTCAGCGTATCGCGACGAGCGATCATCATAGCGCGCAGAGCAGCTTTCTGATCAGCAACCGAAGCCATGAGTTGCACATGCGCTTACAGGTGCGGCGCTTTGATCTTGCGAATCAGCGCAGCGAATGGCGGCGCGGGTTTTGGCTTCGGGTTGCGGGGAAACCAGCCCAGATCGGCCCGCACCGCCTGTTCTTTCAGCTCGGTAGCTCCCCAGATGAACGATGCTCCGGTCACGCCCAACAGCGCTGACCAGCCCGCGTCGGCGATGAATAGGGAGACGATGACCAGACCAACGCCAAACAAGAGCGGGTAAGGCCACCAGAGATAGCCCAGATAGTATTCCATGCGGATGACCCAGAAAAATCCGAACCCAATGATACCCAGGCTGAACAGACCAATTGCCAGACCTTCCCATGTCATAGGATAAACCTCTTGTGATGATAGCAGATCAAATACTTCGCACATTATATCCGTCAACCATCGGCCACAGACCATCAGCGCGACCGGGCAATCTCGATCTCCTGCTCACGAATTGGGGCAGGCATCACCTGCAAGGGATCACTTGGCTCACGATCGAGCGGATCATGGGTGGTTGCGCGCCCTTCCGCCAGATAGCGGGCGTGTCGCGGATTGTTCGGATTGGCCGGCGCGTGACCGTGGCGCACACGCTTATCCTGACGCACCAGCTCGAACGCATCCCACCACAACGAAAATCCGATGACGCTGCACACGCCGCCGATCGTCACATTCTGCGACCAAAGCGCGATACCGTTCAGCGCCACACCAGCCACGATCAAGACAATCATTGGCGGGCGCAGATCTGCCCAACGCGCTTCAAGCCAGCGCACCCCAACATGCCCCCACCAGATACTGAGAAACGTTGCCAGCGCCAACCAGAGACCACTTGTTTGCAACATGCGAACCCTCACAAAATCTGTGCAAATCTCCACAATCCTCAGCAGTATGACACAGGGCCGCAAGAATGTCAAGGTGACAACCATGACAGGAATGAGCGACTGGAAAAGCGGCATCGGATCACGGTTTGCCAGAATCAGCGTGACAAGCAACCTCCGGATCAGATGGTCCGATACCGCCGACCTGTGACAGAAAGAGATTGCGTCTTGCCGGCAATCCATGTTGACAATTCCGAACACATGTCCTATTCTAAGGACAGATCACCACCTGAACGAAAAGGAAGCAATTGTATGGGACGCACAAAACGAACTGCTGAACAGCCAGACGACGACAAAGCAGCGGCATCAGGCGGGTTTTCAGCGGCGGAACGCGCCGCAATGAAAGAGCGCGCCAACGAGCTGAAATCGGCAGGGCGACGCAGCTCACCGGCGAAGAAGGCCGCCGATGCGCAGGCTGTCCTCACTGCAATCGCTGCTCTTCCCGAACCGGATCGCGCGCTGGCAATGCGTATTCATGCCATCATCACAACGACCGCGCCCCACCTTGATCCTCGTCTCTGGTACGGCATGCCAGCGTATGCCTGCGAGGGCAACATTGTCTGCTTCTTCCAGAGCGCGCAGAAGTTTCAGACCCGCTATGCCACCCTGGGCTTCACCGACACAGCGCAGCTTGACGATGGCGCCATGTGGCCGACGGCCTTTGCGGTGACCGACCTGACTCCCGACATCGAGGCGCGCATCGCGGCGCTGATTGACCGAGCCAGTCGAACGAAGCGGGTTCCGGAGTAGTATCACGATGAATGATACAGAGACGACCCGGCGAGACATCCTGCCATTCCGCGCAGTCGGCTGTCCGGTTCGATTGACGCCATGATCGGACAATGCGCGTCCGTCTGGCAACGCGATGATGCTGACCACACCATCGATAACGTTCTGTCATATCCTTTCGCTTCAGATCGCTCTGCGCGCAAACCCTGCCGCCGGCAGCCGAAATCGCTGACACGATAACCCGTATCCAGAACGTTGATCCGTTGCTTTCCCGGCGATGATCTGATTGCCGCCAGGACGTTCCGTAACGGCACAGCGGGCTGCGCCGCTACGTGCCGGCATATCCTTCCGTGAAGATATATCACTCTGGGCCAACGTTAGCCGCCAACCCCAACGTCAAACCTCACCAACACTCTTGCAGATCTGTAAAGCTTGTGCTACACTTCACGATACTCTCCCCCAATCGCACGTGGAGGATGACAGTGGAGCGCTCTGATCTACCACCTGATGTTGTAATCCGACGATTACCACTCTACGCGCGCAGTCTTCGCTACCTGCTCGAAGAAGGCGTGCATTCGGTATCTTCGCAAGAGCTTGGCGAGCGGATCAATGTCACTGCGGCTCAGATTCGCAAAGATCTCTCTTACTTCGGCGAGTTTGGCAAACAGGGCATCGGATACGATGTCGAGAAGTTACTGCAACATATCGAGCGCATTCTTGGCCTGCACCAGCACTGGCCAGTGGCGTTGGTCGGCATTGGATTGCTAGGCCAGGCCATCGCGCGCTACGAGGGATTTCGCACCGAAGGCATCGAGATCGTTGCGCTCTTCGACTCCGACCCGACCAAGATTGGGCAGAAGATCGGCGATCTCACCATCCAGGATTTCGCGCAAGCCCGGCGCGTCATCGCCGAAAAGCATATCAAGATGGCAATTATCGCCGTGCCAGCCCTCCAGGCTCAGCGCGTCGCTGATGTGCTGATCGAGTCTGGTGTGCGCGCCATCCTGAGCTATGCGCCCATGATTTTGCAAGTGCCCGAAGATGTCTGGGTGCGCTATATCGACCCGGTGGCAGTGCTGCAAAGTATGACGTATTATCTGGCCCGCGAGCAGCACTACCAATGAATCCCTGTCGCCAGGCTTCGTGTTCGTCTCACGGCACTGGTTGCGGCGGATGGAATCCCTCGCCGATCACTTCTTCTACTTCGCCGATGATGACAAAGGCGGCTGGATCAACACTGCCAACAATCCCCTTTAGCGCGCCGATTTCGGTGCGCGCTACCACACAGAGCAAGACTGCTCGAGTAGCGCCAGTGTAGCCGCCAATC
>FWPV01014979.1_pt1 | contig 11254 bp, 7 predicted proteins | sample 2228371 | NCBI WGS metagenome assembly FWPV01 (sample SAMEA103939776, study PRJEB20133) | metagenome | reverse complement strand
AGATTTTCCGCCACGCGGCGCGTCTTTTCCGAATGCGCCAGGATGTGCCGACCGGGCTTGAGGGCGCGGTCTGCAAGAAGGATGGGGAGCGGCTGTTCGCCGATGAGGGAGAGGAGCATGGGATTTTAGATTTTAGATTTTAGATTGGCGATTGACGATTGACGATTTGCGATTGACGATTTGCGATTGACGATTTGCGATTGACGATTTGCGATTTTAGATTGGCGATTTCTAATTTTAGATTTGCGATTTCGGGTGCTCGAGCGGCAAAGCGTTCAGCGTTTGGATGTAGGCAGTGATGTTTTTCGTAAGATTTTCAGGCGTTTCGGGGTCTTCACGCATCCCGGCATGGTCAATGTCGTTTCGAGTGTCGGTCAGGGCTTTCCAAAGACCCAAAACGGTTTCGAGATTCGGAATCGGCCTGAGAAAGACCGAGTGAAAGGCAAAACCTTCCTTTTTGGCTTTGAGAAATTCAGCCGCCTCGTTGTTGACCACGCCTTCGATGCGGTGACGGTCGCTCAAGACGGTGAGTGAAGTCAACCCCAGGTGGTACATGACCCAACTTACCAGCCATTCGCGCGCCAGAGAAACAGCCTGCATCCAGTGTTCGCGTTTGGCATACCACTGGATGAGTTCGCGCTGGATAAGTAAATCTTGTCGGGCATCTACCGCAGGGTCAGACAATGCCAACGGTTGATAGGCTTGCAGTGTAGCCTCGATTAGCATTTGGAAAGGCAAGGCTGCGCCGCTTTGAGCCAGCACGGAGAGCGCCCTTTGCGCTTGCAGGGTGATATGTTCTGCCTGCTGCATGACTTGATGGGGACGAATCAAAGACAAGGATTGCGAAAGATTGGTCAACGCGCTGGCAAGTTTGCCAATCTGACCAATTTGCTCCAATCTCGCAGGTTCTTTTTGCGCCTGAAGCGCCAATCGTTTTTGTTCTTCTCGCAGGAGAGAGGCAAAATAGCGCGAGTCGCCGGTGCGGTTGAAACGGTCGGAAGCCGCCGCCCATTCCAGCAGGGTGAGCATCGGCGTCAGGTCGAACATCGGCGTTCGGGGCGGAGTCACCGACTGGTCGCGGACATTGAAAGCGCCATAGTACACGTCTTTGAGATGAATGCCAAACCCCACCCTCAGGAAGGCTGCAGCCAGCAAGCCCACCAGGGGGAACGAACGCAAGCCGTGCGTCACATCAAAAGCTAATTCTTCACCAGCAACGACATTTTCAGCCACGCGGCTAAAGATGTGCCATAGTTCGGTTTCGTTTTCCCCTTTAGGCACAGGCACAAACCGGACATTTTCATCAGGGAGTTGCAACGCTTCTTTCAACGCTTGGGCATGCGCCTGCTCAGCCTCTTCGGTAGCAAAGACAACAACACTATCCGCTTGCGCAAAACGGCAAGACGCCACAGGTGCGTAGCGCGCAGGGATAGGCGGTTGTCCGTCCAAAACATAACAAGTTTCATCGTAGCGACCCACGCCAAGAAACGTGATGAGTTTCACACGCGCCTCCAATCTGCAATCTTCAATCTGCAATCCAAAATCGGAAATCCAAAATCTACAATCTAAAATCGCAAATCCAAAATCACTCTATCTCCACCAGCGCCCAGCCCAGCGGCAGCGCCGGGATTTCATCCGTTATCTCGCCCTGGGGGTTGCGCCGATACGCCATGGCAATCCGGCGGCTGATGGGGAAATCCTGGACGTTTTTGACGAAATGACCGCGCCCGACATCGTAGCCGTTCATCTTGCGCGGCTTCAGGATGGTGCGCATGAAACCTTCGTCCTGTTTGAGCCTTGCGCCAAGCGTTTTTTGCTCCCAGCCGCCGCCCCAGCCCAATTGCAGGAAAAACTGATTGGGCGTGAGTGGAAACTGGAGCATTCCTTCGTAATGGTTGATCAGATTTTTCCCCTTGGGCAATCCGCGCGCCCAGTTTAGTTCGCGCTCGATGGCAGCGCGGCTGTGCTGACTAGCGATTTCGGCAAAGTTCATCAGCGCGTCACCGTTGGGCAGGTAGAGTTCGCGTTTTTTCGCCCACTCCGAGAACAACGCGGTATCCAGTTTGAGTTGCGCTTCGATGACCGTTTCGCGCCGGATGGCTTCGACTTCGATGGGCGAGCCGGGCTTGCCGCGCTGAGTCAATACGCGCACATTGACCAGCATCAGCGCGCTCACATCCAGCGGGGCGCTATCGGTCACGTGCAGGGCGCGGAGCAGGTCGTTGTTGGGATTTTTGCCGAACAAATCGCGCTCATAGCCCGACGCGGCGAATTTTGGCGCGCCGCCCAGTTTCCCAATCTCAGGGCGCAGGCGTTTTTGCTGCCACAAATACCACGCCAGCGCCGTGCGCAACGCGCCTTTGATGGTTGTGCCGGGCAGGTAAGGATGGTCAAAGGCATCCTTGATTTGCTCGCGCAGTACCGCGCCTTCGGCGGATGACTTCGGCGTTCCCTTCAAAACGTAGCGAAAAAGCGGACTGCCCTCCACGAAATCCGCCGGTTTTTTGAGCAGTTGCGCCGGTTTCGTCCGGCTGAGCATTTCCAGCACGCGCGGGTCTTCCACATCCTGCGTATCGAGCAGCGCATTTTCGTTGATGCGCCAGGTGCGCCTGCCAAAGATAGCGTAGTCGTACTCATGCAGCATCTCGCGCCCGTTGCCGATGTGCAGGGGCGTGAGCACGGTGATTTTCAGGCGGTAGGTTTTGTAATCAGGCATCGTCATAGCCTCCCGTCATTGCGAGGGCTGCTGGTCGAGTAGGGTTGAGCAGCGAAGCGTATCGAAACCCGTATCGAGACCCAGCCCGAAGCAATCTCCCGGCATAACGGGGGACTGCTTCGCCGCTTGGTCTCGGCAAACTCGACCTCCAGCGGCTCGCAGTGACATCAGTGTTTGGGTTTCCACTCCAGCGCAAGCGCAAAGCCGGGGCGATACACCGGGTGCGGAATAGTCTCGCCGCTTTTGGCGTCATACTCCGGGCGCACGTCCGCCGCATCTCCCTGCGGGTTGCCCGCAATCAGGCTGCCTTCGGCGACCAGCCACAGGCGTTTGCGGCGCTGGGCGGCGGCATCTTCAGGGGTACGCAGCCAGCCTTCCACCGCTTCCAGTTTGTAGGCGGAGTTTTTGAGCAAGCTGACCTCATTCTCCGCCGGATGCCAGCGGCTGAGCAGGTAGGCGCAGGCGCGCGGGTCGGAGAAGTCTTCCGGTTCGGCTTCGATAAATGTGAAATGTCCGTAGCCCGCCGTGCGCTCGCCGCCCAGCCCAGAGTCGCCCAATGCGGGGAGAACGTAGGACAACTTTTCAAGTTGTCCCACCGCGCCAAACCACAAGCCGCAGCCAGCGGTAAACGTCACCCGCTCGGATTGGAACGGGTTGGGGGCGGCGTTGACCCGGTCCACCGTCACGCGCGGGGCGGTTTGGGTCTCGTACACTTTCTGGCGCATAACGGCTTCAGTGGGGCGTCTCTGTTTCTTCTCTTGACCATTGACTTTCTCAGTGTAAAAGAGAAGGCTTTCTGGTAGTTGCTCAATTTCCGCTTCGGTCAGCCACAGCGCGCCGCCTTGCAGCGAAAACTTGCACGCCCATTCGCCCTCGCTGTCTTTTTTGAGTTCGCCATCCAGAAACTCGCCTGCGCGGGCGCGATTGAGCAGCGCTTCCGAAAAATAGCGAATTTTTTTGATATTTTTGCCCGCGCCAAAGTCCTTGATTTTTTCCAGGCTGAACAGTTCGCGCAAATCCACCGGCTTGGGGTAAAAGCGCACCCCGCCCGCAAACGGAAAGGCGGACGTGACCTTGAAGGCAGGCGCGCCGCCATCGGGCAAAATGTCCTTCACGTCCCTGCCCAGGTGCCGCCAGGTATCCAGCAGGGCGGCAAAGAGCGTATCCGACGGCACGCTTTCGCGCGAATCCGCCACGCTCTCCACCCCGCCCGCGCCCACGTGCAGCCCATACGGAAAGGTGAGATGATACATCGTCAGTTGGGGCATGGTCTCTCCTTTTGTAGCGCAAGTTTTCAACTTGCGTTACCCATTCGTCCACAAACGGCAAATCGGAGATTTGCCCTACAGCGTGATTTGCTTTTTCAAGTCCTCGAAACCTGCCGCAAACGCCCGCAGGCTGGCAAACGGCTTTTCGTTCAACGGCTGCGGCTCTTTGGATGGGTCTTTGCGGAAGGAGACCTGAATGTTGGTGAACGCCACCTTGCCGCTGCCGCGCGAGCCCAGCCCGCCGATGTAGTCATCTTCCACCAGCCGCATCGCTTCGAGAAGCACATCCAGCCGCTTCAGGTCTTCTTCGGCTTTGTGAACGCTGCCATTGTCGAAGTGAATTTCATAGAGACTGAAAATCATCTCGGCAGGTTGACCAACGCGCTTCTTTTGCCCGTTTTCTTCGATTTCAGAACAGCCAAAAATCGCCCCGGCAGGCACGCGCTCCATCTGGCGCGGATTGGCGGCGCTGGTCACGCGGTCAATCGAGACTTCGGTCTTGACCTCGGTGTAGGGCAGGTCGGTTTGGGCGTTTTCCAGTTTTTTGGCGCTCTCTTCGCTCAGGAAAGTGTCGCGCACCACCAGGCGGGTGGGGGTGGCAAAATCTTGTTCACCTGAAACGCCAAACACCTGGCATACTTCACAAGTTTTGTATGGTTCGGCGGATTGGCAGACATGGAAAGCGGGCTTATTCTTGGGGAAGTTAATCGGTTTGTTGTGATACTTCTCCAGCAAACTGCGCATCTTGCCCTTAAGCGATGAGCCGGGGATGTAGGGGCGATTGGACAGTTTGTCGCGGATGACGGTCTTGTCCACGCCGCCGATTTCCACCCCGGCATCCGAGCCGCCGATGTGCAAGCCGGTCACTGCCTGGATGTCGAAGGTGATGAAAACGCGCCCTTTGAGTTCGATTTTTCGTTCAGACATGGGAAACCTCCATGGGATTGATGGATCGTTGATTGGCGATTTTAGATTGGCATACCCTCCACGAATGCGCCACGAATACTCGAATTGGATGCTGTCATTCTGTCATTCGTGCAAAATTCGTGGATGGTTTCTGCCGCTGGCAATTAGTTGCCGCCGTGATACTTGTGGTAGGCAAGAATCGCCTCAAAAAACTCAACAAAGTTTTTGAAATACATCTCTTGCGTCTCGCGGTCTTTGGCTTTTAGAACTTCATCCAATGCAGGAACAAGCGTATCAGCAAGCATTCTTACGCCCTGTCCCTGAGCGCGGCGGACGCGATAGGCAATTTTGGGCTTCAACAAGTGCAAGCGTCGCCAGGCTTTTTTGTGGTCAATGCTCATTTGACCCTGAATCTGCCGCACTTCGCCGAACAGGGCGCGGATTTGGGCGGTGGTCAAAGGACGATATAGTTCTGCCCCCAGCGCGTCGGCGTGCTTCACAATCAAATCGGCGCGTTCGGGATTGGTGATGATTTCTCGAATGTCGGTAGGGGGAATATTAGCCATTTGAACCTCCTTGGGGTTGTAGAATGGATGGAAGAGAATTTCCGGTTAAGTCTTGATAAAACGTTTCAACGTCAGCGCGGTAGTCGTCCTGCCAGCGGCGCATATACCGCCGGGCATCATCCCAAAAGCGACCTTCCACGTCGCCTTGCAATTGTTTGGCAGCAGAATAGATTTGCGTAGACGGGGTGTTGAAGAAAAGGTGTTCATCTTCATTTTCTTGGAAAATGCCCATTTCCAGCACCCAGCGGATGCCTTTTTCTTTAAGCAAGCGCCTGGCGGTCTCGCGTTGTACACGATCAGGACAAAATTTCATGCGTTTCGCGGCAATTTCGTGTGTTGCACAGCGTAAATGATTACCATCGCTGACAATTTCTCGAATTTTTTCGCGCTCCCAGAACGCGCCGTAAATCCGGTCTAATAGTTGGGGCAAGGTCTGGACAAAATAATCTTCACGGTCGTCACCTAATCTTTCTGTAGGCTCTTCTAAAACAGGTTCTTCAGTCTCCAGTGAACCTTCCAACTGAGCATTGGACTGAGCAACCACATCTACGCTGGGGGTATCCAGTTTTTGTTCATCACCGCGTTTTTCTGGCTGAACCAGCGGCGCATCTTCAGGTTTTTCCTGTACATCCGTTATCTTACGGACAACCCCAATGGCTTGCGCAGCAGCAGTCATATACGCAGGAATCCTGACCAGTTTCCAGGCATCTTCCCAGAATTTACTCTGCCGAAGAAAAGCATCAATGACCTCATCGTTTTGGTCAGAACGATATGCCTGGAAGAAACCTTCGACTTGGCTTTCATCCAGCGGCGCAATCTCGACCAGTTTTGAATTTTCTATGCCAGCCAACAAAACGCCGGGGCTGGGGCGCGTTGTCAGGATAACCTTCAGGCGCGAATAGGTTTGCATGAACTCCGTCAGCACCCGCAAAAACTCATGGCGGCGCTCGTATACTCCGAGTTCGTCCAATCCGTCCAGCACAATCAGCCAGTGTAAGCGCGGATTATCGAACAGTCTTTCAGGATGACTTGGTCGCCGTCCGTTTGGGTTGCTTTCCCAAAGCGGGGCAAGTGCATTGCACAGTATCTTTGTAAAATACCCACTCTCTTTTCTCGCTTTAGGTGTCAAGTCTCTTAAGCGGTGGAAAATTGGTATCAGACCATTTGGCGGCGTGAATTGCTCCAGGCGTTGCGCATCTTTCATCTCCTGCTCGCCCTGTTCTGCCAGCCTCATTACCAGTTGTTGCAAAAATAGACTTTTACCGCATCCCGCCACGCCTTGCAAAACCAGCAAGCGGTCGTCGTTCTGCGCCAGGAACTCATCCACAATTTGGCGAATGGGTATCCCTTTGCCATCGTGCAATTCCTGACAAGCCGATTTCTCTGGCGCGTCTTCCATCAGTTTTTGCAGGTTGCGTTGTGTTTCTTCAAAATAGCGCTGCCAGATGGAAGGCAGGACGTAAGGCACTTCAGCATAGGAATAGCGCAATTTATCATCGTTGGGCGCTAATTCCTGGAGGCTGACTTCTCCCTTGCTTTCGCCAAAACGCAGCCAGCACTGACCAGGGCGCAGGTAGGTTTGATTACCACTGCGAAATTCTTGACTAATTCGAAAAGGCTCGCCTGCTAAAGGCGAAATCAAAACATAGCCTACAATTTTCTGGTCAATTTCGGCAAATTCGATTCTGGGTGAAAGTAATGGTGTGATGTACCTGTGAACAATGGCAGGCAACTCTTGCCTTAACGTCTCGCGCGCCTGTTGTTTTGTTTTGCCTTGCCGAACCTGCCGCTCGAACATCTTGCCAATGCCGCAGATGTCATTGGAAGTCCCATCAGCATTATCTTGGACACCCAATATCAAATAAGCAGGCTCACCCAGCATTCGCGCTGTGTTTGCCAGCGCAATCACGTCGCGCACGAATTCGGCTTTTTTGTCATCTCGCCAATACTCAACCATCGCCTTACGGTCACGCAGCAAGGTTTCTTCATACTGGTCAGGCTGGGTAAACAAGGCAAAATTGAAGTCAGCCATACTTGCACCTGCTTATCGGTCTTCCAACTCAACCCACCGCGCCGCCACGCCGACCCAATCCAGGCGGGCAAAGTCGGGTTGTTTTACTTCATCGGGCAAAACGCGAAAATCACGCGTCAGGCGTTGCTCATCCGTGTCTCGATTTTCTGGCGTTTCTTTCCCAAACGTCCTCCTCAACAGATACACAATCCGCCAGTTCCAGGGACCGTAGAGCGTTTGCGGCTTTTTATCTGGTTTGATGTCCTTGCCCTGCTCGCGGCGTTTCTCCTGGGCGCGGGCGTACAGGTCGTAGTTCAAGAGCAGTTTGCGAATGACCGCCGTGCGTTTGCTGTCATCCAGTTTCTCTAACCGCGCTTTCAGGTCGCGGGCATTCTCGAACTCGCTCCACGGCAGGGGCTGCCCCAGGAAGGCAAAGACGTTTTTCTTTTGCGGCTTGCCCTGTTCGTCCCACCAGGTCAGCCCTTTGGCGGCTTTTTCGGCTTGCTCGGCGTCTTTGGCGGCTTTGGCGAGCGGATATTTCTCGGTCACCAGCGCCATGCCGCCGCTCATGTGAATCCCAGGATGCCCGCCGGTGTACTTTTTCAAGTCTTCGTTCACCTGCCAGGCAAACTCCACCAGCTCATCCCATGAGCCGACGAAGAACAGGTCATCGCCGCCGGAGTAGATGGCGTAGAGCGCATCGCCGTAGAGCGGTACATCTTTGTCGGATTTGCCTTTTTCTCTGGCTTTTGCCTTGCGCTCTTCATCTTCCTTGCGACGCCGCTCGTTGAAACTTTCCGCAATCCTGCCTACCCAGCCCTCGAAGAACAAACTGACGTGAAAACTGAGCGATGCAATTCGCGAGAGCGTGGCGTCTTCTCCCAGCCCCTCGGCAAAGAGTTTGCCCAGGTTGTCCACATCGGCGCGGAAGACGCCCAGGCGCTTGATGCCTTGCGACTGATACGCCATTGCCCCAAAAGTTTTCACCGGATTTTTGGCTTCTATACCAGGCAGGTCATCCACTTTATCCTGAAGTTGCAAAATCTCCTCGCGGCTGATGATAGGCGTGACGTTGACCAGCAGGCGGCGAATCAGCACCTTTCTGCCAACCTGTTCGTGCGCCTGACTGAACGACTCATCACTCAGCACCCAAATACGGCTGAATTCTTGAACTTCGTCCAGCGTGCCGCTCACTTTCACGGCAAACCCCAGGTCTTGAAGCGCTTCTTCGTAGCCTGAAGAAATTTCAGCCCCCGTCAAAGGCTCTACCTTTGCAGGGTGGGCGAGCAAATTCCAACCGATGAATTGGGCTTTGCGTAAATCTTCGCCAAGCGCTTCGTAAGAGAGACAAGCCGGGCATTTTCGCACGCCTTCATCGTCACTGCCTTTTTTGACTTTTTTGGTTTGCGGATGTTCGCGTCCACAGACCTGGCATTGCTCATCTTCGTTGCCGCCATGTCCCTGCGGCTTGAACAACACGGCTAACTCATCCTCTCCCAACTCACTGAATCGCTGATTTTTCGCCACCGCCACCTGCCGCGCCAGGTCGCCCCATCTCTCGCTCAATGGGTGTTTGCCATCCTTCGGGCGCATGAAATCGCTGGCTTTCAGCGCGATGCCCTCAACCGCCACATACAAATCGCCCTGGTGATGCTTGTAGAGAATGCGGCTGAGTTTGCGGCGGATTTCTGCCAGGCGGTCCCTATCCGCCGCCCGCGCCAGGATGTAGAAATTCCCGCCGCCGCCGTAAACCAGGTTGGTGATAGGCAGCCCCAGTTCGCGCAGCACAAAGCGCGCCGCCGCTTCGGTCAGCAATTGCAGGTAAAACGAACGTCCGCGCAGGGCGGACGTCGCGCCCTTGTTGGTGATGGTGTAAATGAAATCCTGCACGCCCGAAATATCCCCGCCCACCAGCAGGGCGACTTCGCTCTCGTCCGCTTCGGCGTTTTGGGCAACGCGGCGCAGGTCTGTTTCGGGGAAGTCCACCAGGCACGCCGCCAGGGCCGCCGTCATGCGGCTGTGGTCGTAGAGCGAGACATCCGGGCGGGCGCGATAATACGCGGATGGCATACACCAGCCATAACGCTGAAGCAAAGCCAGCATGGCTTCCAGGTAAATTTCCAGGTCATTCACCGCCTTGAGCGCGGCGGCTTCGTTGCCAAAATCCCGCCACAGGCTTTCGTAAATACCCCAAACCTTATCATCCGGCAGCGCCGCGCCCGGGAAAATGACATCCTCCTGCAACGCCAATTTCTCCAGCGGGAAGAAACGCCATTTGCTCTTGTCATCTTTCCAGCGCACATCATCGGCTGTGATGACGCTGAAAATCGAGAGCAACTGACGCGGCTGAGCGGCACGGTCATCTTCGCCTTTTGGCGGGTCAGCGCGCTCGCCAGCCGAAAGAACATCGGCAGCCTGCACCACCCAATCGAGATAACTGCGCGGCACATGATGATTGGCAGCGGGCAAGCGCACCTCATCACCGAAAGGCAAAATATCTTTCAAAAAGTCCGCGGTCAGCATGGCATGATAATGCCCATACATACGGGCAGCATCTTTGCCTTCCAAACTGCCACGTTCCGCGCCCCGCTGTGCGAACTTGCCCACATCATGCAGCAACCCCGCCAGCGCGGCCTGAAAAACCTTATCTTTCTCTCCCATGCAGCCTCCTTTCAATCGTCAATCGAAAACCGAAAGCAATTCCCTCTCCCCATTACGCGCCCCCTGGGAATTGCATCCATAGCATACAACAAAGGGCGCGGGGCGTCATGCGGGAAAACCCGCGTTTTAGATTTTGAATTGCGTCAAACCCTTCATTCGTCAACCTCCCAGTGATAAAACGGACTGAGCAGCCGCGTCAACTGCGCCTGGTTGACATCTTCCAGATTCCAATGCTCGGCGGCTTTGCGGTAGGCAGCGCGCAAATGCCCCTCCACCGTGCGCGGCGAAAGGACAAGTTTTTGGGCAATTTCCTGCTGCGCCAGCCCCTCGCGCCCCAGCAGATCGAGCACCTCGCGCTCCGCCGGGCTGACTTTGGTCAGCAAGAAGATGCGCGCCGCGTCCCACTGCTCACGCAAGCGCAAACGCTCCAGCCGCCGCCCCGCCTCGAACGGGTCGGTCACATCGCGCAGCGCATCGAAGACCGGCGAAAGCCGCCCCCACGGGATGACCGGAATGGGAATCAAACGCACCCACTCGCCGGGTCCGGCGTGCAGCGCGCCAGAAGCCTCCAGCGCCGGGTGCGAAGCCAAATGCCACAAACGGTCGCGGTCGTCGAAGAGCATCTGCGCCACCGCCATGCCGAAAGCGGTCAACGTGCGCCGACCACCAGAAATGAGCAAATGCACCCGATAATCGGCCAGTTTCAATGAGCGTACAACGCCAAAGACAGCCCCAAAAGCCGCATCCACCTCATCGGGCGTGGTAATATCGCGCAACGGCGTGGCATTTTGAGACAGCGGCAAATACTCGGCCTTTAGCGTTGGAAAATCCACAGGCAAAACGCGCTTCAAAACATCCAACCCCCTACGGGTTGGGTCATAGCGCGCATCGGTATGCAGCACAATCAGTTCTGCGGGCAAATCCCCCTCGGCGGCCAAAACATCTAACGCAAGCGTAATCAATTGCGGTTTGCTGGCCAGCGCAGAAAGGAGCACAGTTTTGGGTGTGGGCAAATTGGGCCTCTTTCTCCCCGGTAAGTAGCGACGTACTAAGATTATACATAAACTAAAAACAAAACACAGCATGCTGCGCACATGTAGGACAAGCGCGAGCGATTGTCCCGACC
>FWPV01014975.1_pt1 | contig 11255 bp, 9 predicted proteins | sample 2228371 | NCBI WGS metagenome assembly FWPV01 (sample SAMEA103939776, study PRJEB20133) | metagenome | reverse complement strand
CGCCATCGCCCTGCCTTTGAGGGACGCGTTTGCGCTCATCGCCATGGGCGACGAGGTGCTGGACTGGCGCGAGATGGTCGGCGGCTGCGTAGGCGCCCGCATCCGCCTGCTGCCCGGCGGCGACCATGCCCTGAGCGACTTCGACCAGCACATGGGTGAGGTGCTGCACTTCCTGCACCTCGCCTGAACGGGCAGCCCCATGGCCAAAGACAAAACCCTCTACACCTGCAACGAATGTGGCGGCAGCAGCCCACGCTGGCTGGGCAAGTGCCCCCACTGCAACGCCTGGAACACCCTGGTGGAATCGGTGGCCGAGCCGGCGGCCGGCACCAAAAACCGCTTTGCCGCGCTCGCGCCCACGGCACAGATCGCTGTGCTGTCCGAGATCGAAGCCAGCGACGTGGACCGCAGCCCCACCGGCCTGGACGAGCTGGACCGGGTGCTGGGCGGCGGCATCGTGGAAGGTGGTGTGGTGCTCATCGGCGGCGACCCCGGCATCGGCAAATCCACCCTGCTGCTGCAGGCGCTGGACGCCCTGCAACGCGCCGGCCTGAGCACGCTTTACGTCACCGGTGAAGAAAGTGGCGCCCAGGTGGCACTGCGTTCGCGCCGGCTGGGCCTGAACCAAAGCCAGGTCAAGGTGCTGGCCGAGATCCAGCTCGAAAAAATCCTGCACACGCTGCAGGCACAGCAGCCTGCCATCGCGGTCATCGACTCGATACAGACCGTCTACTCCGACCAGCTCACCTCGGCGCCCGGCTCGGTGGCGCAGGTGCGCGAATGCGCCGCCCACCTCACCCGCGCCGCCAAGGCCAGCGGCACCGCCATCGTGCTGGTGGGCCACGTGACCAAGGATGGCGCCCTCGCCGGCCCACGCGTGCTGGAGCACATGGTGGACACGGTGCTCTATTTCGAGGGCGACACCCACAGCAGCTTCCGCCTGGTGCGCGCCATCAAAAACCGCTTTGGCGCGGTCAATGAGATCGGCGTTTTCGCCATGACCGAAAAAGGTCTCAAAGGCGTGAACAACCCCAGCGCCATTTTTTTGAGCCAACACACCGAACCCGTGCCCGGCAGTTGTGTGATGGTGACGCTGGAAGGCACCCGGCCCATGCTGGTGGAAATCCAGGCACTGGTGGACACCGGCGGCCCCTCACCCCGGCGCCTGAGCGTGGGCCTGGACCGCGACCGCCTGGCCATGCTGCTGGCGGTGTTGCACCGCCACGCCGGCGTGGCTTGTATGGACCAGGACGTGTTCGTCAACGCCGTGGGCGGCGTGCGCATCACCGAACCCGCCGCCGACCTGGCCGTGATGTTGTCCATCACCAGCAGCCTGCGCGGCAAAGCCCTGCCCAAAGGCTTCATTGCCTTTGGCGAAGTGGGCCTGGCAGGCGAAGTGCGCCCGGCCCCGCGCGGCCAGGAACGCCTGAAAGAAGCCGCCAAGCTCGGCTTCTCGGTGGCCGTGGTGCCCAAGGCCAACGCACCCAAGGTCAGCGACAAAGCCATGATGGCCGCCCTGAGCGGCATGACCATCCACGCGGTGGAACGGATCGAGGACGCGCTGGAGGTGGTGCGGGGGTTTTGATACCGCCACACCCCCGCCCGGTAAACTTGGGCCCTTCCCAGACCGACCCCGAAAGCCCCTTTTGTTTGCATTGTTCGAAGAAGCCGGCAAGTTCCTGACCGGCCGTGTGTTGTCTGAAGCCGAAAGCTCGCTGCAGGTGGAGCTGGATTCGGGCAAACGCGTCAAAGTCAAGGCCGCCAACACGCTGCTCAAATTCGAGAAGCCGGCGCCGGCCGCGCTGCTGGCGTCCGCGCAGGCGCTGGCCGATGGCATGGAGGCCGACCTGGCCTGGGAATTTGCGCCCGAGGACGAATTCGGCTTTGCCGATCTGGCCGCCGTGTATTTCAGCGACCCGCCCTCGGTGGACCAGCAGGTCGCCGCGCTGCTCAAGCTGTCCGAGGTGCCGCACTACTTCCGCCGCGCTGGCAAGGGCCGCTTCAAGAAGGCGTCGGCCGAGATCGTGCAGCAGGCGCTGGCCGCCATCGAGAAGAAGAAGTTGGTGCAGGCGCAGATCGACGCCTGGGCGGCCGAATTGGCGGCAGGCCAGTGCCCGGTGCCGGTGCGCGAGCAGCTTTACAAGATCCTGTTCAAACCCGACAAGAACGCGCCCGAATACAAAGCCGTGGCCGAAGCCACACGCCAGACCCACCTGGCGCCGCTGGCCTTGCTGGAAAAAGTGGGTGCCATCAGCAGCGCCTACCAGTTCCACTGGCAGCGTTTCCTGTTCGAATTTTTCCCGCGTGGCACGGGCTTTCCCGCGCTGCAGGCGCCGCCGGTGGAAGGCGAGCTGCCATTGGCCGCTGTGCAGGCTTTCTCCATCGACGACTCGCACACCACGGAAATCGACGACGCGCTGTCGGTGCAGGGGCTGGGCAGCGGCACCGTGACACTGGGCATCCACATCGCCGCACCCGGCCTGGCGATCGCGCCCGGCGGCCCGTTGGACCAGGTGGCCCGCGCGCGCCTGTCCACCGTCTACATGCCCGGCCACAAGATCACCATGTTGCCCGACGCGGTGGTGCAGGCCTACACACTGGACGAAGGGCGCGATTGCCCGGCGGTGTCGCTTTACGTCACCATCGACGAAGCCACGCTGAGCTTCACCACCAGCGAAACCAAGCTGGAGCGTGTGCCCATCGCACACAACCTGCGCCACGACAAGCTGGACGACCTGATCACGCCGGAGTGGCTGGCAGGTGAAACGAATACCGCCGCCGCGCCCGAGTTGACCGCCCTGCAACCCCAACTGGCGTTTTTGTGGCGCCTGGCCCAACACCTCAAGGCACAACGCGAGGTGGTGCGCGGCAAGCCCGAAACCTTCAACCGTCCCGACTACAGCTTCAAGCTGGCCGATGCGACAGGCGACGAGCCGCAAGGCGATGAAACCGTGCTGATCAGCACCCGCAAACGCGGCGCGCCGCTGGACCTGATGGTGGCGGAGGCCATGATCGTGGCCAACAGCACCTGGGGCCAGTGGCTGGCCGACTGCGGCGTGCCCGGCATCTACCGCAGCCAGCACAGCCTGGCGCCCGGGGTGAAGGTGCGCATGGGCACCAAGGCCCAGCCGCACGCGGGCATTGGTGTCAAGTGCTACGCGTGGAGCACCTCGCCCCTGCGGCGCTACACCGACCTGGTGAACCAGTGGCAGATCATCGCCTGCGCCCGCCACGGCAAGACCGCCGCGCTGGCCGCACCCTTCAAGCCCAAGGACGCCGACCTGTTCTCCATCATCAGCGCGTTTGACGGCGCCTACAGCGCCTACAACCAGTTCCAGGGTGGCATGGAGCGCTACTGGACCCTGAAACACCTGCAGCAGACCGGCACCACCGAACTCACCGCCACCGTGATGAAGGATGGCCTGGTGCGCGCCGACACGCTGCCGCTGGTGCTGCAGGTGATGGGCGCCGATGGCCTGCCCCGTGGCGCCCACGTGCGCGTGCGCCTGGGTGCGATGGACCTGATTTCGCTGGACGTGGGCGGCACCGTCATCGAGCGCCTGGACCAACCGGTGGAAGACCTGGCCGAGGACGAGGGCGACGACGAACTGGCGGCCCCGCTGGCCATTGCCGTTGATATGGACGCCGACGCGTCCACACCAGCGCCCACCGCCGACACGGATAATCCGGCCTCGTGAAAACCCCCGCCGCGTTCAGCCCCCTCCAGATCGCCCTGGGCGTGTCGGTGGCCGTGCACGCGGCGCTGTTGACGGTGCGTTTCGTCAACCCCGAGGCCTTCAACCGCGTGTTCCAGGACACACCGCTGGAAGTGGTGCTGGTCAACGCCCGCAGCGAGGACAAGCCGGACAAGGCGCAGGCCATCGCCCAAGCCAACCTCACCGGCGGCGGCGAAGCCGAACGCGGCCGCGCCACCTCGCCCCTGCCGCCATCGGCCCAGGCCCGCCTGGGCGACCCGGTGGAGGAAGAGGAAAAACGCATTGAGGCGATGAAGGAACAGCAGAACCGCATGCTGGCCCAGATCCGCAAGCAGCTGGCCAGCTACCGCGTCAACGAAACGCCGGACAGCCAGCGCACCCCCGACGAGCAAGAACGCGAAGAACGTCGCCTGGCGCTGGTGAAGGTGCTGGCCGAGATCGAACGCCGCATCAACGAAGAAAACGCGCGCCCCAAGAAGCGCTACATCAGCCCGGCCACGCGCGAGGCGGTGTACGCCGTGTACTACGACGAGCTGCGCCGCAAGATCGAGGACCGGGGCACGACGCAGTTCCCCGAGGTGGGTGGGCGCAAGCTCTACGGGGAATTGACCATGGTGATCACGGTCAATTTCGACGGTCGCGTGCTGGCCACCGAGGTGGTGGAAAGCTCGCGCCAAAAGGCGCTGGATGCGCGTGCCGAAGCCATCGTCAAAAGCCTGTCCTTCGGCAGCTTCAGCGCCGCCATGCGCCAGCGCGCCGACCAGATCGTGGTGGTGTCGCGCTTCCGCTTCACCCGAGACGAAACGCTGCAAACGCAGCAAATGAGCAACTGAAATGATGCCCACCCCGTCGCTTGCCCGCTTCGCGTGGCCGCATCCCCCTCAAGGGGCGACACCAGCCGTCCGGCAAAGCCGGCCCGGCGGTGTCCCCTGGTTCGATTTCCTCGCACGTGGCGGGTCCGACGCCTGCGCGGTGAATCACTGATACCCTGCATTTATGGACCGCTACGCCGTCGTGGGCCACCCCGTGGCCCACAGCCAATCCCCCGCCATCCACACCCGTTTTGCCGAGCTGACGGGCCAGCGGCTGACGTACGAGCGCCTCGAACTGCCTCTCAACGGTTTTCGCACCGGCATGGAGGCCGCGCGCGCCGATGGTCTGCGCGGCGGCAACGTCACCGTGCCTTTCAAACTGGAGGCCTTCGACTGGGTGCAACACCGCAGCGCGCGCGCCGAGCTGGCGCAGGCCTGCAACACCTTCTGGTTCGAGGCCGATGGTGTGCACGGCGACAACACCGACGGCATCGGCCTGGTGCGCGACATCACCCGCAACGCCGGTGTGCCCCTGCGCGGCGCGCGCGTGCTGCTGGTGGGGGCTGGTGGGGCGGGCGCCGGTGTGCTGGGGCCGCTGCTGGGCGAAGGCCCGGCCGAGCTGGTGCTGAGCAACCGCACCGTGGCGCGCGCGGACGAAGTGGTGATGCGCCACACCAACTTGGCGAGCCAACACGGCGCACAGCTGCGAGCCAGTGGCCTCATGAACGTGGACGGCGTGTTCGACGTGGTGATCAACGCCACCGCCGCCAGCCTGCAAGGCGCCGAGCCGCCGCTGCCCGCTGGCGCCATACGCCCCGGCACCCTGGTGGTGGACATGATGTACGGCCCCAAGTCGCAAGCCTTTGCCGACTGGGCGCGCGCCCAAGGCGCCACCGTGCGCGACGGCCTGGGCATGCTGGTGGAGCAGGCGGCCGAGGCCTTCTTCATCTGGCGTGGCGTGATGCCACCGGCCGCTCAGGTGCTGGCCGAGCGCCGCGCCTTGTTCTGACATGCGCGCCCTTCTGCACTGGTTGGGCTGGCTGCTGATGGCGTTCCTGGCGCTGCAGCTGTTTTTTGTGCTGCGCATCGCGATGATGGCGGCGGTTGATCCACAAAGCACCTCCTTCATGCGCTCTGAGGCCTGGCGGCTGGCGATGGCGCAACAGGGCGTGCCGAGGTGGCGCCAGCAATGGGTGCCCTATGAAGACATCTCGCCCCACCTCAAACGCGCGGTGATGGCCGCCGAAGATGCGGATTTCACCAACCACAACGGTGTGGACTGGGACGCCATCGAATCCGCGCGGGAAAAAAATGCCAAACGGGCCGAGCTGGCCGAAAAACGCGCTGCCCAGGCCAAAGACCCGAGCAAGGTCAAGCCACCCAAGGTGGTGGGCGGCTCCACCATCACCCAGCAGTTGGCCAAGAACCTGTTGCTCTCAGGCGAACGCCACCTGCTGCGCAAAGGGCAGGAGTTTGTGCTGACCCTCGCGCTGGAGCTGCTGCTGGACAAACGCCGGATTCTGGAGATTTACCTCAACAGCGTGGAATGGGGCGAAGGGGTGTTTGGCGCCGAAGCCGCTGCGCAGCGTTACTTTCGCAAGACCGCCAAATCGCTGAGCGCCACCGAGTCGGCGCGTCTGGCCGTGATGTTGCCCAGCCCCAAGTTTTTCGAAACCCGGCCCGGCTCGCCCTACCTGGCCAGCCGCACCGCCACCATCGCCGCCCGCATGGGGGCGGTGCAGGCGCCATGAGGTCCGCGCCATGATGGCCCGTGTGTTTGGCTGGCTGCTGCTGGGTTTTGTGCGCGTGCTCACCGGCGCGCAGGCGCGCTGGTTCGGCTGCCCGCCCAAGGCCGAACAACGCATCTATTTCGCCAACCACCAGAGCCACGCCGACCTGGTGCTGATCTGGGCCGCACTGCCCAAAGAACTGCGGGGCATCACCCGCCCGATTGCCGCCAAAGACTACTGGACCACCAGCCCCCTCAAACGCTGGATCACCACCGAGGTGTTCAACGCCATCTACGTGGACCGCCAAAAACAGCTGGGCCCCGATGGCGAGGTGCTCGACCCGCTGGAGCCGCTGATCGAGGCGCTGGGCAAAGGCGACTCCATCATCCTGTTTCCCGAAGGCACACGGGGGCACCACGAAGACCCACAGGCCTTCAAATCGGGCCTGTACAACCTGGCCCAACGCTTCCCCGATGTGGTGCTGGTGCCCACCTGGATCAACAACGTTCAGCGCGTCATGCCCAAAGGTGAGGTGGTGCCGGTGCCGGTCTTGTGTTCGGTCACGTTTGGTGCGCCCATGCGCGTGGAACCCGGCGAGGAACGCGCAGCCTTTCTGGTGCGCGCGCGCGAAGCCGTCATGGCCCTGAGAGACATCTGAGCATGAGCGGCTTCCTGCGCAACCTCAGCATCAACGAACAGATCGGCCTGCTGTTCGTGTTTCTGTTTGGACTGCTGGCCACCGCCAGTGTGGCCATGCTGCTGCTGTCGCTGCGCGAGCGCCGGCAACACGATGTGCTGGACGACAGCCAACACCAGCGTCGGCGCGACGACCGCCAGCTGCTGCGCGTGTCCTGGATCATGGCCACCGTGTTCTGGGTAGGCTGGGCCGCCGGTGCCGAGGTGGCCACGGTGTTGTTCGGGCTGATGTCGTTTTTTGCCTTGCGCGAGTTCATCAGCCTCTCGCCCACCCGCCGCAGCGACCACCGCAGCCTGGTGCTGGCCTTCTTCGTCGTGCTGCCTTTGCAATACCTGCTGGTCTGGCGTGGGCACTACAACCTGTTCACCGTGTTCATCCCGGTCTATGTGTTCCTGGCCCTGCCGGTGGTCAGCGCCCTGGGCAACGAGCCACAGCGTTTTCTGGAGCGCAACGCCAAGCTGCAATGGGGCATCATGGTCTGCGTGTATGGCATGAGCCACGTGCCGGCGCTGATGGTGCTCAACTTCCCCCGCTTTGACGGACGCAACGCCTTTCTGGTGTTTTTCCTGGTGCTGGTGGTGCAAACCTGCATGCTGGTGCAGCACCTCGTGGCGCGCCGGCTTCAGGCTCCGGTGGCACCCGACATCAGCGCCAGCTTCCACTGGCGCAGTTGGGCTGCGGGCCTGGCGGCCGGTGGCCTGCTGGGTGCGCTGCTGGCCGGCTTCACGCCCTTTGTGCCGGGGCAGGCGCTGGGCATGGCGCTCATTGCCTGTGCCGCCGGTTCACTGGGGCACCTGGTGATGAAGGCCATCAAACGCGACCGGGGTGTCACCCACTGGGGCGGCGGGCGTTCGGTCACCGGTGCCAGCGGGCTGCTCGACCGGCTCGATGCCCTGTGTTTCGCCGCGCCGGTGTTCTTCCACTCGGTGCGCTGGTACTTCAACTTATGAGAATCCTCGGCATCGACCCCGGCCTGACCTGCACCGGCTTTGGTGTGGTGGACAGCGAAGGTGCCGCGCTGCACTACGTGGCCAGCGGCACCATACGCACCAGCCCAGGCGACGGTGTGTTGTTGCCCCACCGTCTCAAGATTTTGTTTGATGGCATTGGCGAGGTGGTGCAGCGCTACCAGCCCCAGATTGCCGTGTGCGAAATCGTCTTCGTCAACGTCAACCCCCAGGCCACGCTGATGCTGGGTCAGGCGCGCGGCTGCTGCCTCACCGCCCTGGTGGCCAACGGCCTGGAGGTGCGCGAGTACACGGCCCTGCAACTGAAAAAGGCCGTCACCGGCCACGGCAAGGCCGCGAAGGAGCAGGTGCAGGAAATGGTCAAACGTCTGCTGCAACTGCCCGGCCTGCCCGGCAAGGACGCGGCCGACGCCCTGGGCTTGTGCATCACCCACGCGCAGGTGGGCCGCAGCATGGACGCCATCAACAAAGTGGCCAGCCTGCAGGCGCGCACCACCGCTGCGTACAAGGGTGGGCGCAGCTACTGAACGGCCGCGCGAAGTCGCGGCTCAGAGCTTGACCATGACGTGGCGGGCCACGGTGTAGTCTTCCAGCGCGTACATCGACATGTCCTTGCCGTAGCCGCTGGACTTGAGGCCGCCGTGGGGCATTTCGTTGACGAGCATGAAGTGGGTGTTGATCCAGGTGCAGCCGTACTGCAGCTTGCGCGCCACGCGCATGGCGCGGCCCACGTCCTGCGTCCACACCGATGAGGCCAGGCCGTAGTCGGAATCGTTGGCCCAGGTGATGGCTTCGTCGGGGTCGGTGAAGCGCGTCACCGACACCACCGGGCCGAACACCTCGCGGCGCACGATCTCGTCGTCCTGTCGGGCGCCGGCAATCACCGTGGGCTCGTAGAAGAAGCCGTTGCCCGGGCGCATCTTGCCGCCCGCGGTCACCTCCATGTGGCCCAGCATCTGGGCGCGCTCCACAAAACTGGCCACGCGGTCGCGCTGGCGGTCGGTGATCAGCGGGCCCATCTCCACGCCAGCCTCATCCTGGGTGCCGAGCTTGATGGTTTTCACGGCGGCGCTGAGGTCGGCCACCAGACGGTCATAGACCTTGGCGCCGGCGTAGATGCGGCAGGCCGCCGTGCAGTCCTGGCCGGCGTTGTAGTAGCCGAAGGTGCGCACACCTTCGACCACCGCGTCCACATCGGCGTCGTCGAACACGATGACCGGTGCCTTGCCACCCAGCTCCAGGTGGGTGCGCTTCAACGTGCCGGTGGCGGCCTGCAAAATCTTGCGGCCGGTGGACACGTCGCCAGTGAGCGAGACCATGCGCACGATCGGGTGCTCCACCAGGGGCTGGCCCACGCTTTGGCCCCGGCCGCACACCACGTTGAACACCCCTTTGGGCAGGATGTCGGCCACCACACGCGCCAGCAGCAGCGCGGTCAAAGGCGTCTGTTCGCTGGGCTTGAGCACCACGGTGTTGCCGGCGGCCAAAGCCGGCGCGGCCTTCCACGCGGCCATCATCAGCGGGTAGTTCCAGGGTGCGATCGAGCCGATCACACCGATGGGGTCGCGCCGGATCAGGCTGGTGTGGCCACCCAGGTACTCGCCTGCCACCGGGCCGTTCATGGTGCGGGCGGCCCCTGCGAAGAAGCGGAAGCAGTCGGCGATGGCGGGGATTTCGTCTTCGAGCGCACGCACATACGGTTTGCCGCAATTGAGCGATTCCAGTCGCGCGAAGGCTTCGGCGTTGGCCTCGACGGCGTCGGCGATCTTGAGCAACAACCGCGAACGTTCGCCCGGCGTGGTGTCGCTCCAGCCCTCAAAGGCGCGGTTGGCGCCCAGCACGGCGCGGTGGATCTGATCAAACGAGGCCTCGGGCACGCTGGCGATGACGTCGCCGGTGGCCGGGTTGAGAACACGCTCGGCCTCGCCTTCGCCAACGACGAACTGGCCGTCGATGAACAGCTCGGTGGCGATGGCGTTCTGGAAATCGGGGGTCTTGCCCATGGGGTGCTCCTTAACGGCTGCTGGGTTGTTCGTCGGACCGCGTGAGGTAGTACGCGGCCAGAATGGGGATGAAGGTCAAGGCGATGACAACCACCGCCACCACATTGGCGCGGGCGGATCAGCTCCTGCAGCATCCAGATGGGCAGCGTGGTTTGCTGGCCGGCGGTGAAGGTGGTGACGATGACCTCGTCAAAGCTCAGCGCAAAAGCCAGCAGGCCACCTGCCAGCAGGGCTGAGCCCAGCTGCGGCAGGATGACGTAGCGGATGGTCTGGAAGGTGTCGGCACCCAGATCCATCGACGCCTCGATCAGCGACGGCGAGGTGCGCCGCAGCCGCGCCACCGCGTTGTTGTAGACCACCACCACACAGAAGGTGGCGTGGCCGATGACGATGGTCCAGAAGCTGAACGGGATCTCCATCGTGTGGTAGGCCGTGCGCAGCGCGATGCCGGTGATGATGCCGGGCAGCGCGATGGGCAGGATGAGCAGCAGCGACACCGCATCGCGTCCAAAAAAGCGGGTGCGCGCCAGCCCCGCCGCCGCCAGGGTGCCCAGCACCATCGCGATGCCGGTGGCGATCAGCGCCACGCGGAAGGACAGGCCAATGGCGGCCCACACGTCATCGCGCGCCCAGGCGGCGGCAAACCACTGCGTGGTCAGGCCCGGTGGCGGGAACACGTAGCTTTTGTCCTCGGCGCTGAAGGCGTAGAGGATGATGAGCGCCAGCGGGATGTGCAGGAACAGCACGCCGGCCCAGGTGGCGGCTTTGAGGCCCCAGCCGGCTTGTGTTGGATCAGAGCGCATCGAATGCTCCCAGCTTCTTGGCAATCCACAGGTAGACCCCGATCACCACAATGGGCACCAGCGAAAAAGCCGCCGCAAACGGGATGTTGCCGGCCACGCCCTGCTGTCGGTAGACCACCTGGCCAATGAAGAGCGTGGAGTCGCCAATCACCTGCGGGATGATGTAGTCACCCAGCGTGAGCGAGAAGGTGAAGATGGAACCCGCCGCGATACCGGGCATGGCGAGCGGGAAGATGACCTTCCAGAAGGTGGTGCTGCCTTTGGCGCCCAGGTCGCTGGAAGCCTCGAGCAAAGAGTCGGGGATGCGCTCGATGGCCGCCTGGATGGGCAGGATCATGAAGGGCAGCCACATGTAGACAAACACGATGAAGGTGCCCAGGCGAGAGAACGACAGCGAGTTGCCGCCGATCCCCGGCGTGGCGAGCAAGGCCTCAAGCACCCAGCTCAGGTGCAGCTCGGCCAACACCCAGCTGATGGCACCTTCTTTCGCCAGCAGCAGCTTCCAGGCGTACAGGCGCACCAGATA
>FWPV01014974.1_pt1 | contig 11255 bp, 13 predicted proteins | sample 2228371 | NCBI WGS metagenome assembly FWPV01 (sample SAMEA103939776, study PRJEB20133) | metagenome | reverse complement strand
CGGGGTTTGGCGTCCCAGACCTTCTCGATGTCCGCTTCCGATGGACTCGCGTATCGACCGCACATTACTGTTTTGTACCTGCCGCTGATCTGGCTGCCGATTCAATACGGCAGCTAAACTTTCGATGATTCGATGAATTTCTTCAAAACGTGACGATGGCACTGCGCCTGATCCTCGTCGCAATGACACAGTAGCGTCACGGGTCCTCTTCGGGCTAGGTGTTTGATCATACGGAGTAGTGATTTCTGTCCGTGATTCTTGATGGTTGCGCAGCGCCGATCAACCGGGCCATCGGCCCATAACTCTCGGCGATATTCTTGTGCGAACTGCGCCCAGGTTCGGGTGAGGCGTCCTTCGAGTAATGCCTCACTGGGCCCGAGGGCGGGCAGCCACAAGTCGTAACGAGATGCTTTCATGCCTCGACCGCGGTAGCGGGTGACGAGGAGTCGCATTCCATCCTTCCGCCGATCGATCGGGCTCCACACGCTTTTGGTTCTGATCATGACCGGGGTGTCCTCGGCTACAATCGCACGCCGCCGACGGAAATATCCTTCCAGAAATTGGGATTTTTCTCCAAGCGTTGCCGATACAACGGACTTGAGGAACACACTTCAATGAAGCGTTGCCGGACCTGCTCCTGCTCTTCGAGCCAGGCTTTCAACTTTTCCTGCTGCTCGGGCGTTCTCTCCCGCGCCGGTAAGCCGATTACCAGCGCGCAAAAGTCTGGGTAAGTCAGCACGTCGGATTTCTTGGTCGGCGATTTTCGCGAGATTGAATTCATGCTGAAATTCCCCGTTGTATTGGCTTTCTCGTTCTTCTCACAAGTTAACGATGTCGGGATTGTGGTACTGAGCTAAGTTGCTTTCTGCAAGGTCTTGTTCGCAGTAGCAGTGGTTATGGTTACTGGAGAATAATTATTACGCATTTCTGAGTAGTCCGCGTCAAAAAAACACCCGCATGAAGCGGGTGTCAGCTTTGAGCATCAAACAGCGAGAGCCATCGAAGATAAAAATTGGTTTTCGCTCCGGTTGTTAGTTATCCAGCTTGATTCCCGATTTCTTAATGACGCCCGCCCACTTTTTCATCTCGGCCAGATAAAACGCGCTGAATGCGGACTGGGAATTGCCGCCCGGCGTCGCACCTTGGCTGACCAAAGCCTGGTTGACATCCGGCGATTTCACGGCGGCAACGGCTTCTTTGTAAATCCTGTCCACGATAGGTTTCGGGGTCTTGGCCGGGAGCATCAAGCCGAACCACGAACTCGACTCAAATCCAGGATAGGTTTCTGCCAGTGCGGGGAGGTCAGGCAGTGCAGGTGCCCGCTTGGCGCTGGTGACTGCGATGCTGCGCAGCTTTCCGGATTTGACGTGAGGCAACGCCGAGACGGTGCTGCTAAACAGCAACTGTATGTGTCCGCCGATCAGGTCGGTAAACGCGGGGCCGCTTCCCTTGTAAGGCACATGATTCATGTTTATGTTCGCTGCGGACATCAACAGTTCGGTGGTCAGGTGAATCGAGCTGCCATTGCCCGAGGACCCGTAATTCAGTTTTCCTGGGCTCTTCTTAGCGAGTGCAACAAGTTCGGCCACGGTGGTCGCCTGAACGGAAGGGTGGACGACGAGGGCAAACGGCGTGTCCATAAGCAGCGTGACCGGGATCAGATCCTTGAGCGGGTCGTATGGCAGCTTGGTGAACAGGCTGGGATTGACCGTGTGCGTGGTAGAAATCAACAGCATCGTGTAACCATCAGGCACAGATTTTGCGGCGAGTTCCGTACCGATAATGGTGGTGGCTCCGCTACGATTATCGACGACTACCGTTTGCCCGAGACCTTCGGACATTTTCTTGCCGACCAGTCGTCCAATCGCGTCACCGGGACCGCCGGCGCCAAAGGGGACGATGAAGCGTATCGGCTTGGAGGGGAAAACATCAGCAGCAATGCTGCTGGAGATGCAATAAAACCCCAGTGCTGTTAGCGCAACAAATCGGCCTGCGAGGGATTTAGGATTGCTGATATTCATTAAATAATTCCTTCAGATGCAAGTTGATCAATGGCCTGGCTGGAGATTCCCAGTACGCTTTCGAGAACCTCTTTTGTATGCTCCCCAAGCATTGGGGCGACTTTTTCATAGGTGGGTGGAGTTGATTTCAGGCGCGCAGGGTTTGCCAGAATCGAGACGCTCTTACCTCTCGGGTGTTTGAGTTCGACGCGCACGCCCCTTTCCTTGATGTGCGGGTCCTCAAAAACCTGCGGAATGTCATATAGCGGGCCGCAGGGCACGCCGACAGTGGTGAGCCTGTCGATCCACTCGGCAATAGATTTCTGCTTGAAAGCGGCTTCAAGCTGCGGGACTAAGGCATCGCGGTTCTGTACGCGAAGCGGATTGGTCAGGAACCGCTCGTCGTCGGAGAGTTCGGGCACGCCGAGCAATGCGCATAGTTTCTTGAATTGGCCGTTGTTTCCAACGGCAACGACCATGGGGCCATCTTTGGCCTGAAACATCTGGTAGGGCACGATGCTCGGGTGGCCCGTACCCATGCGCTTGGGTACAATCCCCCCCACCAAATAATTCATGTTGATGTGGGAGATCGTCGCAATCGTCGTGTCCAGGAGCGACATGTCAATGTACTGGCCTTCTCCAGAGCGTTCCCGATCGGCGAGTGCGACCATGACGGCGTAGCTTGAATAGATGCCGGTAATGACGTCGCAGATGGCCAGTCCGACTTTTGCGGGGCCGCCGCCCTCCAGATGATCCGGCCCGCCGGTAATGCTCATCAGGCCGCTCATGGCCTGGAATATGTAGTCGTAGCCGGGTCTGTTCTTGTAAGGGCCCGTCTGGCCAAATCCGGTGATCGAGCAATAGACGATCTTGGGGTTTACTTTCTTGATCCCTTCATAGTCGAGTCCGTATCGCTTCAGGTCGCCGACTTTGTAGTTTTCGATCAGAACATCGCACTGCGCAGCCAGTGCCTTGATGAGTTCCTGACCTTTGGGCTTCGAGATATCAATGCTGACAGAACGTTTTCCCCGGTTGATCGACATGAAGTAGGCCGAGTCCTGGGTTTCATTGCCATTCTCGTCTTTTAGATAAGGCGGGAATGTTCTCGTTTCGTCACCATGTCCGGGTCTTTCCACTTTAATGACGTCAGCGCCGAAGTCGGCGAGATTCTGGGCCAGGAACGGTCCTGCAAGGACTCTGCTCATGTCCAGCACACGAATGTGCGATAGGGCCTTGCGCATAGATGAATGTCTCGGTAATTGTTGTCTGTGAAATGATCGCGTTGACCGAAGGGCTGGCTAGCGCCCGGTAAACCGCGGTTTGCGCTTTTCCTGAAAGGCGGTAACGGCCTCCTGATGATCTGCGCCCATGTTGGTGATGGCCTCATAAGCCAGGGATGCATCCATCATGGAGTGCGCCAATTGCCGCAGCGGAATGTTCATGCTGGTCTTGGTCCATTTGATGGCTTTCGTGGAACCCTTGGAGAACTTTTCCACGAAATAGTTGACTTTGGCATCCAGCTCACTACGGGGGACCGCGTAGTTGATGAGTCCGATACGTTCTGCTTCCTTCGCAGACAGCATGTCGCCGGTGAGCAGGTACTCCTTTGCCCGTGCCAGTCCAATGAGCTGCGGCCAAATGACGGCGCCACCATCCCCAGCGACATAACCCATCTTGACGTGTGGGTCGCAGAAGCGTGCGTCGTCAACGGCGATCATGATGTCGCAGAGCAATGCCAGTGTTGCGCCAAGTCCGATGCAATCACCGTTGATTCGTGCAATGACGGGTTTCTCCAGCTCGATCAGCCCGAAGATCATTTGCTTCATTTCCAGGTTTTTCCGATTGAATAGCTCCGGATCATCGATGCGTTTTTGCATCATCGGGATGTCTCCGCCGGCCGAGAACACCTCTCCGGCTCCGGTGAAGATGACAACATCTGATTCGTGATCCAGCTGCACCTGGTACCAGAGGCGTGCCAACTCCGCATGCAGTTCGTAGTGAATCGGATTCATTGGCGGCCGATTGAGAGTGATCGTCAGGATACGATCTTTTCTCTCGATGCTCATGTGCTTGAAGGCGGAGTAATCCATGATTGACGCTCCCTTTGCGCTTTCTCAGAAGCGACAACCATACGCGGTGTAGGGCGTGTAAAAAATGAATATAATGAAATAGTCAATAACAAATTGTTATAAAAAAGTTCCGTAATGAATATCAAGCAGCTTCGCTTCATCGTTGAGATTTCTCGACAGAAATTCAGCGTTTCTAGGGCAGCCGCTGTTCTCCATATATCCCAGCCCGGGGTTAGCAAGCAGGTGCTACTCCTCGAGGAGGAGCTGGGGTTTCACATATTTACGCGCGCACGAAGCCGACTTGTCGGGCTTACGCCCGAAGGGGCGAGGGTGGTCGATTTTGCGGAAAAGGCGTTAGAGCAGATATCCAATATCCAGAGGGTCAGTCAGGAGAGGAAGCGACCCAGCGCGCGCGTCATCAGTATTGCGACATCGCATACACAGGCTAGATACGTTTTGTCGGAGATCATGAAAAACTTCTCCGCAAAATTTCCTCGGGTCAATATCCGGTTACGACTAGGTAACCCGCAGCAAATTGCCGACCTGGTGCTCTCCGGAGAGACGGATATCGGAATCACGACGGATCCCAGTGACGCCATTAATGAGCTGGTGTCCTTGCCTTACAAAACATTCGAGAGGGTCGTAATCGTTCCGCGTGGACATGACCTTCTTAGGGAAAAGAAGATCACCATAAGAAAACTGGCACGATTCCCTTTGATTGCCTATGAGCCCCAGTTTACTGGGTGGCACGCGGTTGCTAATGCATTCAAACGGGAAGGACTGACCCCCAAGGTCTTCGTCAGTGCAATTGATGCTGATGTAATAAAGACCTGTGTTGAGCAAGGCATGGGCATAACGGTACTGTCTGAGATGACATTTAACCCTGAACGTGATGCTGCATTAAGTGCCATACGTACTGGGGACATGTTTGCGCCTGCTACAACAAACTTTCTACTTCATCGAAAACGGTTTTTGCCAAACTACGCATATGATTTTATTGAAACCTGTCTTCCTAAATGGACAAAAGCCAATTTACATAAAATGGCCTTTTGAGGTGCTAACTCAGTAAGTAAAAAATGACGAAGTGATTATTTAAATCAAATTTCCTTCTGGGCATGGCAGGGCGAGAGTTGCATAGGATGTTATTTGGACGTTATGACTAAACTCCCAAATTTCTGCTCTGAGTGATTTGTTATGCCGAAATCTGGTGGACACATAGCTAACGTTTCCCCTGCTGAATTTAACTGGCGCTAGAACATATGAATCGCCCCCGGTTTCCTAGACACTGGCGAGCCTCTCGAAATACCGCTTTTCGTAGTTTACCGGTGACAGTCCATCGCTGTAACTGTGGCGCCTGACCGGGTTGTAGAACATCTCAATGTAGTTGAACACATCTTGGCGAGCCTCGTCCCGTGTTGCATAGACCCTGCGACGGATACGTTCGCGCTTCAGTAGCTGGAAGAAGCTCTCAGCCACCGCGTTGTCATGGCAATTGCCGCGCCGGCTCATGCTGCCCATCAGGTTGTGCATCTTCAGGAAGGCCTGCCAGTCGTGGCTGCTGAACTGGCTGCCCTGATCGGAATGCACGGTGACGGTGTTCTGGGGTTGGCGCCGCCACACTGCCATTAGCAGCGCGTTGAGCGCCAGCTCCCGATCCATACGTGGCTGCATCGACCAGCCAATGACTTGCCGTGAGAACAGGTCAATGACGACTGCGAGATACAACCAGCCTTCATGGGTGCGGATATAGGTGATGTCGGTCACCCAGACCTGATTCGGCTCTGCTACATCGAACTGCTGGTTGAGGTGATTGGGGGCAACCACTGCAGGACGGCCGCCGCGGTGTCGCGGGCAACGGTGGTAACCCACCTGGGCGCGCAGACCCTCGGCACGCATCAGCCGGGCTACACGGTGTTTGCCGCACCGCTCGCCAAACTCTCGAAGATCGTCGTGGATCTTACGATAGCCATAGACGCCGCCGCTCTCCAGCCAGAACTGCTTGATCAGCCCCAGCAATCGCTGATCCTCACGGGCACGGCGCGTAGCCGGGCTGCTGCGCCATGCGTAATACCCGCTCGGATGCACTTCCAGCAGGCGGCACAGTCGCCGCACTGCATGCAGTGCTTCATGACCGCGGATAAACGCGTACCTCACCGGGATGCCTTGGCAAAGTACGCGGCGGCCTTTTTTAGGATGTCGCGCTCCTCGGTCACACGTTTCAACTCCACCTTGAGCCGCCGCAGCTCGTCGGCTTGCGAGCGCACCTGCAGTCGTTCTGCTTCCGGCACACCGTATTGTTTGACCCACTGATAGAGGCTGTGGACGGAAACCCCCAGCCGCTCGGCTACTTCAGTCACCCGGTAGCCGCTCTCCGTGACCTGCTTCACCGCCTCGATCTTCAACTCCTCTGCGTATCGCTTGCCGCTCATAACACCTCCTGTTAGCCTCAAGTTTAAGGCTCAAAGGTGTCTATCAAACCGGGGGCGATTCATAATTTGGACTATGGGATGACTTAAAGCAGTAAATCACTGTTAAATCATGTAGACGCTAGGTCATGTAAAGGGGGGATTTATGTCATCCAAATTCATTCAGGCAGTATTGGCAGCAGTAATGTTTATTGGCTCATTGCATCAGGTGGTGGCCAGCGAGAGCTACCCAAGTAAACCCATACGAATGGTCGTTGGATTTGCAGCGGGTGGTGGCACCGATATGTATGCTCGAATTATTGCCCCCAAACTCTCTGAGCGTTTGGGGCAGCAAGTGATAGTGGATAACAGGCCGGGCGCAGGTGGGACTATTGCAACGGTGCTTGTTTCAAAATCGCAGCCAGACGGGTATACATTGCTGTTTATCTCTCCGTCATTTGCTATCAATGCCTCATTGCAGGTTCCCCAGCCTTACGACCCGCTCGCGGATTTTGAACCCATAACTCCTGTAGCAGCAGGGACTGTTGTGCTTGTGGTTCACCCGTCGCTGCCGGTCAAGTCAGTAAGAGACTTAATTGCATTGGCCAAGGCGAAGCCAAACAGCATCAATTTTGCCTCGGGCGGGTTGGGATCATCTGGGCAATTGAACAGCGAGCAATTTAAAGCCTTGGCCGGCATAAATATTGTCCATGTGCCTTACAAAGGTACGGCATCTGCAATTCCCGATCTTATCTCCGGTCAGGTTCATATGACTATTGATACCGTGGCTGCCCTGTTGCCACACGTCAAAAGTGGAAAACTACGGGCGCTTGGTGTGGGGGATAGGGTTCGCTCTGTGCTGTTGCCGAATGTGCCGACCATATCCGAAGCCGGGGTGCCTGAATATGAGATGTATGGCGGCACAGGAGTCCTTGGCCCGGCCAAAACTCCCCGTCAGGCTGTTGATATTTTGAATCGGGAAATCAATGCGATTCTTAAAATGCCTGAGGTGGCAAGTCGTTTTACTGAGTTGGCGGTGAGGCCAATCGGCTCAAGTCCAGAGGCATTCCGGGAAAAAATCAAAGCCGATATTCTTAAATACGCCAAAATTATTGAAGCGGCGGGTCTTAAAAAATAATTTCTTCTCTAGATGTTATCGAGATTGAGAGATCTTTTCGGATTGTCAGCGTGCAATCGAATATTAAGGAATAAATAATGACCGAGTACATGATGTCCGAGAAGGATGCACTGGAGAAAGCACAGCGCATCCATCCCGAAAACATAGTAATCGACTCAATGTCTCCTCATTTCATTACCGAATGGGTGATGACGCCGCCGATGATTGAGATCGCAAAGGAATTGCAAGCTAAAGGTAAAAAGCGATCTGAAATTCGAGGTGTCATGGCGAATTATTTGCTCGAGCATTGCGCTAGCGATCCTGCTACCCGTCAGGCATATTTTGATTATTGGCGCAGAGGGGGTGTCAGGGTCGGCCACACAACGTTGTTTGGCGGTGGGCAGCCTGGATCGGCTTGGGACACATTGATGGATAACTTTGGGCGCGCTGGGCGAATGCTCGATGCGCTCAAAGGGGATTTAGTGCTGGCCAGAACACCAGGCGATATCGAGCAGGCTCATCGAGATGGTCGTTTTGCGGTTATGTACAACATTCAGAACGCGGAGCCGCTTGGTGACAAGTTGGATAGGGTAGATACATTACATGGTCTTGGTCTGCGGAGTATGCAGCTAACTTATAACTTGAGAACACGTTTCGGTGAGGGGTGTCTTGAGATCAACGATGGCGGAATAAGCCGTTTTGGCGAGGCATTGATACATCGACTCAATCAACGGCAAATAATGGTTGACGTGTCTCACGGCAGTCCAAAGACTGCGTCTGATGCCGTTGCAGCGTCTAATGCTCCGGTGATTGCTAGTCATACGGCAGCTCGCGCTTTGAGTGGGCATGCTCGAGGTCTTCCTGATGAAGTGCTTAAAAAGATTGCTGATCGTGGGGGCTATATTGGTGTTTTGATGTTGCCGGCGTTTATCCTGCCGCCTGGTGGCGATGGGCGAGCTGAGAAAGCAGGTAAGCCGGCTGGATGGGCTACGCTAGATACCGTAGCAGACCATGTTCTTCATATTCTCAATCTGGTGGGGTCCGATCATGTGGGGATCGGGACAGATTGGGGTAAACCTTACTACACATCAATTGATTGGGCGCCAGCCATGGTTAATGAATCCACCTCGGGATTCGACTGGATCGGGTGGCGGCCACATGACAATTTCGACCCCAACATGCAAGTTGTCGGAATGGAAAACTGGGATAAATGGCCCAATCTCACAGCAGCTCTACTTCGAAGAGGCATTCCGGAGCAGACCGTAATAAAAATCGTTGGGGGAAATTTCTTGAGGGTATTTCGGGAAATTTGCGGCTAATCAGTGATAAGGAATTGGAAAGTTCATCTTTCTGATGGCTAAATCTATTTAATCAATCTCACGATATTGCCGGCAGTTCCTCCCAGTGCGTGGTGTAGCGGGGCGTCCGGTTTCCTGCCCGCATCGCCCATGAGCGACCAGTCCCGCTCGCACCCGTCCGGAGCCGGCCGCGGCCGAAGCGGCGGTTCAGGGTGTCGATCGTGTCCATCAGCCGCTCCCCACGCACCCCTACAGGGGTGTCGGTCAGCAGCCCTTGCTGGCGTCCCGCCTTGGGGCTGAGCGGACCCAGAATCACCCCGGCCTTCTTGTAGGCGAACCCGGGCCGGTAGATGCCCCGCAGGCCCGCCAGAGCGGCCTTGGCGAGGCGCAGGGTATCGTCCGACGGGTCAGGCAGCGCCATCAGCCGCCCGACGTTGTTCTGGGGCTCTTCGGGCCGGAATCGGTTGGTCAGGACGAAAACGTGGACCGCCGCGGCCTCTGATCCCTGCTCGCGGAGTTTTTCGGCGGCGCTGGCGGCATAGGTCGCGACCGCCTCCGACAGCTCCTCCAGTGTCGTCACCGTCCGCCCAAAGCTGCGAGACACCATGATCTGCTGCCGCGCCGCCACGGCGTCCTCCAGCGCCAGGCAGGACACGCCCCGCAGCTCGTAGCAGGTGCGCTCCAGCACCACCCCGAAACGGCTGCGGATGGCCTTGGGCGGCGCGTTCCGCAGGTCCAGGACCGTCCGGATACCCATGGCCTCCAGCTTGGGTACTGTGCGCGGTCCGACGCCCCAGACTTCCTCGACGGCCGTCCGTGCCATCCAATCCCGCAGCGCGACTTCCGGCAGGCCGGGCAGGTCGCATACCCCGTTGAACTCGGGATTTTTTTTGGCCAGATGGTTGGCCAGCTTGGCCAGGGTCTTCGTCGGCCCGAACCCGACGCAGACCGGCAGGCCGGTCCAGTCCCGTATCCGGGCCTTGATCTGCTGGCCGAGGGACAGGGGGCCGCCATACAGCCCGAGGACCGCCTCCACCTGCAGGAAACTCTCGTCGATGCTGTAGACCTCTACGTCCGGGCAGAACTCGCGCAGGATCGACACCACCCGATTGCTCATGTCCGCATAAAGGGTGTAGTTCGAAGAAAAGGCCAGAATGCCGTGCTGGCGGGCGAGATCCCGCACTTTGAACCAACGCACCCCCATCCTGATCCCAAACGACTTGGCCTCGTTGCTGCGCGCCACGGCGCAGCCGTCGTTGTTCGACAGCACCACCATGGGCACGCCCTCCAGCCTGGGCTGGAACACGCGCTCGCAGGAGACGTAGAAGTTGTTCACGTCCACCAGGGCAAACAGCGGCCCCATGCCTACCTCCGGGTTTTGAGGCGGCGCACGACCCCGACCACTACGCCCCAGACCTGCAATTCCGAGCCCTCCGAGAAGGTGATTACCGGATACGCCGGGTTGGCCGCATGCAGTTCCACCGTGCCCCGGTGTTTATGCAGGCGCTTGATCGTGAATTCGCCATTGACCAGCGCCACCACGATGTCCTCATGCGCCGGCCGCAGGGACCGGTCCACCACCACCTTGTCGTCGCTCTCGATGCCGGCGCCGGTCATCGAGTCGCCGCGTACCGTGAACATAAAGGTCGCCGCCTTGTTGCGCACCAGGTATTCGTTCAGGTCCAGTCCGTCCTCGGCGTAGTCGGCGGCCGGGGAGGGGAACCCGGCAGACAGGCGGTGTCCCAGCAGGCGGAGATTCTGGCGGGCCGGGAAAAAAGCAGGTGATTCAGGGGCTTGGGTCAATGTGAAGGCGGGTTTCATGGCGGTCATTAACTGTATTTTTATACAGTATACCTGCCGTCATCCGCTCCGAACAATCATGACCTGTGCGACGCCTATAATCGAAATCAATCCATTCCCTATTTCGGAGCCGCGCGGCATGGATCATTCCGGCAAGCCCGATTTAAAGAAGCCATTGCTGACCCCCGAAACAGTGACCAAGCTGGAACAGTTGCCACCGGCAGAGCGCGCGAAAGTGCTGGATGTCGCGAGCAGGATTCTCGCGCGGAATCTGATGTCCCGTTCCCGAGGCATTCGATACCCCGTGTCGGAGGAGAGGATATCGACCACAGCGGGTCCCGAGAATCAGGGGACTTGGACTCCGCCACCGCCGTATTTGAAGGATTAGGCCGATGGACGATATCAGTGAGCTACTCGACAAAATCGATGATGACCGGGACGAGCCGGATCCTTTGGATGAGATCAGGCCGTTAATCCGGTTTGACTGGAGCAGCGCGCCCGCCGCACCCTGGCTGGCCAAGCAGCATCCGGCGACTGCCGAGCCCTGGAGCATCACACTGCAATCC
>FWPV01014973.1_pt1 | contig 11255 bp, 11 predicted proteins | sample 2228371 | NCBI WGS metagenome assembly FWPV01 (sample SAMEA103939776, study PRJEB20133) | metagenome | reverse complement strand
GGGGATGTACGTCGCGGACGTGCCGGTGGTCTTTCGATAGTCGGCGATCAACACCTCTGCGTCTAGACCTAAAAAGCGCGCGTAATTGCGGATGAATCCCCTGGCGTAAACGTCGCCGGGCAGAACATCGAAGCGCTCCTCCTCAAGCGCCTCGAGGAAGGCGCGACGGATACGCGTCATTTCTTCGGCCTGTGCAAGCGATAGCCCTCGCTTCTCGCGAGCCTCGCGCAAACGGTTCCCTAGTTCGCCCACGGATTGCTTATCCTCTTTGAAGGCTGAATCCAGCAGCAACTATACACGTGAAAAGATGCCCTGTCAAAGTGTGAATTATGACCAGATTGTCATGTTGAGCTATTGCTATTCGGCCGACGATATGATATAATGAGGATGTAGCGGGCTAGCCGACCTGTAGCTTTGACGTATCTCGCCGATGTTTCGCACGTCTTTTATAAAGATACACACGGATTTGGCCTTGATACGATCTCGACGCGCTGAGGATTGTCATGCACCGCCTGATACGGGTTCTGTTCGTCACTATTCTGATCGTTGCGCTAGCGGCGCCCATCGTTCGGGCGAATGTGAGCACGCCCTTCATGATCGAGTCGCAGATGCTCGTGACGGGCGACATGCCGCCGGCCACCTCGCCATATGGGCTTGGCGTGCAAGCCACCTCCTGGCTTGTGGGGCAAACATACCGCTATGTGATTACGGTGATCAACCTTTCGCCCTGGCCGATGACGTCGTTGCGCTTCCTGGATCGCTATCTGGCAAGCACGATCGAGAAAGGCGAGATTGATCACCAGTGGTTCCCGCGACGGCTGGAGCCAGGCCACGCCACCACGTATGTCATCGAATTCCCCAACGGTCCTCTATCGAATGGATGCCACCAACTCGAGCTGAGCCTGGCCGACGGGTTCGGCACGATCCTGATGGATTGTAGCACGCCCGGTGCCACGACGGTTTGGAACGTCCCGCTGACCAAAGAGCTGGAGGCGCACCTATCGCGGCCCCCTTTGACGCGCGACGATCCGACGGGGCGCAGCAAGCTGGGCGTGCACGTTACGCGTAACAACTCTCCTAAGATTATGGAATTCGTACGAGTGGCCTATCCGGCCGTGGTGGTGGCGGTGGGAGATCTGAGTTGGCTGGCGGATGTCAAGGCTGCATCCCCCAAGACGGTCACACTAGGTCGCTTGCTCGAAGGCTCTCAGGCGATGGAGGGCGATCCGGTTAAACGCGCTCAGGAGTTTGTAAGTGCGAACGCTGGTACCTACCTGGCGACTCAGGGGGTGGATTACTGGCTTGGTTGGAATGAGCCTGTTGTCAAAGACGCCCAGCAAATGGCGTGGTATACCAGCTTCGAGGTCGAGCGTGTGAATGCCATGGCCAAATTGGGCCTCAAGGTGGCCGTGGGCAACTTTGCCACCGGCACCCCCGAACCGGACGAATTCAAAGCTTTCTTGCCCGCCCTGGAGGCGGCCAAGAAACATGGCGGCATCCTGGCGCTCCATGAATACTCGGCCCCCACCATGCAGGCCGGCGTAGGCGCGGGCATCCCCGGGCTGGACGCGACCGACGAGCAGGGCGCGCTCACGTTGCGCTATCGCTTCTGGTATGATTATTACCTGCGCCCGAACGACCTGGTCTTGCCCCTGGTGATTACAGAGGCAGGTATTGATGGTGGCGTCATCAAGGGCGGCAAGCCCGGCATGGGAGGTTGGCGCGATTTCGCCAGGGTTCCGGACGGCGCGCCCTCGGCGGATGCGTCGGCTGACTATCGCGGCCAATTGTCCTGGTACGATGACCAGTTACGTCGCGATCCTTACGTCCTTGGGTTTGCCGTCTTTACAGCGGGCCCCGAGGATGAGAGATGGAAGAGCTTTGACATTACTGACATCCTGCCACAACTGGCCGACCTCGTGAACAGCAAGAAATAGCAAATTTCGCGGGCCCTCACGACAAAACGGGCGAGCCTTTCTCGACAAAAGGCTCGCCCTTTCACTTGCCCTTCGGTGGCCGGGCTGTATTATATAGTGGCACGATGACGACCGGGAGGCGCGAGATTGGAGTCCATCCGTCAGTATTTGGCGGAACACGCCTATTTTCGGGGCTTGAGCCCGTCTGATTTGGAGCATGTTGCGCGCTTGGCCACGCTGCGCACCCTTGCGCGCGGCGAGATTCTGGCCTTGGAAGGAGATGAATGTCGCGCCGTTTACCTGATCGTGCAGGGGCGCGTCCAGGCGCTCAAAATGTCGCCTCAAGGACGAGAGCAGATCGTGAGCGAGATGCGGCCGGGCGCGAGCTTTTACATTGTGCCCGCTTTGGACGGCGGGCCGCTCCCTGCGACCACGCGCGCGGCCACGCGCGCTACTTTGATCAGTTTTACGTGTCAGGGTTGGCGCGATCTGCTTCGTTGTTATCCTTCTGTGGCGATGCAAGTGCTGGTTGATTTTGCACGGCGGCTGCGCCATTTGACATCCCTTGTCGAGGATCTATCCCTGCGTTCCGTGCCACAGCGGCTGGCCAGGATGTTGTTGGAGCGCGCCCAGTCAACCGGCGACCGCCAAACGACGCAACGCGAAATGGCCGCCCAACTCGGCACCGTGCGTGAGGTTGTGGCGCGCACGCTGAACCAATTTGAGCGCCAAGGCATCATCCACCTACGCCGCGGCGTGATCGAGATCGTGAACCTCACTGCCTTGCGAAAGCTCGCCTCTGGCGAATGACTTGGCCACGTCGAAGAAAGGGGTGTTTACATGAAAATCACCGAGATTGAGACCATCGCCCTGCTGGATCCCGGTAAGGCGCAGGAGACCATCGTGCGCGTGCACACGGACGAGGGAATCAGCGGCCTTGGACAAGCCGAGTCGCCCTCTTTGGTCATTGACGCGATTATCAAGTGCCGCGGTGGGCTGCAGCAGCTCTTGCAGGGCGAGGATCCTTTGCAGGTGGAGCGCCTGTGGCAAAAGATGTACACGGCCACGGGCCTTTTCGGGCGGCGTGGCGTGACCATCGCGGCCATCGGCGCAGTCGAGACCGCGCTATGGGACATCGCCGGCCAGGCGCTCGGCAAGCCGGTGAGTGAGCTGATTTGGCGGGCGTTCGCGGCGACGGGCAGGCGCACCGAGATCAAAACGCACGTCACGCCTTACGCTACGGTTTATGGCCCCGGCCAGACGTTCGAGGAGATGAAATATCGCTTCGGGCAGGCCGTGGCGCGCGGCTTTCGCGCAGTCAAATTGGAAGAATGGCCCGGCATGTTCGGCCACGTGAGCGTGGAACGGGATGTGGCCATCGTCGCGGCCGTGCGTGAGGTCATAGGCGAAGAGCGCGACCTCATGATTGATGTGCAGAACTGCTGGCAAGAAGTAGGCCAGGCCTTGGCCACCATCCGCGCCATTGCCCCCTATCGTATCTTTTTCGTCGAGGGGGCGCTTCCGGCGGACAACTTGGATGGCTATGCACGCCTGGCGGATGCGGCGGACACACGCATCGCGGCAGGAGATTGGGGCTATAGCACGCGCTTTGAATTCGAAGACTTGATGACGCGCGCGCGGCTGGACGTTGTGCAGCCCAGCTCGGTGCGTTCGGGGGGAATCAGCGAGATCCTCCGTATCGCCGAGGCGGCCTATCGCCATGGGCTTTATTGCATCCCCCATGCTTGGTGCCATATGGTGGGTGTGGCGGCCGAGGTGCACATGGCAGCCGTGGCGCCCAACATGCCTTATTTCGAGTACCCGTTGGCCTTCCCCGACTCGCCCATCATCTCCGAACTGCTCGACCCGCCGCTGGTACCTGACGCAAGCGGCCTTATCGAGGTGCCCCATCGGCCCGGGCTGGGGTTCAAGCTTAACGAGCAGGTGGTGAAGCGCTTTCGGGTGCAACCTTTCTGATCGTATTGTACTGAAAAAACGGAATTTCTAGGAGGTAAGCGATGGACGCAGCACAAAGCGTGCTCCCGCGTTGGCGCGGGTTTAACCTTTTGGAGATGTTTACCACCAGAAGCAGTGGGGAGTGGGTCGAGGATGATTTCCGCTGGACCGCCGAATGGGGCTTCGACTTTGTTCGGCTGCCCATGTGCTACACGCTCTGGATCGAGGGGGACGACCCGTACCGCATTCGTGAGCCGATGCTGGCTAAGGTTGACCGTGCCGTACAGCTGGGCCAAAAGTACGGCATTCACGTGAACTTGAATTTCCACCGCGGGCCGGGCTACTCGGTCAACCGTGAGCGCCAAGAGCCGTTCAACCTTTGGAAGGATGCGAGTGCGTTGGATGCATTCTGTTTTCATTGGGAGCTTTTCGCCCGACGTTATCGCGGCGTTCCATCCAAAGAGCTGAGCTTCAACTTGCTTAACGAACCGCCCGCGCCGAGCGAAACGGGCATGACGCGCGCCGATCATGAGCGTGTCATGCGCAGGGCAGTTGCCGCCATCCGCGCCATAGATCCTGATCGCCTGATCATCCTCGACGGCCTGGATTACGGACGCTTGCCCTGCCCCGAACTGGCAGACCTGGGAGTGGCGCAAAGCTGCCGCGCCTATGATCCGATGGGCGTGACGCATTACAAAGCGAGTTGGGCGCAAGGCGACCATTGGCCTTTGCCCATGTGGCCTGGGGGTATGCATCGCGGCGAAACGTGGTATCGCAGCACGTTGGAGGCGCATTACGCGCCTTGGGCGGCGCTGGCCCGCCAGGGCGTGGGCGTGCACTGTGGCGAGGGTGGAGCCTACAACCACACGCCGCATGAGGTGTTCCTGCGCTGGCTGCGTGACGTGCTAGAGATTCTGAAGGGACATAATATCGGCTTTGCTTTGTGGAACTTGCGTGGGCCTTTTGGAGTGCTGGATTCGGGCCGCGCGGATGTGGAATACGAAGATTGGCACGGGCACAAGCTCGATCGCAAGCTTTTGACGCTGCTCCAGAGCTACTAATCTCGCGTATCCCGCTTGCGAAAGGTCGGCTAATGCTCAGAATCTGTCTGGTTTCCCATCAGTACTATTATCGTGACACGCGCGTACGGCGTTATGTGGACACCTTGTGCCGGGTTGGCGCCCAAGTGCATGTACTATGCCTGCGTCCCTCGGAAAATCAACTCATCAAGGCGGAACAAGGTGTCCGTGTGATCACCCTGCCTATCGGGCGCAGCTACGGCGGGCGGCTCGCGTATGTGGTCGAGTATGCGCTCGCGTTCATGTTGTACGCCGTCTATCTCACAGCTCTGCAATTGCGGCATCGCTACCATATCATCCAGGTGCACAATATACCCGACATCCTCATCTGGGCAGCTCTTTTGCCCCGGCTCCTGGGGGCCAAGCTCGTGCTCGACGTGCGCGATCCCATGCCGGAGCTGTATATGTCCAAATTTAGCGACGGCAAGGGCGGAGCCGTGCAGCGCCTGCTGCGCTGGCAGGAAAAGCTTTCCTGCTGGCTGGCGCATCGGGTCATTACCGCCAACTCGAACTTTGAGGAGAACCTGGCCGCGCGGGGCGTCCCCAGAGACAAGATCACCGTTCTGACCAACGCTCCCGACCTGGACATCTTTGACCGCGTCAAGTACCCGCCCGCGCCCGATCCAGAGGACGAGCGTTTTACGCTGATCTACACCGGCACCATCGCGCCGCGCTATGGCCTCGACGTAGCCATCCGCGCCATGCCGTTCTTAATCCCCGAGATTCCCCAGGTCCGCCTGCGCATCATCGGCCCGAATACCAGCTACACGCAGCAGCTTGTAGCTCTGGCCCAGGCTTTGGGAGTGGCTTCGCACGTGGAGTTCAAAGCAGCCATCCCGATCGAGGAGGTGCCCAAAGAGACGCGCCGCGCCCATGTGGGTGTTTATCCCGCTATATTGACCCCCCATACCGATATCGCTACGCCCTGCAAGGTTTTAGAGTATGCCGTCATGGGGTTGCCGGTCGTGGCGCCGCGCCTGAAAATCCTGCGGCAGATTTTCGGCGAGGATGCGCTGGCATTCTTCGCGCCAGGCGACGCGCAGGATCTGGCTGCCCGCGTTTTGGAGCTGTACCGCGCCCCTGAGTTGCGCGCCCGATTGGTGCACGCCGCGGACGCGGCTTACGTCCAGCGTGGTGGCTGGGATGTAGAGAAGCTGGCCTATTTTGATCTGCTCAATGGCCTGCTCCCGCCCGGCGAGCATATCGTCTCAGCCGAGGGAGAGAGGGCCGCGTCAACATGATCAAGTCGCGCGTCAAACCACTCGTTCGCCGCCTCTTTTCCGGCCTGGCCCACTATAGCGGCTACTGCACATGGGCAAGTCCGGGCGCGCACATCTTATGCTATCACGATATCACCGATCATCCCGTCAGCGCCTTTGCCGTCTCAACACGCGATTTCGCCGCGCAGATGCGCTTTCTGGCCGAAAATTGCGCGCCGTTGTCCGTAGATCAGCTGGTTGACATGGTTCGCCAAGACCGGCCTATTCCTCCGCGCGCTATCGCCGTGACCATTGACGATGGCTACTTGGGCGTTTATAGCTGTGCCTATCCCATCCTGAAGGATTATGCCATCCCGGCGACCGTTTTTTTGCCCACCCGTTGTTTGGACGGGGACATCCGCCGATACGCTCCCCGCGACTGGGCGCAGGCCGAATTCATGTCCTGGGACCAGGCGCGCGCGATGGCGGGCAACGGGATCACGTTCGGGTCGCACACGCTGGACCATCTTTCGCTGCCAGCATTGGCGCCTGCGCAGATCATGGAGCAGCTCGTCGCGTCCAAAGCGAGGATCGAAGCGGAGATCGGCCAGCAGGTGGCCGGATTCTCTTATCCCTACGGCCTGCCCCGCGATTATCGCGGAACCGAAAAATACATTGCCGAGGCAGGCTATACTTGGGCCGTGACCGGCGTGCACGGCAGCGTTCGCCCGACCAGCGATGTTTTTGCCCTGCGCCGTGTCAAGGTCGAGAAGGACGACGGGTTGCGCGTCTTTCGCAGATTGGTGCGTGGCGCAATGGATCCGTGGCAGATCGTTGATTTGCTTCGCCGTTGAGGCGAGACGTAACTCTCATCAGACTGGAGCGTACAAATGACCAAAATCAAAGACATTCGTTGCATTCGCACGCGCGCCGACGGCAACTGGGTGATCGTCAAAGTGCTTACCGACCAGCCGGGGCTATACGGCATCGGCTCGGCCAGCGACCACTATCACGCCGCCACGGTCATTACCGCGATTGAGACCATCGCCCCCAAGCTTATCGGACAGGATGCCAGCCACATCGAGGACATCTGGCAAACAACCTATACCTGCGGCTATTGGCGTAACGGCTCGATCTTTAACACCGCGCTGGCGGCGATTGACGTAGCGCTATGGGATATCAAAGGCAAAGAGGCGGGCATGCCCATCTACCAGCTTTTGGGAGGGCCGTGCCGCGCGGCTGTGCCGGCCTATGCCCATGCGGGCGGCAGAGACCTGGTCGAGCTAGAGGAGGATGTGCGCCGTTATATGGCGGAAGGTTATCAGTACATCCGCTGTCAGCTTGGTCCGTACGGCGGAGGAGGGTTCATCCCCGCCGACAAAGCGGGCCTGCCCAAGAATGCCTGGCTGCAAAAGGCCGCTTTCGACGACGAGGCCTATCTGGAGAACATCCCCAAGATGTTCGAGTACCTGCGCGGCAAGCTCGGCTTTGGCCCCAAGCTGACCCATGACGTGCACGAGCATCTGCGCCCGCACAACGCCGTGACGTTGGCCAAACTGTTAGAGCCTTATCGCCTATTTTTCTTGGAGGATAACCTGTCGCCGGAGCAGGTGGCTTGGTATCGCCTGATTCGCCAGCAATGCACCACGCCGCAGGCAATGGGCGAGCTTTTCGTCAATCCACACGAGTGGATGCCCCTCGTCACCGAGCGCCTAATTGATTTCATCCGTGTGCGCGTGTCCAAGGGCGGGGGCATCACGCCTTGCCGCAAGATGGCCACGTTTTGCGAATGGTTCGGCGTGCACACCGCCTTTCAGGAGGGTGGGGATAACGATCCCGTCAACCAGATGGCCGCCGTGCATCTCGACCTGGTGAGTTGGAATTTCGGTATCCAGGAGGAAAACCATTTCCGTCCGGAGGAGCTGGAAGTCTTTCCCGGGCACGCTGTGCTTGAAGGCGGCTACTTGTATGCCAACGACAAGCCCGGCTTGGGGATGGATATTGACGAAGCCAAGGCCGCCAAGTTGCTTAACGCCGAGCGCGTCAAGCAGCCGCGCTTCATGGCCGAAGACCGTCGCCACGATGGGACGGTGGTACGACCGTAAAGCGCTAACTTGATCGCTGTATCAAATGCTTGGGTATGGCCCTGTTCGGTCATACCCAAGCTTTGGGGGAACCAGGAACATTTTTGACGCAGTACCATTTAAGCTAAAGATTGGAGTGGAAATTACTGGAAAGGCTCCTATCGCACTTTCCATGCGGTCATAGTGTGCGGCTTCGAAATCAAACCTGTAATCTTTGTCTTGGCTTGCAGCATCAGCTGCTTCCCCCGGTAGCAACTTTTACTTCACTGTCCAGATCCAGGGGATGCCACCTCAAATTCGTTGTGCTACCTTGTCCTTTCTGCGCTATTATCCACGCGCCCCCTCTTGATTCTGTTTGTGATATACTTTGTCGAGTAACGAAACGCGCCCAGGGTGTTATAGTCTGTGGAACAATGAGGCAGCTGATCAGATGAACCACATATTATATAGCATGCTGCGATTCCTGGGTTCGCCCTTTCGGTATCGGGTCGTCGGCCTAGAGCGCTTGCCGCGCGAGGGACCGGCTATCTATATCGCCAACCACTCGGGCAGCGCTGGGCCGATACAAGCCGTAATTTCACTACCACAGCGCTTTTTCCCCTGGGTCATCGCCGAGATGACCGATTTTCGTCGTGCACCACGTTATCTATACGACGACTTTGTGCATCCTGAGCTTCACCTGAGCGGAACCTTGGGATTGTGGGTCGCGACCTTCCTCTCGCGGATCGCGGTGTGGCTTCTGAACGGGATCGGATCGGTTCCCATCGAGAAGGAGCATGGCATCTTCGATGGCAGCCTGAAACACAGCTTAGCTCTACTACAAGAGGGTAAAAGCCTGCTTATCTTCCCCGAAGACAAAATGCTAGAGCAGGATTCCGAAACTCAGATGTACAACTTCCGCTGTGGCTTTGGCCTCCTTTGCCAGATGTATCAGCAAACCGTTGGTAAAGCGTTGCCGGTCTACCCTATCGCCGTCCATGCAGGCCGTCGGATGATCCTGGTCGGAGAACCTTTAACGCTGCCCATGCAGGAATACAACGCTCAGGTCATACGTGATTTTTGCCGTCGTGCGCAAGAGAATGTAAAAAGCTTGTACAAGCAATTGTGAAAGAGGACGACTTTTTCCCCTAGGCTGGCCTTTTTTGACATACGGGTTTCTTTCCCGTATAGTTAGCGGGCAGCCTCGTTGCGGGCAAACTGAACTTGGAGGACTTTATGCATTCGTTGGTGCTTCGGCGTGTGAACGTTTCTAGTTTGATCAGGGTGTGCGGCATCGTTCTTTTCGCACTTGCGACGGCGATCAGCGCGCGATTGAGGGTGTTTTTACCCTTTTCCCCCGTACCGTTAACGCTTCAAGTTCTAGTAGTCATCGCGAGCGGCTTTGTGTTGGGTGCTCGCGACGGCATGATCGCGCAAATCCTCTACCTGCAAGCGATATTGCTGGGCGCACCCGTGACGGCGAGTGGGCTATGCGGCCCAGCCGCCTTCGTTTCGCCCACGGCGGGCTATTTAGTGGCATTTCCCTTTGCGGCGGGAGTGGCGGGTTGGTTCAGCCAAAAGTCGGTTGCGCTAAAGCCGCTCTGGCGAGCGTTCGGGGGCTTGGTCGCCCTCATCGTCATTTACGCGTTGGGCATGGCTTGGCTGAGTGGCTTTGTGGGCGGTGTCTCTAACGCCTGGAGGTTGGGCGTCTTGCCGTTCATCGGGGCCGACGCTCTCAAAGTCGTCATCGCCACGGCCGCGCTTTCGTTGCCCAGGCGCTAGGCTGGAGAAACGGCCCGGCCCATCCACGTGGTTTTTCTGCCGCCGTCCCGCTGGCCGGAGTGATCAGGTATCCAGCCCTCTCATTGCGGACAGAGGCGGCGACATGAAGAGTCGCAGCACTTAGCAAGGAGGTACAGTACAATGTCCGAGCGAACCACTGGAAAGGTCAAGTGGTTCAGTCGCGCCAAAGGCTATGGATTCATCACGCCCGATGGTGGTAATGCCACGAAGGATGTCTTTGTGCACTATTCTGCCATCCGCGGTGAGGGGTTCCGCAACCTGCGCGAGGGCGAAAGCGTCGAGTTTACCGTACAAGACACGCCCAAAGGCCCACAAGCGTTCGACGTCGTAGTTGTGGGCTAGCATCTACCTTTCAGACACAGGTGGCCCCGATGGCAGCATCGGGGCCATCCTTCCTCCCGTAGACTTCTACCCGCCCCGCGAGGCGTGGTGGTATTCATCGCAGCAAGGCCTATCGGTTGACAGAGTTTGTAATCTCGTGATAACGTGATGTGGGCTTGTTCTCCTAATTGAAGCAGACGAGAAGCCGAGTAGCCTATCCTGAAACAGAATAAGCGCTTCTGCGTTACTAGATAGAGCGTATCTTTTGTCCCTCCCTTACGTCTATCAGAAAGAGAACTCTCGTATGCAACCTAGCGACGAATCAGCGTTGCTGGAGAGAGCTAGATCATACGATTCTGCCGCGCTTGGAGAGCTGTACGATCGCTATGCGGGCAGGATCTATACGTACGTTTATAGCCACGTTGGCAATGAAGAGCTGGCCGAAGACTTGACGGCAGAGGTTTTTGTCAAAGTGCTGGACGCCATCAAGGCGGACAAGGTCTGGCAGCTCTCATTCTCCGGCTGGCTTTATCGTATTGCACATAACACGATTGTGGACTATTACCGGCGTAACGATCCGCAGAAAGGGCTTCCTTTGGACGAGCGTATCGTGGCCGCCTCGGACGATCCGGTGACGACCGTGGAAGGCATGATCAAAAATCAGGCTGTGGGTGCTGCGTTAAATCGCTTGACCCATGAACAAAAATCGGTGATCGAGTTAAAGTTTTTTGAGGGGTTCAGCAACCTTGAAGTGGCCTCCATCATGGGCAAAACCGAGGGGGCGATCAAGTCGTTGCAATTTCGCGCGTTGGCGGCGTTGCGTCGTGCTCTGGAAGGAATATGAGATCATCGAGGGAGAACATGCGCATAGGTCTTGAGGATGCTCTGGACCAATGTCTGGCTGGGCTGACCAAAGGC